>Ga0209755_10009076_pt1 | contig 10531 bp, 4 predicted proteins | sample TergutCo191P1_FD_187301 | JGI IMG/M metagenome (GOLD analysis project Ga0209755, IMG submission 187301) | Cornitermes sp. P1 segment gut microbial communities from Petit-Saut dam, French Guiana - Co191P1 (SPAdes) (version 2) | ecosystem: Host-associated > Arthropoda: Insects > Digestive system >...
AATGTTCTTTTGACAAGTGATATTAAACCAAGTTAATTCTTCTAACACACGCTTCATTGTTCAACACGTTACACAAGATGGAAGAATGAGAATGCACATAAATTCATTATCACAATAAGGGGCAGGGCAAATGGGTATTTGCCCGGGTGCCAACCTATAACAGGCACTGACATGTAACTCGATTAATCAGAAATATGGTGCTAGTAAATTCAGTTTTCCAAACATGGAAGAAGATCTCTGGAAATTAACCACAGTTTGGGCAAAAAAGTTCACCAGCGTTGCCCTAGGCTGAGAATGTTTAAAGAATATTGGTTTTAAGGAGCACTAAATTATGAAAGTGCCCAGGGCGCCCACCATGTCCTGGGCTGGTCTTCATCACACTACGGTTTGAACGTAGGTGTGTTGTCTAAGTAATATACTCTTTCTTCTGAAATGAAGGTGTAGATATTTTTAGTCTCAATATTTCCTACATGTGTTTAAAAATAGCTTCTACTGTGAAATTTTAAGCAGTCCTACTGATTTAGCAAAAGAAAATATTCATGCATCTCACTCATTTAACTGAAAGGAATTTAATCTATTACCTTTCGCTAGCATAATTTCCTACAGTAGGAAAGATATCCAAGTCTATGTTTCTACCTTGCCATTGATCCTTGTGTTTGACAACCAATGAACTATTCAGTTCAGGAAGTGCTATTAAATTAACAATGAAGTAATCTTGACACAATGATACTTCAGATTCCATCATTCAAAGATGGTTCCTCTGCATAAAGCCATCTGTCTTCCTCTGTCACTCACTCACCTTCATACTACTCCTGTACCCTCTGTATCCCTTTAATATTATCCCAGTTTTCTGCACATTAGACATATTAATGAATCCAACACAATGCACTTATAGTCCATTTTGCTATTATCACCATTATGTCCTATTACTTGCTTTTACTTGTTTTCTCTCTCTCTCTCTCTCTCCTGGTGAGGTGAGTTCAGTTCATTTACATATCTGTACTCTGACACTTTCCATGTGCGTAACACTGTCAAATCACCCTTGAGTTATCAATAACTCTTCCTTGAGTCCCTTTTTATTACTCACCTTCTTTCTCCCAGCTATTTAGACTCAGTCTACAACAAATTCATTCATTCATTCATTCATTTCACATTCCATTAATCTTATACAGATGTGGAAATAGTCACGTATACATGTACCATAATAACAAGCAAGTGTACATTCAGTACAAACTGTGTCTTATTATAGTGTCATAGTTTAGTTTTACTAGACATTATGAGTACTATAATTAAAATAAGCCTACGTAATAATGAAATTGAAAGTGATATCAACATTAATTATGTATTAAAATATTCTTTCAGACTGTAAAAGGGGTTATGTAACAAATATTTTTTAATGCTAGTTTAAATTTATTTTTATCACCACATAAGTCTTTAATATGTCAATTCATATGCCTGCAGCCAAAGCTCAATACAGTCAATGTTTTCTGTTGCAGTGTTACTTAATTTAGGATTCTAATAGGATTAATATTTCATGTTTTCTACATTTTTTTGATACAATGGCATGTTTTTTAGACAATAAATGTAGAATTCTGCAGTAAACATAGAAATACATGTATACAAAGTATTCTTGTGCCTCTTCCACTTTCACCTTTTGACAACAAGAGGAATGAAGCTAGTACAAAAATGAACTTAAAGGACCTGTACAGGTAAACTGCATGCAAAAATAAGATGACAAAGTCAGGTGAAATAATACATAACTCATGTTTGTTGTCTGGAAGGTTTCAAACAGAAGGAAACTAGGCTTTCTGGGATATTCAGTTGTCTCCATGTTTGGTAAGAATTTCTGACTTTTCATGCTATCTGAAAGTAAAAGATTCTGCGAATGACCGATGAAGCGAATAAATTAGTGAACAGCTAATTAACTAACTAGCTACCTGGTACATGAACCAAAGGGTCAAGATATTTAACACTGAAGCCCACATTAGATTATAGTTCTTTTTCACATCATCCTTCCACATCCTTCTCAGTCATGAAGGTAAAGTTGTCCCTGTCCATTCCATGAAGGCATGTAGGGGGAGTAGAGGTATAGCTCCACTCATTCTTAACCTTGGCACTAGATGGAAGTGATTGGTCAACTTCACATCTTGGCCATAGAATCCCATTACTCATTGAAGAGGATGCTAGGTGGGCCCCAGAACCGGTCCGGATAATTTGGAAAAGTGAAAACCTCTTACCCCTACTGGGATTCGAATCCCGGACCGTACAATCCATAGCTAGTTTTGACACTGACTACATTATCCTGGCTCCCAGTCATACATGTGAAACATTTACAAATTTTTCCCCACCAAACACTTTTGAGACCATGATTGAAATTGGACAGAATGAAGAATCAGTCACTGCAAGGTGGAGGCAACCAAGCCAGCAAAAGACAAGTTCTCCACTTTTAAGGAGACCTGTGTGAACTCACCAAGCAGTGTCCGTGGCTGCAGTGTGACAGTGGCTGTGTGGATGTACTCTATGAGCTGGCGGAACACATCTGGCTCGAACTCCTCGACCATAAGGGTGCTGTGTTCACCCCCCTGTGATTTAAACTAGTTAAGAGATGACAAACATGTTTACTAACCAAGCAGAGTTCGGGGCTGTAGTGTCACGCAGCCGGTGTGGATGTATTCTATCAGCTGACGAAACACATCTGGTTCGAACTCCTCAATGATGAGTGTGTGGTGCTGGTTCGACTGTGGCTGTTACCAACAGGCTGTATAAAATCTCTGTCCCACGTAACAGTGGACAGTGACTTTGCTAAGGCATCGATGCATGCTCACTCTGAAGGTATGTGTTCATTTCCTGTGCTCTGTCATTTTATAGCTTCATGTACTTTATGAAGTAACTGAACATTTCATTCCTGCTTAATACTGGGAGGCAGAGTACCATAATCAAGGCTGATTTTTCATTCAGCACTTTACAACCAACACATCTGAAAAGGTTCTTATAATAAAACCAACAAGATGCACTAATTTCTCAAATTTATTTTTGGAATAAAACTCTACATGTTTCGGACAGTTCCTCTGTCTGAAACATGTAGAGTTTTATTCCAAAAATAAATTTGAGAAATTAGTGCATTTAGTTGGTTTTATTATAAGAATTTATCATGATGCACAGTCACATGAACGTCAAAATCTGACAAGGTGTCTGATGGTTTGATGACATAAAACAAGGTATAAAAAATATTTGTAACCTGCGGAGATCAGGAATTCTGTTCTGCAGTTGGGAAATATGAGATCTGAATCCAAATTTGGGCCGACATTTTCTCTAAAGTAAGATATACCCTAATGTGACTCTCCCAGCTCCTCTTTTTTGTCTTCCAAGTGGCTGCATTCAAAGAGTTTTTCCCCGTACACTTCCCATTTCTTTCCCTTCCTAAAGCAGCTAGATGTCCAGCATATATAGCTCTTAAATGTCGCCAGCATAAAAATGTCATTTGACTTGTATAAGTACAGTGATATTCATTATGTAATCCTCAATCTTAAGTTAATCACTTACTAGATTCTTCTTAAGTCTAATACTCCACAACATGCACTAATTTTCAGACGTTTGTAATCTGTATTCTTTCTGTGTTTCATAGATATCTACTAATGCAACTAGTCATATTTGACAATGAGGGTCCAACTCTCAGCAGAGTCAGGAATTCATATCTTTTATAAACATATTTTGAACAGCTCTGTAGCCAGTTTAGCCTCCTCTACAATATGATAGAGAAGCCAGAAGATTAAGCTGACCACTTGACTGTATGAAGATAAGACATATGAACCTTCATCTCCACTCACCCTATGCGCTGTCAAGGCAGAGGGCTTAAGTAGAGGGGCATAATTACCATTATCTTAACTAACCTGGTCTTCTTGAAAGTAGATCTAGTGACAAACTCTGTAAGTCAAGATTAAACTATAACCTGCAGTACAGATAATCTGTATACCTTCAGATGATACATACAGTCAGCCTTACTTGGGAGAGAATACAAATTAATTAACGTTGGTGTGCAAACACTCCACTCCATGCAGAAGTGCCGACTGTCTAGTGCTGTAAAAGTTACTCTGAAATTTTAAGTGTTGTCTCAGGCCATCCAAGAACAAAATAAACTACAGGCAAGGTTTAAGGGATCAATCTAGGGAAGATATCTGGTTCTTCAAATATGGTAATTTAATTTTACTTTGTTACTGTGCATAAAGATAAATTTTTTTATACATAAAAAACATTGAAATGCTGTAACTAACATGACTTCCATTTGGATAATATCTAACTCCATTGCTTTTATGCTATATCTGCTATAAATATTATGCAATGTTTAAAAACATGCTGTATAATATTTACTGTTGTCATTATTTTCCAATGGAAGAACATACATTTAGTCCAAGCCCAATGATCTTACTTACACAAAGAACACAAATAATCTTATTACACAGTAAGACTAGCGCCGACGTTAAAGAAAGAGTATAGTTAACCTCTACTCTCCTTCTGGGCCTTTGTGGCCTGTTCTAAGGTGAACTTTACTTACTACACAGTAAGACAAAGTAAAACTAAAAACTTGGAACACCAGAACATTTATTGCAAATTAGGAACACTGCAGTACTACACAAGTGTGCTGACCATGCTGTCCAAACCAGTCTCTTCCAGTGATTATGAACAGTAAAAATTAGCAGGAAAATTGCCTTATTTACTTCAGAGATATTGAATAAAATAAGGAAGATATTAAAAGTTTCATGCTATGTGAAATGTCACAATAAATGTGTATAAAAAAGGCTTATAATTTTAGTAGCATCTTGCTGTATGATTCTTGGGGTAAAATGATATTTAATTATAGTTGTTATTAGCATTTTTTTGTGCTATATAAAGCATGATGAAAGATAATCACTTATGATGATGTTGAAACTCCTTGCCATCATGCTGTTTGTTAGCTTACTTGCCAAGCATCGAAACCAACTAGTTATAAAAATGGCATATGAAAACCAAATTTGGTGATTTATTTATTTTAAAAATTCATTGTAAGATAGGAGCACTGAAATTAAGTGTAACACTATTTGCAGATGTACAAAAAATTACACATTCAGAAATTAAATCCACCAGCAATATATGTACAACTTGCAAATGTCCCTGACGAGATTGCAAACAGCAGTTTTTCAGGAAAAATACTCAATATGTCAGCATGTTATTTTGACTGTGACAAATTACATACATTTGGACAAACAATTAAGAAATTCAAGTAGGGAAGAAAACCAGGAGTGTTATAAAATTATAACAATCACACTATCGACATATGGGTTCAGAAAATTGTATTTAAAATAGAATTGACAGAAGAAACACTGTAGGGCAGTAATTAAACTGTTCATTTCTAGACACAGGCTGGGTAAACAATGTATTATATGAATATGGACACAATCACCTTTTGTTTTCAATTATTTATTATAGAACAACTGGAAAAGCACAGTGTGTTTAGAGAAATCTGTATTCAGTTACGCTGACTGCAAATGGGAGACTGGAATGGACAAGTCACTATACGAAATGATACAGAGTGGTTATTCTAAACAGCAAGACATCTTCCTGAGGGTGTTGGCAGCAACAGATGTTCCACATAGAGTCACTTTATACTAATTAGATGCTGATGGTGTGAAGAATAAGATGAGATAAGAAGATAAGAATAAGCAGCAACAGTACATGTATGACAAGGGAAGTTTGAAAATGTCAGTACTATGGCCAAGAAATGTCTAAACTGACTACCATTTATCATAAGGGGGGGGAAAAAAAAACACAGAAATAGTATACTGTAAAGCTTAGAAGTGACATGCACTAATTTATGGGGAACATTCAACCACTCTTAACTTAAAAAGACAGTAATGTGTCCCCTACACCTAGATCAATGTCATGTCATATTCTTCCTCAAAAACTTTTAGATAAAGTACAAGGCATCCCAATTTATTACAAAGGTTGCTGACCACAAGTGAATTAGCATGTTTCTTATGTAGTTTTATCTCACACTTCCACATTGGACCTATTTCTTATGCTGACACACACAGTCATCACAGCTTGACTGTGGTGATCACACTGTTCTGAAATGTGACACCATGTAGGCTGGTATAAGCTGCTACGAAACTGAACAAACACATTCCAGAAAAGGGTAATCCTTCAGAAACGTGACTTTAGAAAAATCTGTACCACAGACACAAAATAGTACAACATGTGTGATATATGACTGAAATATGCTGACAAAATATTTTCAAATAACCAACAAAATCTAACTGTCAAAGAGTTGCTGTGAAAGATGTATCCATCTTCTGTCAGAAGGTGTCACTCCTGTTTTCACTACGTCCACGTCACTGAACCCACTTCTAGAATCCAGTCACTGTAACTGTCTAAATCAGATGGTTTCCTGTGATGTCACCTATTATATGGTTATTTCATAAGCAACAGTGTTTTACAGATGTAACCACTGACAGAGTTATACGAGGCAATATTTGTTCAAGATTTACAGATTTTCATGTGATACCAAAATTAATGTACAACATACTTTATTTCAGGTATATCTAAATTTCTAAACTAAATACACCTTACTGACGATATGGAAACAGTTCTCATGGTTTGAACCCCCCACCACCACCTGTCCCTCATGCTGTTATGATGCTACCAGGACCCTTCCTCACAGTTTCCTCCAACTGTACAGTTATTCTGTCTGTATGAATGTTGGTAATAATATGGATGTAATGCCCTGTGTTAGCAATAGGAGCTTCATAATGGCCGAAATAGGCTTAAGGAGAATAAAGCAGAAGAATAAGCAGGAAACTTGGAGCATGATCATCCCCGTTAGCCACAGGCACTGCGGTTGTTGAACTTACATTCAACCCAACAATCAGACAGTAACATGACTGCAGTCATGTGGTTACATAGCCACAGCTTATGGCTGTCACTGTTGTTTCTTTTCAGAATGACTAAATGTTATGGTACCTGGGGGCCAGGCATGACTGTTTCCTCTGACCATAGTACCCACATCTCTGCTAGTATTTATTAAAACTCAGAGTGGTCGTGAAGCATCATTAACTTTCCTGCCTTTAGAAACTATAAGCTCAGTATAAGAAATGAACAGACAGGTTCATTGAGTAGCACCCCTGCTATGTTCTTGAGAGGTCCCAGGTCCAGATCTCAGCTCAGACACTGACTGTAAGAAATGAGGTTCTTGTGTGCTTTTCTTCAGACCCTCAAGCTAAATTGCCAGGACACTGCCTCAAATTAGGCCACGACCACTTACTTCCACATAATTTTCCATTCACTATTCAGTGATTATCCTGTCACTATATGCTCTGTGGTCTGAGCTGATGACAATGTCATTAGAAACCAACTGCAAATAAAGATACTAGAAATGCTTATGTCTATTTGAAAAAAACACACAGGGAGTTACACAAAAACACGATTATGATTATCTGTGTCAAACAGTGCCTGGATTCTTATACAAAGCTCTGACCCACTTAAATACTGTGTTATGTACATCACAGACTGCACAAAAATGCAATGGTTGTCTTAAGATGCAGGATTAGTCCCACTTGTACTAAGGCAGTGCTCCTGAAAGCAAGCACTTGTGAACACAGTAATGGAACTTCATGCTCTATTCAAGCCAGAGGATTTCTTAGGTAGCTTAGTTGCTCTGAGATCCATAAATGCATGGAGTTAGTTAATGACTTCAGTAATGTGAATGCTTTCAGTGAGGAACAATTTTTTTTCTGACAATTTTTGAACAAAACACACTAAAAAATAAACAACACAATTCAAATATAAGGACTTCCCTATGCCTGAACATTTATAGATTTGCATTCACTGTGATGCATCACCCAAGCACAGTACCTTGTGTCACATGTTCCTACACAATCATCCAAGAGTATATTTCAGAATAATGTGGTACAAACATTTTCTGCAGTTCTGAGTAAAAGTTATGAGGTTATCTTCATATAAAAACTACAAGAAATGTCCTTCTGTTGTGTAATGTCTTGATAAGGAAGTTGGATAAGCTACAGAGAGCTACATCAGCTGGTGTTTTCAAACATAACTAAGCTACTGACTGTTGCTTCTCATTAATTCAATTGATATTACAGCAGAACACATAGGTTCGATGATGTTGAATGCCATAATCCATAACTGAATAAGAATAAAAGCCAGTTCAATCCTCCTCCCACACTTAATTCTGTTCCCCTAGTATCCATCACATAATTAACAAACTCTTTGAAATCCAAACCCAAAATTTCAACACCACTTCTACAAGGCCCAACAACTAACACAGTGCTGAGCCAGTTGTATTCACTTCAGTCCATAGAACTTATCTTCGTAGTATTTATCCCACTTATTGACCGACTGTTTTGCAACACACTCAAAGGTTCGCTATGGCTATAACACCAACACAATCCTAAGCCAGTCAGATGCATCCTCCCAACCTCACACTTCATTTCTTTAGATCCATCTCACTAGTCAACGAAAATGGTAGCAGAAAGAGAAGGTGCAACAGTCCTGTTGGGACATCACAGCACTCAGAAATACAGGCACTCAGTTTCTCTCTCATCACACATAACAATGTCAGTTGCAGGGATGTACATTCACAAAGCAAAAAATTGACAGTGGAAATGTGAAAGATTGAAGTGCCAAACACTTGAAGAAGAAAGCATTCAGTTAAGTGTGAAAGGGCATCCAGCTAAAGGGTTGCCGTTCCAAAGGAATACACATTATCTGGTCAAGGAAAGCATACAGGAAGATATGAAGTTACCACAGCAGTGAGTGTGAATTGATATTACGGTCCTCTACCATGTGATTCTTTGTAGTTTGTTAGCCAGGTAACAACGTTTCTGAAAAAAATCTGTTGCCTCTTACACCCTGAAAACTGAGGCAGCAGGTATGTCAGAGACTATGTACCAGGCTACACAATATCACATCGTAGAGGGCAGCAGTTCTAAGGGATACCTACTTTATGCAATCTGATACTTAATTCTTGCTACTATGAATATCTTTGTAGACTTGAAGTGATAAGATGGCAGCTAGCAGAAGTAACCTACAAATAACACATCTTCTGAAAGAATTTAGTTATAAAACAAAGATTTGGTTATGAAGAGTGAATATTTACATCTAAAGAAAACTGGTTCATGAATTCATGTAATGAAATGTGGATCTGCTAACTGAGTTTTCAAGAATCTTCATGTTTGCACCATACATCAGTGACAATTAAACACTTTATTATACAACTGTGCACAAATATGTAATTCATAGATACAATTAAAATTATAAAATATTTAAAAGTGCTCCAACATGTTTCGGATTACAGATGAGCCATCATCAGAGAGCCTTGTACAGTGCTTGGCTAAAATTACAAGGCTCCCTGGTGATGGATCCTCTGTGATCCAAAACATGTTGGAGCACTTTTAAATATTTTATAATTTTAATTGTATCTACAAATTATAGATTTGTGCATTAGTTGGATAATAAAGTATTTAATTGAGTTTTCGAGATACTCTCTCCTTCCCTCTCAAAGGAAATGTAGACATAATCTTGGCGAATATACAATACAAAGCCATGTAGTCCATCTGAAACTTACTAGACAACATGACGTCACGGCCTAATTTATTTTTTAATTTACTTTTGAAATTTTCAGGATCTTTTATTTACAAACATTTGATATGCGCGTCTTGAATACAGTGCAAAAAATGAACACAGAATGGAGAAAGCTATATATGTCCAGAAACCTGCGTGTTTCATCTCAGTCATCACCATCAAATTTGGCATCGGACGTCCAGACTCAAAACTGTCGGTTGAATTCGGTACAATAAAATCCTGACTTTACGTGTAGCTCAAATCTAAACAATAACCGCATCATTCCTCATCCCTTATAATTCATTATATATTAATAATCATTCGACACTATGTATTCTGAGCTATCGACAGCTTCATTATCTATACCATTCTATTATAGTGACTTTCGTAGTTTTACCAAAAGTGAGACGAACGGACAGACAACAGGATTCTGACGAAGTTAGGCTCTTCCATGCTGGTTCTGTACACACAGTGAGTCAGGTTAACGCCTGTGTTACTTCATTGCAACTACACGCCTCAGTTTCCTTGGAAGTACGGAGTTACAATAACGCAAGTGCATAAACACGGCCATGAAGTTGGTTATTCCAGGTATTTTTATGTGCAGCAACATGTGCCTATCTTGGGAGTGTGTTTCAGAAAGGCATGAGGAACTTCATAATTAGGAAATATGAGAAGATGAAAACAATTTTGAAGAGCGTGAAAAAGAAAACAAAACTTTGAATAATTGAAAGCTGCAAACCAAACGTTCCATAGTTGAATAAAGATTGACCAATTGATGTCACGTGCTTTATTTTTTGCTCAACATGTTTCGAATGCTAGTACATTCATCTTCAGGAGCTTGCAACTATGTGTGGGTATACTGCTCCGGTTCGATGTGTGTTGGCGTTACGGTGTGGTTCGGCTGGGGTGGTGTGGTATC
>Ga0209755_10009077_pt1 | contig 10531 bp, 6 predicted proteins | sample TergutCo191P1_FD_187301 | JGI IMG/M metagenome (GOLD analysis project Ga0209755, IMG submission 187301) | Cornitermes sp. P1 segment gut microbial communities from Petit-Saut dam, French Guiana - Co191P1 (SPAdes) (version 2) | ecosystem: Host-associated > Arthropoda: Insects > Digestive system >...
CATTCAATCATATCGTATGGTATCATATTGTGGGGTATATCAACTCATAGTAAAATCATATTTAAAATCCAAAAAAGAATAATAAGGATTATTATAAACTCAGGTAACAAGGATTCTTGTTGAGATTTATTTAAAAAATTACATATTCTCCCTCTTCAGTATCAATATGTATTTTCTCTACTCATATTTGTTGTTAAGAATACAGACTTTCCCAAAACCAACTCAGATGTTCATAGTTTTAATACAAGATCTCATTAAGGTTTACATATTTCTGCAGCAAATTTGGCAGTATTTCAGAAAGGAGTGTGGTATTCTGGTGTCAAAATCTATAACCATCTTGCACCAACCTTAAACAACTATCATGTGATATTTCTAAATTTACTGCGGCCTTAAAGAGATTTCTTTTCACAAACTCTTTTTACACATTGGAGGAGTATTATAGCTGGAAATAAGGATCTTGGTTCTTATTATTATATTTTAACAATACTATTATTGTTTAATTATTGTTTAATTCAAATCATTTATGATTATACATATGTGTTGTCATATACGTTGTATGTGTTGTAGACTATTTATACTTTCAGCTTTGGTCCCCTAAGCCTTGTAAGGTTGAATGAATTGTTGTGGTTTGATTGATAATAAGTAACCTGAAGAGCATGCTTTGCTATTAAAACTGTTACATCTCTATTGGCAAGAGAAGATTTAAGGATATTATATTTTTCTTGTGTGCATTCAGTCATGACTTATGGCATAATATACTATGTACATATGAGGGAATTGAGACTCTACTTTTACTTCATGTGTTTTGTAGGATTTGCTATAAGATGTACTTTATTATATTTATTTATTTTATAGCTATATTACATTAGCATTATGACAAACTCTATATCCTATAGGTTGGTTAACCTTGTATGGATTGACAGAATGCATAATAAATGAATGAATGCTGTGTGTGTTGTGTAGCTGACTTTTCAAACATCTCATTTGCTCACTCAGATCTCCCTGACTTTCATTTTGCATTTTGGCAACATTTTAATGAATCTTGATTTTGAGATTCAGTAAGTTGATCTCACATTAGATTATTATTTCTCACTTGATGTCAACTTCATGCATTCATTGTTACCTATACTTATGACCTTCAAAATATTTAAAACATTTTTAACACTTTTTAGCTTTGAAATACTTAAAAGAAATATAGCACTTTTTCAAGGCAAACACTCAAAGTGTGAGTATTTATAGTGTGCCTTTAAAGTTTTACAAAAACACATGCTTTTAGGTTGTCTGATGTGTTAACAACAGGATTGATTATTAGTACCATTTATTATGACTTTTAAGTATTTTGAATAGAGCATTCAACAGCAACATAAATATTTATAATGTACCTTTACAATTTTACAAGAACACATACTATAACATTGTCCTGTTTCTTAGCGGCAGAATTAATTATTGCTACATTTATGGCTTTTGCCATATTTTAAACATTTCATGTAACAAACGGTGTAATTGAATATATTCTTGGTTTTGAGGTTATGGGAAGTGTTGAAAATTCCAGTTTTTTATGTGCCTTTTTAGTGTCTTCCACAACACACTTTAAGATTACTTATGATAGCACCACCAGATGGCAACTGTCCAATAGATTAATTAACACTGAAGACTCCAAAGTTACAGTGGTAAAGGTATGGTGAAAACCAAAGAAAATCAGAATGGACTCTAAATCTGTTGCTAATGCATAGACAAAAATGTACAACTGTCACTTGTTTTCTTTGTATCTTGCTAGTCTAATGTTAATTCCATCTGTAGGGTGGCTGGCATCTTGAGCTGCTGTCCCATGTAACACTATTGTAACCTTGGCACCCTCATAACCCATGTAATCAAGGAAACTGTGGAAACCTGTATTGTGATATCACTCACAAACTAAGCTGTGTTACAATTGTGGCTTTCTGTAGCCATGGCAGCGCAGCTGTTACTTAGTTTTGTTAGTCTTTCACCCACTCACACCAAGGGTATAATGTCAGGTAGATTCTGCACACTTACTTTGCCTGATCCTTGACCTCACAGTTAAGCATGTACACAATGTTTCACAAACTGTGTCTCTTTCAGAAGTAAAGAAATACGATATTTTACGCTCAAGTTCTAATAATTCTTACCTTATCTGTAACTTCTAGCCATCAACATTCTCACTAGGAGATTCTTCTGTGCCATTTATGCCAAATGTGCTGAAAGTGTTCCTTGAGAATGGACAAACCAAGTCATTCAAGTATGACTCAAACACAACAGTGCATGATGTGGTGGAGTCCCTGCAGCAGAAACTTTGCATCAAAGCAGTGGAACATTTCTCACTGGTGGTGGAACATGTCAAGAGCTTGAGAAGGAACAAACTAACTCTCCTGGATCCTCAGGAACCTCTTGCAAGGGTAAGCAAATTTTAGATACTGAATTTATGAGGTACGTAAAAATCCATCTGCTCATCTAGATCTGAATTTTTTCAGCCTCACATTTGTAAGTATAAATACATATTTATGGAATGCTTATTGGGCACATTACTTCTATTCCTCAGTAATGGTGAAAATTACAAAGAAGTGCATTTGGTCACAAATATGTGGGTGCTTTGATTCCAATTTATTTAACAATGCCTTTTCCACTGCTTATAGTATGTAGAATAAAACACTTGGATGATCTGTGAGTGTTGAAATGGAAAGGGTGTGGAAGAAAGCTGTCATATGGCAATTTAAGGTGCCGTACCAGTAACTGCTTGGATGGCCATTGATTTTAAATTCAGCATTTTTTTTGACAGCATTATCTTAGCTGATAGTAGAGCTAATGCAAAAGAGTTGCGGTTTGTTCTTTGTGCTGCAGTTTGGTTCTGTTACAGATAGCTGCAAGGCCTGGTTCACATAATTTGCGATGTCTCTTCAGAGTTGCATTTGTACCAAGAGATGCATGTGACCTTGCACAGAGGGATTTGGTGGCTTTTGAGTACCTATATATGCAGGTGAGAAACGTTGTTGTGTTTTCCACTGTCACATTGGTGTGATATAACAATATGTGAAATTCTGTTCTCCATCATTCGGGTATTTCTAATGTTCTAAAGTTTTAGGTTATTTTAAACTACAGATCAGATTCTGTAGAACCCATTTTTAAGACTTAAGCTCAGAATTTATTCCATCTGGTCCAGCTGCTTTTCTATTTTTCATTGATTTCAAGCTCTGTTTGAGTTCCTCATCAGTGATTTCATCAATTTTTACTGATGGGGTTGGAGTTGTTTCTGATTTATCATGGTCATTTTGCGGGGAATTCGAACACCGTAAGCTTTTATATTATTTTATCCATTTTTGATTTTCTGTGTTATTAATTTGAATAGTGTCCTTGTTTGTTCCATTGAGGTGTTTAGTACTTTGTAGACCATACTTTGTTCGCCTAAAATATCAGTTTCTATTCTAAATATGAATCTATCCCAAGATTCTTTATGTGTTTTGGAGACTATTGTCTTAGCTGTGTTCCTTTTCTCTATGAGGGTTTTGTAAATATTTTTGGTAAGCTATTCGTTTGTTTTCAATGGCATTTTTGATCTCATTCCAAATTCATAGATATTTCTTTCTTCCATATTTTGTCTTTGTTCCAATTGCTTTGTTGGCTGCCTTTTTTATAGCCCTTTTTATGTATTCCCACTCTTCGTCTATTGTTGAGGCTGTAGGGTATTCGCTTAGGTTTCTGGCTAGTCTTTGTTTATATATGCTTTGTTTATATATGCTTATATATGCTTTCTTCTTGCAATAAGTATATTTTGTATACAAGTTCATTTGCCAGTTTGTTATTGTTGCTTTGTTGTTTCTATCTGCTTAATAAGTTAATTTGAGATGTCACAAGGTAATGATCCGATCCTATGTCGCTGCCATGTAAAATCTTTATATCTTGTACTAAATTTTTTAATCTTTTATTGACTATGATGTAGTCAATAATGGATTTAGATCCTCGAGCACTCCATGTATATTTATGGGTTTCTTTTTTTCGAAAGAAAGTGTTGGTAATTTTGAAATCATTAAATGATGCAAATTCTCTTAATGTTTGTCCATTTCTGTTTATGTAGGTTTCTCCAAAGGTTCCTACGACATTCGGTATTGGCTGGTTTCCAACTCTTGCATTAAGATTTCCGGATATTATTAGACTCTCACTTTATTATATTTGTCAACTTTTTTTTGTAGTTGTTTGTAGAAATGTCTCATTTCTTCTTCTCTACCTTCTTCTATAGCATAAATTCCTATTATGGTTACGTGTTCTCTGTTGGTTGACAGATGAGTAGTTCGTGATTCAGGGAGTCCATTTATGGTCTGTTATTAAGGCTATGCCTGATTGGGCTAATGTCTCTTGGGAGACTCCACTATATAGCATTAAGTAATTACCTATCATTTTAGTTCCTTTTAGTTTTTTCTTTGTTTCAGATATGACTGCTATATTTATACCTTTGGTTTTTATTTCCTTTACCACTTCAGATTCCTTATTTCCAATAGATCTAACATTCCATGCGGCTATATTTAGTGTTTCATATATTCCAAATCATTTTTCCTTTTTTGTACCAGGTTGTTTGTCATTTGATCCGCTGATATCCGAGGCTGTGCATCTCTGCTTATGAGTATTTTATTTTCCGTGGGAGGGTTACCAGCCCATCCGCAAAACCCCCATCCTTGGAGGACCAGTTTGTCTCTCTTAGTCTGGCTTCTCTCTTATGGCCTGTCCTGCTTGGGAGGCCCTACCAGGAACATTTAGTTCCCGCCGGCATAGCCCGTAAGGTCATTGAGGCACGCAAGCCCCCCCACCATGACAAGGTGGAGACATTCATGGGAATGTGTTAGAATCAAACTAAAAATGACTACTGTGGTTATAAAGAAATTATGTTCACTGTGAATTTCAGCCTAATGATATTTTTCTTCAACCCATTTTATATTAATATTTCTATTTGTGTTGGAGGTGTCATGAAAGGAAAAACATAAAATATAAATTAAGTTTAGGGTTTATTTGTTTCTTGTATGAGTCCATTCTTTAGGCAGTGTGACGTGTGTGACCAATGTTGAGATAGCTTATGTCCATAATTCATGTTGAAACAGTGTTGAGTTAGAAATGTGCTTGTATGTGGCCTCTGCCATGGGCATTTTGACCAGTTACACTGGATAACAAAATAATTTTTGTTTTTTGTCACACGAACTAAAGTAGGTAAACCCAATAGCAATATTTGCACAGAATTCAAGTATGTTGTTATCTCTTTTCTATCAGGAAAAGTTTTTAAGTGACATGCTTCTGAAGTTTGAAGAAAACTTGTATTTATGTTGTATGACAGAGAGTATATACATTACCTAAAATGTAACAATGGATGACTTTCTGCTATATTTTGCCTGTGGAACATCTCTTCTCAGTCAAACAATAATCAGCTAGCATACTTGAGCTCAATTTGCCTTGGTAGTGGTTTTCCATGATGGAAATATCCTGGTGAAATCACTCTGCATACTCATTGCTCTGCCCCAGGATTTTCTAGGAAGAAGTCTAAGTGACAGTCTAAGAAAAGAATCTGTCAAGACATATTGCCCCCCATAGTTTAGTAGGACTGTACGAGATCAGCCATCATATCACGATAGTTATCCGTCTTATGATTTACCAAAAAAAAGTGGTAGTGACAGTTTTGAATGATTTCCATGCTGCTGCTTCCACTTCACTTAGCTGGTCTTCAGATTTTAGGTCCTGTATTACCTCTTTTATTTGAGGTCCATCAAATATCCCTACTTTGATTTGAGCATCACTTATCATGGAAAACATATTTTTCAAGTACATAAATCCAGTGCTGTTTTTATCCAGTGCCTTGACAACATTTTTTATGCCGCCAAGTTTGATATTCAATGGAGGTAAGTAAACTTCTTCAGGGTTGATTAATGTAGGATCTACTACATTCTTCTGTCCTCAAATAAGCAATTCTCATTTCAGGGTCTCTTTTTGGGTGTAATGATGTTTTCTGTCCCTACTATCCCATTCCCACAGAAAGCAACAAAACATTGTGTAGTTTTGCTGTAAGCCAAGCAAGAGAGCAGTGACCTTTAAATCCGCACAAATGTTCCAATTATATTTTTTTACTGGATCTTCATATATTTATAGGACTCTTTTCATTTTAGCAGCATGGACTAGGGGTACAGATGGAAATTTATTCCCATTATGTACATAGAAGCACAGCTTTTAAGCTAACTTTTGAAGAGTCAATAAACAGATGCCACTTAGTTGGATTGTGTTAGTGTCCAGGAGCCTCTATAACAGAGCAAACACCATTATAAAATACCAGACCTTCTTGCTCTCCATGATCTTCATCAGAATCAGAGTTGTCATGGCTTGAAGTCAGATTCTGTGGAGGCTTTGGTGCATGCAATTCTTCACTGTGTGGGACAGGGCTCATTGCAAGCAGCAAATTTGGATATTTCACTGTTTGTTTGGTTTTGAAGGTGATCCCTGTCATTAGAACTGCCCTCTTCTGGGTTATTACACAGTGAGTAGTGGTTATTACTTAACAATGTTTTACCTATAGGCCCCATCTTCAAGGGTCAAAAATCCAAAATGTTTCTTGACCCTTGAAGATGGGATGGATAGGTTGTACCAAAATATTGTTAAGTAATTACCACTACCAACTGCCAGAAGAGTCACTTCTCATCTACTTCGTGGTGTAAGCCTGATGTCCCACATAATCCCTGTTATGTTTGTAAAACAAAAATGACGATTGGATGAGTGGTCTTTTTGTTCTCTCCAAACCTAGGGAGCAGTGAATGACATTTGGTGTTTACCATTTACCCATCCTGGGAGAAACCTCACACACATCACACAGCAAATATGAGGGATCAAAATTTTATGTTTGTCACCCACTTTACACCCAAAATAAAGATTATAACATTTCTTAATGAGCAGGGTAAAATTTTGCCTCTGAGATTTGAAGGTCATTTCCCCACACATGTAACAGAAGGTGACAGGGTGATTTAAAAATTTCCTTGGCATGATGAAAATATAATAAGCACAAGCCTTTAACACAAAACACTTGACTAAAAGGAACACACAAGACTTGCAACTTATCACAATGAAGTCTGGCACACCACTAGCAGTAAAGTGTTTCTCAAGCAGAGTGTACTGTTAGTTTCATATCCCAGTGTGTCAGTACATATCTGTGCTTGCACTCTCTGTCTGTCTGTGTTTAGGCTCACATGCCAACTGTCTTTGTTTCATGCCCACACTGTGTTGAAAATAAAATAAAGTGCCTCAGACATATTTAAAACGTATTGGTAGTGTGACAAAAAAATAAATTTGTTAAAATTGCTTCTAAAAAAATTCTTATGCAAGAACTGTGGGTGATAGAGCATTTCTAGTAACATATTTTAATTCACTGTGGAAAAATATATAGAAACACAAATTAGTTTTCATGTGACAAAAATGCTGTGTACCAGTGTCATATACACTCATACTCTTGAGAATTGAAAGTAAACTACTGTGATAATTTTCAGCTGACCCAGACATTGTTTTACTCCCATTGCACATAATAATGCCGTTGTTTACGCAAACTAAATCCCAAGGTTGTAAACATATGCCTTCAACTGAAGTTCTAAAATGATGTAAGGACCGAATTTTTGTGTCTTATATGTGGGAAAGTCCTAAAATCAGGAATTCTGCATTATTTATATAGGGTATTGGCTGGGACCACAATGCTAACCTCAAATGCAGGAAACTCTTAAATTGAGGTAATTCTAGTGTACTTTGCTACTTTAGGTATCAGTGAAATAATGGAGTGATATATATGTCTAAAAACTGATTAAATTCAAACCATAACACCTTATTCGGGAGGTGTCCAGTTCAAATCTGGGCTGGAACCATGACTGTGTTCATGTGAGATTTTTTCTCAATTCTTCCAGGCAATATGCAAGGATAGTAACCTCAAATTAGGCCATTGCCACTTCCACACTATATCCAATTTAATATTTGTAAGTTACCTTACCATTTAGTGCTGCATAATCCAAGCTCCTCACATCATTAAATGAAGCATAAAACATAAAATATATACACTGTATACATATATCCTCTTCAATGCTGCAGTGATATAAAGGACTATATACCTTGACATTGACATATTTGTCAGTGCTGCCTAAGCTGTCAAGTGGATATGTTACATTAATCTAATTTAGGGCTCAGCTGCTGAGGTACTTTTACTGTTAATTTAGTAACATGCGTATGCCTTTTTATTGCTGCAGCCTGTGGACACTGTGCCCTAAAACAAAGTGGTTCATTACCTCCAAAGGTGTTAGGGTATTTTATTCTGCAAGTTAATGGACCTTATATTGGACCTCAGTGTTTCTCTGACAGTGTGATGCGTCTGAGTTTTAGCATGCTGTAAGTTTTTGAACTTAAGTGTGCTTCTGTACAAATAGTTCACAGTTTGTGATTGTTGAGTATAAACCACAGGTTGCAATACCTTTGCTTTGGTCAGCAGTCGGGTAACTAACATATCTACTGATGAAGTAATACTGCTGACACAGCAGTGTATCTGTATGAAGCTCAGATCTGCTCATAGCATGTGGTTGAAAGGTCACAACTTGACATTATATTGTGTCTGAATGGTCTGAGAGACCTCAAATTCCTGTGATGCATGGCAATAGTAGAAGCAGTTAGATTATCTTCGGCCCTGTTTTGTCATGTTGTCAGCCTCTGCAGCTATTTATTTGTTAAATTTTTGCTGGCTCTTAATTGTTTATATTTTTTATGTTTGTTGTTTATGCATACACCTACTTAACTTTCCAATAATTTGTGACTGAATGTGTGATGACATACTGCAGTATATTTCAACCATTGTTGTTTGTGCATATTAAAGTGTGCCAGCACATACATGCATTCCAGAATGCTAAACTGTTAATCTGGAATTAAAATATGATGACTGACTCCATAGTATAAAGAAATTTAAGGTCCATATTATCATTTGTTAAACATTAATTTACCAGAACTTGGACAGCATTCAAAAATACTTCAGTAGCTGTTAGTGTTATAATGGTGTTTTGTGCTGTGATAATTATCATTTTCAGAATCACAGTGATGTAAAAAAAGGTAATATAAAATGTGTATGAGATTGAGACACACTGTAGTGCCCATTGCTTTTTGTCATTTCCAGTGTTGCAATGATGTAGTTCAGGAACGGTATGCCCCAGAACTAAAGTATGACATAGCACTGAGGTTAGCAGCACTTCACATACACCAACATGCCATATCCAACAACATGACAAGCAAAGTGACAGTGAAGGCTATTGAGTGAGTAAATTATGAAGTTATATGTGCCTGCTGTTATGTGAGTTTGAAGTTCTTGTTTCTAATAAGATGTACGTATTTCATAGGCAGGAATTTGGCTTGGAGCGATTTGTGCCAGTGTCACTAATGAGTACAATGAAGAGGAAGGAGTTGCGGAAGCTGATTGGTCACTTCCTAAAGTTGAACCACAATTTGTCTCCTACTGGACAGAAGAGTTTGACGAGTCTTCAGGCCAAGTTGTATTACTTGAACATCATCAGTGAGCTACCGAGCTATGGGGCTAAATGCTTCAGCACAAATATCAGAGTTTGTCTTCCAGTTTACTTTGAGATTTTAGAAGTGACAGTGCATTTGGATCATAATTTATTTTTCTTAGTTTAATATCCAATGTATATGATCTTTTCTCATTTTTTCTGCATTAGAATTTTTTTTGTCTTTGTGCTTTTGCTTGGTTGAGTGTTTAGATCCATATGAAGGGTAGCTGTGAATGTACTGAATAAGCCAAGAGGGGTGGTCCTATTGTTTGAGGTTAGGGCATCTAAAAATCTAACACGTTTTAGGATGTCACACAGGACCTCAAACTCAGATAGATTTCTTGGCTCAGGACAGAATCCATTGATGGTTGTTTTTGAACCTTTAGGTTTTGTTAAATACAGGGAATTTCTTGACCACCTGAACAACTACAAGTTTCTTAAGAAGAACTCTCTCCTGTTTAGTTAATATTTCAATTCATTGTCCCAGAAAAAACACTGATTGGAGTTTCACTGAATACACTGGATTAGTGTTCCAGAAATACAAGCACACTCATTCACCCACTTCACCCACTCACTCCTTTTTTAGGTGGTAACAAAATTGCGAAATGTGACTTAACTGTGTCATATCTTTCTATCTGTTTGTATCGCTGTTCACATGCAAAAATTCTGCTCCCACTAGATGGATTTTAATGACATTTGATGTTTGAGTATTTTTTGAAAATGTGTTGAGAGAGTTCAAGTTTCATTAAAATCTGACAAGAATAATGGGTACTTTACATGGAGACCTTTGTACATTTATGAAAGTATCTCACAGAATTATTTTAGGATAGAAATGTCTCAGACATAGGTTGTAGAGGAAATCAAAACACACATTTTAGTTCAGTAACTCCCCCCCCCTAAAAATCATGCTGTTTATGAATTAATGTGAAAAATATGGTACAGCCAGACAGGCCATGGGTGGCATTATAATA
>Ga0209755_10009078_pt1 | contig 10531 bp, 8 predicted proteins | sample TergutCo191P1_FD_187301 | JGI IMG/M metagenome (GOLD analysis project Ga0209755, IMG submission 187301) | Cornitermes sp. P1 segment gut microbial communities from Petit-Saut dam, French Guiana - Co191P1 (SPAdes) (version 2) | ecosystem: Host-associated > Arthropoda: Insects > Digestive system >...
AGAAACAACAGGTTATTGAAGGAGGGATAGAAGTGACAGGAAGATGGGGAAGAAGACGTAGGAAGCTACTGGATGACTTTAAGGAAAGTAGAGGATACTCTCATTTGTAGGAGGAAGCTCTAGATCGCACTATGTGGAGAGCTTGCTTTGGAAGAGGCTTTGGACCTGTCATAAGACAGACTGCTAAATTAATGAATATCCACAAAGGATGTTGAAGACGTAGGATTTTCTAGGTTGTTTAAAAGTACATGAGAGTCAGTTATTAGCTGAAATGTTGCTCATTTATTCCACTGAAGTATCTGTATTTCAAAACAGTTCCTGAGCACATTTGTACATTTCTACCATCTTGGCACGGGTTTGAATATACCTTCACCATAAAAATCAGTCTCTTGCGTTTGCAGCTGTTCATGAACAGCCATTAATGCTTCCACATGTTATTAAACTGGACCATCCCAAACATTGATTTGACTGCCCAGAATCAGCTTCTCAGGTCTTGTGGCATTCACATCTGTTCATGGTGTGTGCTAGGCTGACCAGAGAGATTATTATGTATGTTCATTTGGCCATTTTGAAACTCCCCTGTACATTCCATGAAGTGCTGCAATATCTTTATGCCATGACTATGTATTTGTTGTCATTTGGCAGTGAATATGGATGGGGAAGCATATTTGTGCCCTTGAAAGCAGATGTGTGCTGTGAACTTCTTTGCAGGGCCATGTTTTCAGTTCTAGTGCCATTACATGTCAAGTTATCCCCTGCATATCAAGGAACGAACTCTTGCATCATCTGTTGCATGTTACCTCTGCAACAAATCTGCAAGTCCTGCCCTCTTCCAAAGTAAAATATGTGGTTAACAAAAAGTTCTATGAAGGGAAGCATCATTGCCGAACATGCATCTTATATAGTGTTTATTGTAAAAATAACACATTTGTAAAATCTTACAACTTAAAGATTTTTGTATGTTGAATTAACACTATAATTTTTATAGGAACCCCCAACACAAGATGATCCTCAATATATGTTCCTGCGGGAGCGGTTGAAGGCCTTGAAGGATGGCTGGGAAGAACTGCACCAGATGTGGGAGAACAGACAGCAGCTACTGTCACAGTCCCTGAATCTGCAAATGTTCAACCGTGATGCTAAACAAGCAGAAGTTTTATTGTCGCAACAAGAGCATGTACTTAGCAAGGATGAGACCCCAGTGAGTAATTCTGAACTTGTCTATTGGATTTACACTTATTGTGAAATAAGGGAGTTTCTTTTATGAATACCTCTTTAGAATTTTATTATATCCTTTGGAAAATTGTTGTCTCATATGCTGTGCATGTGATTTGTGTTAATCTGTGTAAGTGGTCATATGAGCACATTTTTTTCCTCTGTTTCGAAGTACTGAAACAGATTATTTCCGTTTTAATAGGTCACTTAGCCTCTTGGCTGACACGTGAAACTAACTACAGTGCAACGAACAGACACTGATTTATTTTATTGAGTAAGGTTCACAGTGGCAGAGATGTGATGTCATGTATATCATTTCTGTTATTTACAGCTGGGATTCTGCATCATGAGGCTTGCAAATACTGATGAGTTAGGCATAATTGACTAGTTAGTGCTGTGGGTGACTGACCTGGGCACCAGATCCTGAAGCACAACCCAAAAGTACATCATCTCATTAAAATTGTAAAATTTTATCCCTGTCCCACCCTCAGCCATTTAACTTGACTGTTATTGTACTCACTCCAGTGCCTCATATTTGTTGACTGTGGCACCTCTCAGAGCAGGTGCCATTATATAGAGGAATATTGCAGAAGAGCAGGCCTATTTCTGTCTTTCATATCTTATGTCTACTACATTCCCAGCAAGGATTTTGGGCATCCCCCCCCAGACCCTAGAGTTGGCTCTGGTGATTATTGTGGGGCTATCAGGAAGTCTTTTGGGTGTGTCTTATCTGGAGGCATGAGGTGTTATAGCTCTGTCCACATTCTCTTCATCCTGATTGTCACTGTCTCTTCTTCCTGCTTGCATTCCTGCTCAGTGGGCTGTTGTTTTAAGAAGAAAGGTCTTGTAGTTGAATAAAGATAGACCAACTTGATGTCACTTGTTTTATTATTTCACTATTTACTGCTCAACATGTTTTGAATGTTAGTACATCCATCTTCAGGAGCTTGTGACTAATTGTGGGTTTATTTCATGTGTTGTATTGCTCTGGTTCGATGAAGGCTGAAGCACTAGTGCTTCAGCCTGCATAAGGATACCACACCACCCCAGCCAAACCACACCATAACACCAACACACATTGAACCAGAGCAATACAACACATGAAATAAACCCACAATAAGTCACAAGCTCCTGAAGATGGATGTACTAACATTCAAAACATGTTGAGCAGTAAATAGTGAAATAATAAAACAAGTGACGTAAAGTTGGTCTATCTTTAATCAACTATCAAGATGATGCACGGTCCAATAAACTAAAGGTCTTGTACTTTGCGTGATTTTGGAGGCATGTACTTCATATTTACTGTGAGGAATTTTTTTCTTATAGTGTCTGAATGGGTCAAGTATGGCTTATTTTATAAGCCACAGGAAATGTTCACTCCATTTATTTGTTTTCGTGAGAGTAGAATAGCAAGCACAAGAGTCTGTGGTCTGCACTGTCACCTCCATTTATGTGCCTTTTGTCCTCGGTGACGCAGGATGGTTTCTTTACTTTTTAGGCATGTTCACAAAATTGTGAAAAATTACTGTTAGCTTCACTGTGTCTGTACCAAAGCTGTTTGTGATGCAATAGTAATTTTTTTAGTACAGATTTGCTACTATAAGCTTCTAGAATTGACAGGAAGAGGGGAATGTCTAATCCACTTCAGTGGTGTGTCTTCACAATAAGAACATTTTGGACTTCGTGCCTGATAAGCATGGTGCTCTTCTTATTTGAACACAACAAGACCTTTTTGCATGATTTCAGGCTGCCACTGTTATGTCAATGAGATCTGCACTCTTTGAGATTTTATGCAGCATAGAATGGCAGTTCCAGTCTATGCTGCATAAAATCCCAAATGAGCACACAGACCACAAGACCATTCTGATAATTGCTGTGGAAATATTGTGCTTGTTTCAGACTTTTACTTCATTTTGCTATTGTCAGCTGTGGATTTTATTTAGGAAGTTTAACATGGAACATACTTTTTAAGAGTTACTGTCCCACCTCATCACTTCATTACAATACTTTGCTTGTAATTTACAGTTAAACTTGGAACAGGCAGAAAACTTGATAAAGCGGCATGAGGCCTTCCTGACAACCATGGAAGCCAATGATGACAAGATCAACAATGTTGTGCAGTTTGCTAGTCGTCTGTGTGATGAGGGTCACTTTGCAGGTTGGTGGCTTAACATATAAACCGTTTGATTCTTAGGTAACCAAATCAAAATTTCATGTCCCGTTTGTAGAGCTGCAAGAATGCTTATTTCAAAGTACTACGCAATGGGATTTTCTAGAATTTGAATTGCTGTGAATTAATTTAAAGTGTCTGGATAGGACATTGTTCCTTTGAATGCTTGAAAATATAAAATGAAAAAAATGGTATGACAAAGAAGTTGTGACGGTGGAGGCTCAAAATTGTGGCCAGTGGTGAGCTTGGTTATTGGGTGTGTCAAGTTGTTGAGCTTGTGGTACTCTTAGTTTAGACATGGGAATGAAGAATAATGTTATCAAGACCCAGAGACAGTTGTATTAAATAAAGTTGCTGTGTTCATACTTTCCTCATATTCAGTCATAAATAATGAGTAAAACAAAAAGACTGATAGTATATGGGCTTGATTGATTGATGCTTGTTTCTGATCTGGTCAGTTTTTTCTGTAGCTCCCTGATCCTCTTTGTTTTAAATCGTGCAAATTATATTTTGTTTTATGTGTGGACCATCAAGTTTGAGAATAAATGTGTGAATTGTGTTTGATGTTAGCTGTATAAACATGCACGTGGGAGTAAGGAATGTGCGAAGTTGATGAATACATGCCAAGCAAGCTGCCATTGCACAGTTGTGTGTTGAGTAATTGTGATGGCATTTAGCTCTTAGTACAGTGACATGTTAAATGAAAAATAGAATATTTCTAGTTTGCTTGTGTGTATTAAAACACAGGAGAGAATTGACATGTAGCCTAAAAATTCAGGCGTGTTCACTTTGATGTTTTATGTTTTTAGTGTGTAGATGGTGACTGCTTTTGGTGGTTGCATAATAAGTGGTGTAAGAAAACTTTGTTGGTTAAGTGGTGGCAACATCAGTCCTGTGGTTCTTGAGTTAGGTATTGTTACAGAGTAAAGAAATTTACATCCTTATTATCTCAAAAACTGTAAGATGTCTATAAGTGTATTGGGAATAAAATGTATTCTGTGTAGGTCTTCATGTTAGAGGGTTTATTTTTGTTTCAGTTAACCACAGATGAAATGGCCATCATTGTATCATAAATAATGCATATTTAAATGCAGTGTTTCTACTTTTACAGAAGTTGTTGTTCTTAGTGTGGGACTGTTTTTTAAGATCCACGTTTAAGTTTTTCAGTTTTTTGTTTGCAGCTGATAAAGTTCACAAGAAGGCAGAAAATATCAATGAGAGGCGCAATGCTAATCGTGACCGAGCGCTTCAGCAGATGGAAAAACTGAAAGACCAATTACAGCTACACCAGTTCCTACAGGTGATGTGATTAGGACACAGTTTGCATTGTGAACACATTTGTGGCAGAGCTGTTGTGACTTATTAATATTATTGTAAACATATGTTCACACTTCGAGATTAATTGCAGGATACTGTGTGAACAAGTGACATCATTTGTCCAGCTGCTGTGGCTATTGCAAGCAGTCGTAACCCACAACAGGAACATTACCGGTTGTTTTAAAGCGTGCTAGCATTGGACAATTTTTTATTTATTATGTAGGATTTTGGTTAGTAGAGTAAAATTCCTTTAATTGTTTATCTGGTAATCCAGAAATAATGATAATCTGACACTTAAGGAAAGCAGTCCCAAGACTGAAAGTTCTGCTTTTTCCCAGAAGAAAGCTTTGTCCATGAAACAGGCAGATCTCAGGAACATGTTCAGAAGTCCTCCAAGAGTGTCTGCACTTCAACAGTTGTGGTACCTCCTGACCCCTTGTCTCCTACTCCATTAATTTGTTCAGATGTGAAGACCCCGGAAAACTTATAAAAGGACCCAGATGACTCTGAAGCAGCAGATGGAGATATCCAAATGGAATACTCCTCTGATTAATCATGCAGTCCATGTGTGTAAGGGGTAATAAAAAATTACCTCTAAGAATGTATGTTGGTACAGGTTCTGTCTGATAATGTTGAATGTCCAGTAATCTAATATCTGCCCAGTCATATGGGTGCCAGATTAAGGGAATATAGCCGTTGGAAAAGTTTATGTCCTACAGATGTGTGTAAGTAATAGAATGAGTATATATGAAGTGAATGATATTTTAAGTGAAAGGTGTGTTGAAATTTATACTGTTGGGACATGTTTTCCTGATATGTTTTAGTTTTAGTGCGTTAAATATTTTTCTCCCTTTATTTTTTTAATGGACCTATCTACATAAACTTCATTTGCAACTTCCCTGGTCCTCTCATACGATTAGGTCTTGTTTTACACCTTTTACCTTCAATGCCTGTTACCAGTTTACACCACCTATTAATTTATGCCCTCTCATTTGTTGTTAAATGCTGTTTGGCTCCCTACACTCTATTACGCTCCTGAGAGTCTGTGAAACGTAAGACACACAACAAGACTCAGAGGCAGTGCACTTACTGGAATCCACCTTTGATAATTGCTGGAAACTGTGCTAGTCACCATGCACATGCCACTCGGTTGGGTTGATATTTGGCCATGTGTTCATTTGCCTGTATTTAAGTCTTTTTTTCTTTTTAAAGAAGTGATAAACATAAGTCTGTATCTCCTAGTGCAAACCAGATTAAAAAAAGTGAAATACAAAAAGTTTTGAAGAGACATTAGCGTTGTCTTGAAGAAGTTAAATGCAGTACTGATATCTGCCATGTTCTTGGCTTGGCCAAGAGCACAGTGCTTACGGTTTACAATAATGATGATAAAGTTAAAGGAAGTGCTAAGATGGGGACGAAAATGAACGCTGGGGGAATTTGTTATTTAACAAGTTCTACTACGGAATGCACGAAAAATTTTGTGTACTTGGTTCAAGGAGCAGAATCAGTGGTGTGTGTGTCTGTAAGTAAGCTTTTGGCTCAAGCCAAATCTCATGCTATATATGATGTTCTGTCATAGGATGTGATAATGGTAAACCATTCATTGCAAGTTGAGGTTGATTGTGTACCTTCAAAAACAGGTGTTATGTTCATAACATTACAATGAGAGGAGAAGCTGCATCTGCTGACACTGTGATTGCTGAAGAGTTTTTTAAGGACCTGCAGCATATTACTGGAAAGCAAGTTACTCACATAAACAAACTTTCAGCATTGGTGAGACTGTTGTTTTCTGAAAAAGTGTGCCTTCTGGGACTTTATATCTTTCAAGAGGAAGACTTGGCACCCAGATGTAAGGCTGGCAAAGACAGATTTACTCTGCTTTAGGTGGTAATGCTGACGGGCATTATAATTTGAGACCAGTGATGGTGTACCATTCTGAAAATCTGCATGCATTAAAAGACTATGTGTAACAATTTCAATCTGCATTTTTATTCAAATGCCAAGGGGTGGGTAACATATCCTCTTTTTATTGACTACATAGTGTTGAAACTTGAAAGTGAACTACAAGAATATTGTACAAAAGAAAATCTGGTCTTTAAAACTCTCATTATTGACAATGTTCCTGGTCAACTCACAACAATTGAAGATCATTTTGAGCACATAAAAATGATGTTTATCCCCTGTAACTCAACATTTTTAATACACCCGATGGATCAAGAAGTGATCTCAATATTGAAGACCTCTTACTTGAAGAAACATCTTATCTGTTGGTGGTGGCTGTGGATGATAAAAACATGAATGTAATAGAATTTTGGGAAAGCTTTACTGTTAGGGATGCAGTTTATGCTTGCTGGTGAAGTTTGGGCTACAGTTATGTGTTTGTGTATGAACAGAGCTTGAAACAAAATGTGCCCTTATCCAGTGCATGATTTTAAAGAGTTCCATGTTTTTGAGGATTTGAATCAAACAAGGGAAGAAATGTAAAACTGGCAAATATAATTGGGTTTATGAGGTTGATTCAGGATGATGTCAGGGATTTATTAATGTCTAAGAGGAATTTTCCACTGAAGGTTTAATTGAACTAGAAAAAGAAAGTAGGGATGATTGAGGGGAGGAGGGTACAAAAGAAGATGAATTTGTGTGTAAACTCACAAGCCAAAAGTTGTCTGAAGTGCTGTGAATCAGGGATGAAGCTGTAGCAGTTTTTGAGAAAGAGGATCCCAACACAAGTAGAAGTTCTAAAGTGACAAGAGATATTTTGGCATCAGTGAGATGTTATTCTGAAATAGTGAAAGAAGGAAAAAAAGAAAGAAAGGAAGAAAGAAAAGAAAAGAAACAATGAGAGCCTCTCGGAAGTTATAGGATTTTTACGTTAAAGTGATGAAAGAAAGAGTAGCACCTGAATCTCGGCCATCGATCTGAGCCACCCATCATCTGAACAGTTATGTGATGTGATGGCAAAACCATCCACCTTTCTTCTACCACCACCACCACCACCACCCCTTACTTCATCATTTGACCCCAGATGATGCCCCCTCCCCCTTGCAACTCTAACCCAGCTACTGTCATCCTTGGGTACCTCATCATCATCTGACCTAACCTGCTGTCTCCCATCTGTCCGTACATCACACAGTAACCATTGGCACTGCCACCTTCCTTGAACCACCTTTTCCAGTATTTCAAGTAAGTGTATGCAAGTATGTAAGTTGTTCACAATTCCTTTTCAATTTACTTGAGCTAAAAATGAGTGTTAATTATTTATTTCTTTAGTAATATTGATAAAACTGTAATATGTTCATGTACCTTATATGAAGAGGCTGTCGTTAGCTTGCATGCCTCCAACCCTTACTGTTTCCACTATTTCTTATGAGAACATAATTTTTATTTACACCCACTGTTTCAGAAACTTACCAAGGGCATGAAAAAAAGCCTGTGTGGTATTTATAACTTTCTGATTGCAGGCATGCCTAACTCGTTTTCCACATTTCCTTATGTTGAGCAAGGATTTTATTGTACAGCAAACTTAAATTTTCTGACTGTCCCTGATTGTGGTACATGAATATGAATATTGTCATTTATCGTGTATATGTTTTGTAATAAGTATATTTATATGAATACAGGATTGTGAGGAACTGAGTGAGTGGGTGCAGGAGAAGCATATTACAGCTCAGGATGAGACATATCGCAGTGCAAAGACTGTGCACAGCAAATGGACTCGACACCAGGCCTTTGAAGCAGAGATAGCATCCAATAAGGACAGGCTTTTCCATATCCAGCAGGTACATTGATTGATTGTATGTTTCATTTATGGATATTGTTATCTCAGTTTCAGCTGGCGTATATGTGAGGTTTTTGCTCGTTGGTAGTTGTCTGCCAATGTTTCTGGATAGCCCTTGGGTCCCATCTTCAAGGGTTTATCAGTGAAAGAAGAATTGTTTCAATTTCTACTTAGACTGCTTGACCCTTGAAGATGGGCCTGATAGGCTGTGCTGAAACATCAGTAAATGGATATGAACCAACACTGCTTAAAATCCCAAATGAACAAATACCTCAACCATGCTGCTGCAGGAGTTTGAAATTTCCTTTTGCTAATTCTAAAGTTCTAAGAATGATAATTTGTTGTATTGGGCCTTAAAAATTCAAAACTCCATATAAAGGCACTTCATTATAGTATTTGATTCTGAAGATTCACATTGATGGATAAAAAATACCTGTCACTAGACTGAACCTTATGAATCCAATCCACATTGTGGAACCCACTTCCTTGAGATATGTTGTAAAGTTTTGTTGCCATCTCGTTTGGTACTTGCAAGTTTTCAAAATTCTTATTATTTTGTTTCTTCCATATTACATAACTGAATGCTTCCACATTTCTTGTAGAAAATAACCCAGAATTATGAGAAGGGAGACATAATTTTGTCTGAAGTGCAGGGTGCATGTGCTGTGGAAACCATTTGAGTTGTTTTTGTTATGACATACTTACAAATTGTAACTTTTTTTAATTATTCAGTAAGCAACATTTTTGTATCCTAGTACGGGGAGTGTTTGGAATGATTATTGCAGGGTATGTAGAGAGAAACTGGGCATGTTTAGTAGATTTATCTAGATAGATAGATAATTTATCTTGTTTTTTGACTAGCAGTTAACCAAACCCTGTGTTTGAATGGCAATTTTGTGTTGTATTCAGGAGTTACATGTTTAAATCTCAGCCTGTAGATAGCCATAGTTGAGGTTCTATGATTTTACACAGTACCTTAAATCAGGCCACAACCATTCCTTCCACATTTTTTGCAGTTCATTGTCCACTGATTTTTATCATTCAGCACAGTATAATCAGCACAATTGAAAACAATGCATAAATCAGTACTTAATTAATCGTCATGGTTTCCTGATCATTGTGACCTGTCAGGATTATCATTGATATTGAATGCTATATGTCATCATCATCATCATCGATATCTTATTGCCAAATGTATTCACTTCTCTGTTTGTAGTGCAAAAATACTGTCACTTGATATGTTATGATACTCGAGGGGTCTGCAGCATAGATCCTAAAGTGGTTTGTGTGGTAAATACCATATTTACTGAATATACAGTGCCCTGCATGTAAGACAGTCCCTCTTCACAAGTTTCTTTTCTCAAAAAAATGACAGTACAGAACATTCAACCCTTCAGATGATGAACTGGGCAAACATTTTTATGTACTGTCTAGGTAAATATGGTAATTATAGTTCATTGTGTATTTATTATCATTGAGAAAATTCATTGTCTGGAAGGGTAATGTGTTGATGTACTTCATCAACAGTACATTTCGATGTGCAATTTGATGAGTGCTTCTTCTTTTCTCTTTTGTGTTTTGCTTATTACAGGCTGCGGAAGAGCTGGTAAAAGAAAAACCAGAACTTGCGGAACTGATTGAGCCCAAAATATCTGAACTCTGTCAACAATTTAATGACCTTGAGCGGACCACCAAAGAGAAAGGGGAGAGACTTTTTGATGCAAATCGTGAAGTTTTGCTTCATCAGACATGTGATGACATAGATACATGGATGAATGATCTAGAGAAGCAGATTGAGTCTGAAGACACGGGTACTGATCTGGCCTCAGTTAATATCCTTATGCAGAAACAACAGGTAATCCATTATGTAGTTCCACAGACTGAAACTGTGAAAATCTTAGTAAATGCATTTTTAACCAGGATTCACGCTTGTTGTGATATAAGTTAACATCGGTCATCATTTTATGCTTATACTGCTATTTTTTGCTTGCAGGTTTAGTGTCCTGTTGTGTGTGTTTTAAGTAGTGTTATATTGCATATTTGACCATGTA
>Ga0209755_10009079_pt1 | contig 10530 bp, 9 predicted proteins | sample TergutCo191P1_FD_187301 | JGI IMG/M metagenome (GOLD analysis project Ga0209755, IMG submission 187301) | Cornitermes sp. P1 segment gut microbial communities from Petit-Saut dam, French Guiana - Co191P1 (SPAdes) (version 2) | ecosystem: Host-associated > Arthropoda: Insects > Digestive system >...
TATATATATATATATATATATATATATATATATATACACACACACATACACACATACTTACTCCATGGAGCAGAGTCCTTCTTGAGAAGCTAACAGGTTTTCAGCTAGTCAAGAAATTCCCCGCATTTTATGGAACCCGGAAGGTCATTACCGCAATCACAAGAGCATGCCACCTATATATATATATATGTATGATTGGTGCATAAGTTACATGCCTCTTAACAACTATTATAAGATTTTGTAAATTAAAAATGTATACATAGCAAGACTCCTTCAATCCAATATCCAGAAACCCTGATTTTCAGGCACTCAAGAAAGCAGTCCCTAGACCTGAAGTTTTGTTTTTACCAGATGAAGGCTTCATCAATAAAACAGGAAGATGGCTTCATCAATAAAACAGGCAGATTGCAGGGACATTTTCAAAAAAGCCTCCAAGTGTGTCCATACATCAACCACTATGGCATCTTCTGACCACCTGTCTCCTACCCCAACTTATGCAGCTTTGATGACTCCAGAGAACACAGATGGGGAACCTGATGACCCCCAACCAACAGAGATATCCAAACGGAATACTCATGTGATTAGTTGCACAGCCAAAGTATAGAAGCAGTAACAATCACCCTTAACAACTTAGTATAGGTTCCATCTTATAATCTGGAATATTTGATAATTCAGCATCCATCTGGTCCTACATGTATGTAAGTCAAATTAATGGTATTTAGATATGTTAAGCAAACTGACAACTAAAAGTGGAAATTAATTTGAACCTGGACTTTTACACATGCCAACTGTAAAACTGTGTATTACCTGAGAACACACAAGGCAACTGGCTGGCATGTTGCTTCATTCCTCAACGTAAGTGTTCCAAGCTCACTCATAACTTCTGCCTGAATGCTGGTTGTATTTAGACGTGTAAACTCCACATCATCTTGTTCCATAGCATTATATACCATTTCAGTACTTCCTCCTACAAGCACCACTTTCAAAACATCCAGATATTCACGAGTAATTGTGCGATTCAACATATCTTCCAACATTTCCTGTTAATCAAGAAAAAAAAAATGTGTGGTATAAGAATATGCTATATTAATAAAAATGCCATGTTTTCATGAGTATAAGTTTTACTTTCATTTCCAATCAAAAATAGGTGGTCATTTAGTATTCAAGAATGAAGACAAAAATCCATTAACTCTTAGCTGCCGGAATTAAATCTTTTTCACCAGAATTAAATCCCCCCACCCCCAACCACTTTAATGGCCGTTCAGCTATTTAAAGGGCTCACTGCGCGACATATATATGTCGTTTGGCGGCTAAGGGTTAAAGATAATTTTATTAAAAGTTGTCTGGGAAAACAGACATCAAGCAGCTGTGGCATATCTCAGAATATGCATATCCTCTGGGCATTGTGTCATATTAAAATTATTTCATAAGCAATTACCATCAGGCTTTTGTTGCCATTACCAGCAAAATGACACTCAATTCATTCTCATCTGTATCTCCTACACTACATTTTTAATGACACAATATGTATACGACATCAATCTGTCCAGCAATTCTGCTGCCATTCAACTGCAAGATATATTCAACTTCAAAGAATTCTGACGACAATGATTCAGGCTAAAAGACTCGCAGGATTTTGGAGGCCGAGTCTACCTCCAACTTTAGGTGGAATGGGGAAAAGGTACAACCTACTTCACATCAGAAAGAGCTATGCTCAATCCCCACTCCATCTGTAGATGGCAGCAGATCCAGGATCCAAAACATGCATTTTAAGCATAGAAAAATGGACAAAGTCAAAAACTTGTCACAGCTATGAAGAAAATTTTTTTAAGAGCAAATATCCTATAAACATCTAATCAACACAGGAATTTTGAGGTAGCTGCCAAATATTACTTAGTTTGTGGATGTGCAATGAACATCTTTGAGGACCTGCCTTTTGGAGCACCAAAGGTAGATCACAAGCCTACTTCTGGAACCCATCCACAGCCAGAGGAAACCAGTCCACATACTCACATCCCATTTCTCTAATATTCATTTTAGAATCATCTTTACAACTATATCTAAATCCACCAAGTGTTCTCTTTCCTTCAAGTTTCCTGATTAAAATTTTGATGTACTTAAACATACTTCCCATGTATGTGACATGTTCCTTCTAGTTCACCATTCTGTAACTGATCAGATCAATATTATTTGGTGAAGAAAACAGTACAAATTAGGAACACCATTATATAATTTTCTCCAAACCTCCAGTGGTCTCTCTCTCTCTCTCTGTCTCTCTAGAGCATTATAGAATTATGTGAAAGTAGAAAACAAGCTTTAAGGTTCACAGAACAGACTAGAACACTTACTTGAGTATCAGTGTTTTCTTCATCCATTCCACCAGTTTCATACAACTGAGCAATGTACTGCCATTTGCTATTCAAGTGACTGAACACTGAAAAACACGAGTCATTTTAAATTTTAATTATGCACAAGAAAACCTTGGGAAACTGAAGGCACCTTCCTCCAGCGTTAAAGCAGCCAGGGTGCAAGGCAGACCACTCATCTCCATCTAGCACGAAAGTCACAATGAATGGAGCTATACCTCCATGCCCCCTCTATGCCTTCATGGTGTCGTCTATAAGGAAAACTTTACCTTCACTGTTACAGGAAAACTACATGTAACAAAGATGTGAAATACAGACACAAGCAATTATCAAAATACGTGAAAAAGACATGAGGACATGTATGGATAAAGGATTCTTCTGTCCAGTTCTCTGAACATTGTTTCAATGTGTATGGGTAAGAATTTATATATTTTCTTCAAATAAATTTTACTCAATCAATTAACTTTCTGATTAATTACAATAATCTTATGAATATAGTAAACACCCAATATTGCATTCCTGCACTTATGGCTCCTCTATAACTAGAAGACATCATCATCATCATCATCATCACCTTCGTCTTCTTCTTCTTCTTTGGCATAAGGTCCTTATAGTTTAACTAGTGCCTCCTTCAGAATGGTAGTCTATACAGATCTGTCTTTTGATTTCTTCTTCCATGTCTTGGTACCTATCGATTTCAGATCACTCTCAACACAGTCGAACCACCTTAATTTTGGTCCTCCTGCTTTTCTTCTTCCATCTGGTTTCTCCAGAAATACTTTCTTTACAGTACTATCATCACACATTCTTAGCAGATGACCAGCCCATTCTAGTCTTCTTACCTTTACTGTTGCTATAATATTTGATTTTCTATACATAACCTGAAATTCATCATTAGTTTGGATTGATTTTTTGTACTAAAGGGATATATTTTTTGTGTTATCATGGAACTGTCAGTTCACACTCCTGCATTATATGCCATTAGCACCTGTTAGGTAGTGCAGTCATTTCCTCTGCCTGGTCTTTGTTTGCACATTGCCTTGCTTGAATAAACATACTTAGTGTTCTATTTGTACTGACAGAAGTATCATCTCAAAAATTTTAGTTTTGCAGATGTGACTTCATCCAGAATACAGAAAGTAATTCAACTAAGTCACAAGCTGATATGAAGCATCATGGGCTGCCACTGCTGTCATTAAATACTAGGACGTTACGAGAAGCTTCAATCCTTGAAATGGGAAGCAAGCCTCAGGCAGGCACAATAAATTAAAAACATGTTTGTTTCAACGCATGAAGGACTCGAAAATGTACTCATTAAGGAGTGGTATAGATGAGATCATACAGTTACTATTAATGGACCAGTAAGCTATTTCGAAAAAATGCCGCCAAATAACCCCACTGGAAAAATACACATACCTCTGAAAAACATCTATCCCACATTATCCTAGCAAAAATGATCAGAGAGAACTAAATGCACTAAATACAGAAAACAGAGAAAAGTAGTACTTGTTACTATGGTAGGAGACCATTCCTACACCAAAGTCCAGCCCTTTCTTGCCAGGATAAAAATGTGCAGCCAGCGTTTTTGAGTGACCTTTGTAGAATATTTTAAAGCTTCTGATGAATGACTCCATTAATGTAAGAAACATCATGATATTATCATATGAAGAATGAATGCCAGTGCCATGCAAGTGCAAATGTCAACAAAGATACTGCAGAACACTGGAAAGAAACACTGTACATTCTTCTGCAAAGTTATGAGCAAAAAGATTGTTTTAATGTTGATGAAACAGGTGTACTTTACAAGCTACTGCCAGCAAAACCTTCAGCACAAAAGTGAAACCATGACATGGTGGCAGAAGTATCAAACAATGCCACACTGCAACTCCAATGGCAGTGAGAAATTAAAGCCATCTGTGATCATAAAACATGGCGATTCAAGTATGTGAATGAGAAGGCATGAATTATATCAGTGACACAAGTATTTGTCCATTTCTTGAAATAATTCAATACAACAATGGGGGATAGTGGGAGGAAAGTCCATCCATGTGCAATGCTTCCACCAACAGCATCACTTTCTAAGAACTGTAAAGACTGCTTTCCTTCCTGCTAACTGCATCAACATGTTGCAGTTTCTTTGATCTACGAGTAGCATCATCAAATGCATGAAGATCAGGTACAGAAAAGCTCTGGTGCTGAAGACAACAGCTGCACTGGATAGAAAAACAGAACTAAATTTAAATGTTTTGCACAGGCTCTACATCTTGTAATAGCAGCATGACATCCAGTGACTTCTAACACAACAGTACACTGCTTTAGAAGAGCTGGGTTTAACATTACTGACAACAACCTGAGTGTGGAATATGATGGGAATGAGGTCTAGAAACTCATGTCATCTCATTCACAGACTTCATAAATTGTGACAATGACATAATCACAACACATTTGCTGAGTGCAAAAGAGTTCTGTAACAATGGAAGGTGATAAGAAGAGAAGGGAGGAGATTCATAAACATATGGAGGGGAAGCAAACAGGATTTTACGTAAATATATTTATACTGAAAAAGGGGAAAAAATAAATGCTGATTAGCTAAGAAAGACAAGATGAAATAAATAATATTATATACTCCAATCTTAAAACACAGGTATATTATTCAAATAACGAAATATGGGAACTGACAATTCACAGCATGCATGTGAGCACATGTGCACATGCATGTGCATGTACACACACAAAACAGGAAATAACCTACTTTACACGTTCTTTTCTTCTAACATTAATTACAGATACTTACTGTATGGACATATACAGGCCAATACAGGTAGAAGCACTGATTCATAACATACTGGTGGGCATGAACACACAAAAGGTTTGAGGAATGCTCGTATTAGAGGTCGCAGACGATAGTCTGGGATAGCCTGCAATGAAGTATATCAAACTCATTAGTAACACAGAGCATAATGAAAAATCAGTTAACTGTTTTGTGGAGATGCAATGTGTATACACAATACATAATACCTTTGTCACACATTAAATTGTACCAGACAGCTTAACTAACTATCTGAATAACTAACTAACTAACTAACGTACTTACTTATTCCATAAAGCAGAATACTGCTTGAAAAGCTACTTCCTCAATTGATCAAAAAATGAATGTTGATTCATTACCACATTCAACAACAGCCCCCCACTTGTCCCTGTCATAATCCAGATTAATCCACTCAATTTTTAAGAAAACTTTTAATATTATGCCTAGGTCTTCCAGGTGTTCTCTTTCCTTCAGGTTTTACTACCAAACCCCAGCATGCATTTCTCTTCTCCCTTTACATGGCACATCCTTCACATGTAATCCTTGATTTGATTCCCTAAATAATATACAGTAAGAAGTACAAATCACAAGTGCCTCATTGTGAAATTTTTTCCAGTCTCATGCTACTTCCTCCCACTTACGCCCAAATATCCTCCTCATCACCCTATTCTGGAGCACCCACAGCCTATGTTCTTCCCTTATTGTAAAGGACTCTGTTCACACTCATACCAAAGAGCAGGTAAAATTACAGTTGTGTGTGTTTTAATTTTTATATTGTTATATAGGAAGGTCAAATATTCTGGACTGAATGGTAGCAAGCATTCCCTGAATTTAATCTAGTCTTAAAATCAACAATCCTGCAATTTTAATTTGTTAGTGCCACTCACAAATATTTGAACTCTGCCACATTTTCAAAGGATTTATTAAACATCTTTACACTGTTTCCCTCAGACAGATTTTTTTTTTTTTGAGAACTTAAGCACATGGGATATTGAGCATCCAAAAAGACAATATGAACAAAATAAAAGGTGATAAAGCCTGTAAATTTACTCAACATCAATAACTGCAATAAGATCAATTAGTTTTTCTTCTTCAGATGAACAAAAGTATGAATTACTTTTGTAAGGGGTGACATAAACATGAGGAATTTAGTAAAGAAAAAATTTTACTTTAAGAACTGCTACTGGAAATAAATCCTACTACACTTTCTCCTGTGGGGTAGGACAGCATAGTGAGTATAGCAACTCACTATGAACTACACGTTTCGGGAATCAAATCTCGGTGCGGACAAGTAAAGTGGCTGGGGGAGGGGGGCATTGAACACTCATCACCATCTAGTGCCAAGGTTAAAGCAAGAACAGAGCTACACCTCTACTCCCCACTGGGCCTTTATGGCAGATTATAGGGTGAACTCTACCTTTCATACATTCTCCTATGAAGTACCACAGAACTCTTCTAGTGTGAAGAAATTCTGTATAACTCTGGGTATCAATAAAAAACATGAAATGGAAACAAATAAAATATCCTGATGCCACCTCACCCCATCACAATTCTTTTGATGCCACTTGTATGGTATGTTATGATCTTCTTAGCCATAACTCACAAGGGAAAAATGAAGGAATACACATCCAAGATGAGCAATTAACTCAGTGGTAGAAAAACAGTAACATAATGGTTGGCAGATAGGCAAGCATCTTATTAACCTCATTCATAAAACATGTACCTTACAACAGGTAACAGAAGAAATGCAAAATTCCACATCATTTGAGGTTTTCACAGCATTCATTCATACTATGGTTCTTGCAGATTATGACACCATGTATCTACAGAGGCAGAGCTAACAACATTATTAAACAGACCAGGGTGTACACCGTATAGTCTGGTACATGGGTAACAACGTTCTGGAAGAGCACATGGCCTCCATTTCCAGGGTCAGCAGGCTTCAACGCTAAAGATGGAGGCCATTACATTCATATGAAATGTTCATACCCACCTAGAACACTACACAGTGTTGTAATAAAAACTAGAATGGAAAAAATATAAATAAAATATCTGTTATTATTTGATGAGGTAATTCAAAATTATACTCACCTCTAAATTTGAAAATAATGATGTCAAAATACTTGGAACAAGACCTTCCAGTTGATAGAAGTCTCTACCAAGGCTTGGGCCTGAATTACCCAATATATGATATGTAGTATCATGTACCATTGTTAGAAAATGCTGCATACGTTCCAATGGTGTCTGAGCCCTTGGATGATTGACATCCACATGGTCCACAAATGAAGCACTACACGTGGTTCCAAGGACATTTGATCGATCCAGTTCCAGAATTGTGTGTGCTCCTCGATAACCCTGCATCCAAACCAAAGGACAATCTTAGAGTGTGGTCAGAGGTAACAACTACAATGCAGCAAACCACATGGTATTCAACAGATCATAGAAGGTCAACTTTCTTACACCTACACTCAAAAACAAAAAGAGAGTCATATTGCTCTTCTGTAATGTATCAAAATTAACACATTTACAAATTCAATCTCACCTCCTATTGTTAAATGATTTAAATAATCATGACATCCATTAATCAGTACAATTAATCATACAAGTGTATAACCCTGTTAGTGCTTACATGATGTGCCATTCCTTCACTGCTCAACACAAATCTTTGTAGCAGTGTGCAAGCTGGATGCAAAAGTGCTGAAGGGCAACAATATGACATTTGTCAGATATAAGAATTAAGGCTAAATCTTACATCAGCAAGTATTTCACTTCTCTGTTTCCTCCTGCAGACCTAATTGAGGGCATAAAAGATACTACGAAATTTATTCTACATACTTGCCATTATGTACAAGAGCCATACTTCTTAGAATCATGTAGGGAACTTTTAAATGTGATTCAAATCTCAATTCATAATCTGTTTTTTAATTACACGAACATACAATAGTTACTTAAGTGTCACATCATCTTTCACATTTTAGCAAGTATATACACGATATTAATCAGGAATGCAACCATATCCCAGGTAAGAATAAGAACTTCTGATTGTACATCACAAAATACCACACTTCAGCATAAAGTGTCAGATTTCTGTTCCATAATATGTTCATCAGTGCCAAAGCATATGTCAATGAATACAGACGTCTTCATTCGCCTGGACATTCTGCAGTGTCAATGAAAGTTCATCAAGTAAGTTTCAGGACAGCACATTGGTCCCATCTCCAAGGGACAAGATATCCAACAAACCAATGATGCTGTGGAACATCCCAAAACATCGAAGATCTGAACTACACAGTTGTAAAAGCCTAAATTCTACTAAAGAATACACTTTATTTTCTTGTGCTTTCATACCAACATGCTAACACAGAAAAGAATAGGAATGAACAGGCATAGTTCAAACAGGAATACATATTTTCTAAATAAACCTTATGTTTTTATTCTTATTTACTGGCAGACATTTACAGTAACATTGTGCTTCATATCATCAGATGTGTACAAGGTATCTCTCTAAAACAAGTCAAACTTTTTCACCTCAGAAATCTGTAGAGTGCCAATGTCCTAATACATGCTACACAAGATAACATTCACACTGAATAAAAACCTACATGCACTGGGTAACATAATAACACTTACTTCAGGTATCAGAATCTATCACTACACATTTTCTTTCATAAACATTCTGAAAACCAAATCAAACATCCTACCAGATACACCAAGGAATGCACATTGTCTCCAGAGCATTCAATTCATCTATATAAAAATTACATGAATAGCTCACTTTAGTTCACAAGACTACTAAAGCCTATGGAACACAAATGTAACTGAGTAAGACTCACTTCTGACAGAGCAGAAAGAGCGTCCGGTGTCCAGAGTCCATTAAACACTTTAAGAAGTGCCATAAAATGTGGGATAAGTGGTACAATACGAGGAGCTGCTGGGTTGCGACATATTGGGTTTCCTGTTTCAGTATGAGAGACTACAAAACCTCCACGAGCAGCTCGATCTGGATCTTCTGGCCAAGAACATCGTTTAACAACTGCCAGGAACATGTTCACATACAACAGTATCTGTGACCGGTTCTGGCCTGTAAACATAAGTTAAAATTTCTCTGGTACCACAGAACACTGGGCTTAAAAAATAAAGCATTTTGTATCTGTTATAACCAGTATTCACCTAGCACAAAACATGTTTAACATTATACACAATTATAAGATGAGTGTAGTGTAGTTTTTATAGCAACTAGGCTATGGGCTGGACAGTCTGGGGTTTGAATCCTGGTAAAGGCAAGAAATTTTTCTCTTCTCCAAAATGCCAAGACTGGCTGTGGGGCCCAACTATCCTACTATACAAGAGGTACTGAGGTTTTTCACAGAGGTAAAACAGCCAGGATTTGAAGTTCACCATACACCTTCATCTAGTGCTGAGGTCAAGAATGAGTGGAGTTGTACATCTGCTCCCCCTGTATGCCTTCATGGCATGGAGAAGGAAGCCCTTTACCCCAGTTTTTCTGACAATGACTTATGAAAATACTATCATTTTATATTCAGATTAACATGGTATGCTGCTAAACACATCTAACAATACAGAAAGTAGTGCAGGCTAGAAAACAAGTGTCGCACCCACCAAACATGAAGAATTTGTTCTAGAGGGACAGTTTTAATTATTCAAAACATAGCATCACAGAATGAAGCCCTTAAGAATCTAACAGTCACTCAGCAGATCAAAAAATTCTCCACAGTTTAAGGACTCTGAAGCTCCATTAACATGTTCACAAGAGCCCACCGCTTGATTCTACACATATCCAGACAAATTTAGCCCACACCTACACACCCCATGTCATTAAAGTCAATCTAGCTATTATGTACCTTTGTGCATACATTTCTGCAACTATAGACTTCTTTCATAGACTCATTCCTTTGCACAAAGTAAGAATGTGAAGTAAGGGCAAAGTTGTCTGTTGCATACAGGGGAATGGAGGTAAGCAGAATTTAAATTTTCCTTGATGCATGGAACATATTAAAGCATAATGTATAAAGGGCTTTTAAATTAAATGGTAAAACATCAGAATACAGTGAATTTAAGTGGCATTACAAGGGTTTATGTACTCGTATATAAGCCAAAGTTTCATATCATCACTGCACTTGTAACTTTTGGCACAAACAAAGAATTTCATACGAAATTATGGGTTATGTTAATGCTCTATGCTCTAACCACAAGTCTACATGTGAGGTTGGAATATTTAACCCTATCCTACAGATTTCTTGTAGCAACTATGTTGTTAGTTCACAGTTGACAAACTCAGTACACATTACACATGTATTGATAAGCTATCACAATACAAACTTTCAGAACTTTGAG
>Ga0209755_10009080_pt1 | contig 10529 bp, 7 predicted proteins | sample TergutCo191P1_FD_187301 | JGI IMG/M metagenome (GOLD analysis project Ga0209755, IMG submission 187301) | Cornitermes sp. P1 segment gut microbial communities from Petit-Saut dam, French Guiana - Co191P1 (SPAdes) (version 2) | ecosystem: Host-associated > Arthropoda: Insects > Digestive system >...
ATGAAGAACGGTTTCAAGTTTCTTGGGATTATCGCGGCGGTCGCGGTAATCGGGCTTTCGACGACGGGGTGCGCGTCCACAAGTGTGGGCAGGGAGAGAGCTTGGTCACATCAGACCAATATCCCCTACAAGAACTACGTCGTCATTGGTGCGGTGGTTGTAAGGAACACATCCGAGCAGACGGTTATCGCCGACCTTATGGAAGCGGCAATTGAGATGGGCGGCCATGACATCATCAATGTCCGCACCACCGCGACCACAACGCGCATGTTCGGGCTTCGGATGTCGCATACGATAAACAGCGCAACCGCAGTGGTTATTAGGTATACCGAGGAAACCCTCATGGAGACAAGAAATAGCACCGACGTGATAGTAAACGAAAGCGGCGTTGCCCATACCGTTACCACGGAATCGTCAACTTATTGGACCGGCGACACCGGCGGTGGCGGCCTCTTTGGCGGCGGCGGCGGCGAAGGCGGTTTCTTCAGCCGCATATTTGGACGAAACTAGCTAAGCCTGCTTTTTGATTTACCGCCGGTGCCGGGGATCCCGCGCCTGCGGTAACGCAGCTGTGCCGGTCACCGATTTTCATCCTTGCTTTGCGGGGTGACCGGCACCTTTCTGCTGTGTGATCGCCAAAATTTGATCTGTCAGACAGCATGGATTTTGTCAGATGCATGTAAGATTTTATGTTACCTGGAAAGCCTTTTGCGTTTCCAAGTATTTGCATACTCAGGCTGCCCCTGTAATTCTTTACCCAGCAAAGAATTACAGGGGTGAAAGAAAATGGCTGTCATGAGAAATATTAACTTTGTCTCTTTCCGGAAACCTGTCAAGTGCTTCGGCTTAACCAGCCGGATTTTTTTGCCATGCCATATTCGAGCACACGGGGTCGGTAGCCAGCCTACTTACCCTGCGGAACCGCCACCGCAACCGATGCCCCGGCGATACGCTGGTTTATGTCGATAAGCCCGTTACGCGCGTTTCGCCCCTGCGCCAGAGCGTCCCCGTAAAGCCCGGATGCATAAGCGTCCACCGCCCGATTCGCGCTTTCACGCGCACCGTTAAAGGCAGTGTCCAGCGCGTCATAGTCAAGATCAAGCCCGGCAACCCTGGCCGCGTTCATCCCCTGCTCGGTTTCCGCGATAAGGGGCGGAAGATCCGAAAGAAGGGCGTGGGCCTCCCGTCTGGCCTGTTCCGCCCCGGCGCGGCCCTCGGCAATCGCCCGTTCGGCGGCGGCTATGGCTTCGGCCGCGTATGCCCTGGTCGCGTCGAAACGCCTGGAATCCGCCTCCTCGCGCATCCTGCGAAGCGCGTCCCTTGCACGAGCAAGAGCGGCCGGGGCGTACAGAACCGCGTCGTTGTCGTTTTCGGCGCGGGTTACCGCCTCCAGTGCATCGTTCATCTCGTCCACCGGCGGCCTGGCGCAACCGGTGACAAACAGCGCAAGAACAAGCGCCAAACCTATAAAGCCAATCGTTTTCATATGGACTCCTTCTATCATAAGTGGCTATTAACGGCACGGGACACAATCGGCCTCCGGCAAGTGCCCCCAGCTTTAATCATAACCAATTCCTGCCGAGAATAAAAGGGCAGATGCCGGAATTTATCTCCCGAAAACTGTCCTTTGCCCTTCTCGGATGCGCCTGGCTTGTCGCAGTAGCGCTGGTTTTCCTGCTGAATCACGCCCTTGCGGGGCCAAGGCTGGGCGGAACCTTCGACTTGCTTCTGGGGTTCCGTTCCCCCCCGCCCGTTTCCCACCAGATTCTGTTAATCGAGACCGACGAGGTAATAGAACCCGGCGACGTTTTCACCGTGCTTATGACCCTGAACGAGATGGGCGCGTCAGACCTGCTTATCGAGGTGCCGGTTCTGGGAACCAGAGCGGGCGGGGCGGAAAGCGGGGCCGAATTCATTCATCTTATCGACGGCGAGTTTTACCTTCTTACAAGAAACACCCGCAACCTTTTCGACGCGATCCGGCTAGGGCTGCTGGGGCCGGAGGAATCGCCGGCATACGTGGAAAACCTTGTCGAGCTTGCGGAAAGGGGCAGGGACCGGCTAAACGCGGCGGTAATGCGGCAGGAGGAGGAAGGGGCGGTTAGAATGGCCGGGGCCGTCGCCGCTTTCGGCAACGCGATAATGGCCTGGGACCTGCGCCCGCAACCCTGGGCCGTCCCGGAAGGGGAAATCCCCTGGTATTCCAGACCCCGGCCCGACCGCGACGGGACCCTAAGACGCATCGCCCCGTTTGTCCCCCCGGAAAGCCTGAATCTGGTTCCGCCAGCCCCGGGCAACATACCCTTTCCGTCGCTGAACCCCTTGGACTTTGACGACGCAACCGGCGAGACGAACGCCATGGCGGAACATATCGTGTATCGTGCGCTAAGGCGACGCTGGACGGAATCCTACGTCGAGACCGGAGAAACCGGATCAACACTGGTGAACCGGTTTGAGCACCCGGCGGGGCTGTCGGAATTCCGCTTTCCGCTGGACAGGGACGGGAACATTCTTCTTGAAAGACCTGGGAGGGGCGGTGGCTTCAGGCGTATCGGGCTGGACGCCTTTCTGGAATACGACCGCGCGGACAGGACTATGGCACGTCTTCTGCGCGATGCATGGAACCAGGACCTGTACGCCGACGTAAGGCCGGAGCGCATACCCCTGATCCTGTTCGAACACGCCGAGTATCTGAGGGAACGGCTTCTGGAATTCCCCGGTCCGGAAACCCGCACATCCTGGCTTGCCGCCCGCAACGACTACGTTTACAGTCTGGACGAGTTCCTGTACGGCCCCTCCGAAATGATTTTGGTAAACGGCTACGAGGTGCTTATCGCGGTCATGACCGAGGAAGGTTTCGGCGAGGAAGAGCTTGACAGTCTGCTTGACAGTCTGCGTTACAGGCGGAACGCCGTGATACGGAGCTTCGTGGCCATGCGGGAGGCGCACCGCGAACTTGTAAGACAGCGGGAAAGTCTTGCCGGCACGCTGGACGCGGCGTTTTGCATAATGGGGCCGGCGACTCTTGGCGGGGTGGAAATACCCGAATCGTCGGCGCTGTTCGCAAACGCAATGCTTACCGGGCGCAGTATCTCGCCGGGGCAAAGCCGGTATGTCATAATCTGGTCGCTTGCCTCGGCCCTTGCCGTGCTTGCCCTTATCCATCTGCTTGGATCCCGGGTGATCCTTGCGCTGGGACTTGCGGGAAGCCTTCTTTGCTTTGCAGGCTTCGGGATCGCCTTTATAGTTTCGGGCCATTGGATCGACCCTTTCATATCCATGGGGGCCGTTCTGGGAGGGGCACTGTTCCTTTCGGTTTCCAGATTCTGCATCGGGTATTTCAGGCTGTTGCGGTTCTACCAGGAAACCATGGAAAAGGAACAGTGGGCAAAGTTCTACTTTGGGGAACGAAAGCCGCCGTCTAAATATTCTTGATGGCCTCGATGTTTTCAAGCACCGTCTTGCTTGAAACCAAAAGCGCGTCCGACTCTTCCTGTATCATCATCGCCGCCTCTTTCAGCTTGTTCAGTTCCCCCATTGCGTACTGCCCGGAAGTAGTCTGAACCTCGACCGTATTCCTTACACCCGTGTTGCTTTTGTGCACCTCGGCAACCAGATTCACGATAAGATCGAACTGCGCCACAGCCTCGTTAGACGAAACGTGGGAATCATCGATAAGGACTTTGATATCCCTAAGCCGCTTGGCTATTTCCCCGGCCTGACGCGACGAGTTGCTTGCAAGCTGGCGAATCTGCCCGGCCACAACCGCAAAACCCTTGCCCACACTGTCCCCGGCATGGGCCGCCTGTATCGCGGCGTTCATGCCAAGAATGTTAGTCTCGTCCGCCACGTTGCTGATGATCTTAGCTACATCGATAAGCGCGTCCGACTGGGCCGAAATATCGGTAATAAGCTTGTCTATCAGCATAAGCCGCCTTTTCCCCTCGGCCGACGAGGAATTCAAATCGTTGAGCGACTGGACGTTCTGCTCCAGCATCTGGTGAATGGAATGCACACCCGTGACGATCTCCTCCGTCGCGCCAAAGGAATTAAGAATCGACACCGTGCTCTTGTCGATATGGCCGGACAGCGAGGTAATACCTTCAACGTTTTTGTTTACCTCTTCCTGGGTTATCCTATGAACCCGGGCAAGCAGGGCGACAAGCTCCTCTTTGTGCTTCGCGGCCATCAACTGTTTCTGGACTTCGGTATAATGCCGGCAGTTTTCGAAACGGTTCAAACCATTGATGCAGGCTATCGCCATCTGATCGCAGGTTTCGTATCCGCAGGCATGGCAGTTAAGGAAATCCTCCTTGGTCGTCTTGTACATACTGGTATGCAATTCCCTGATTTTCTCCTTGGACGGAACCTTTACGTGGCGTTCGACTATCCAGGAACGGTCGGTGTACGAGCGGGAGTAAAGCCCCGTCTCCCAGTAACTGCTGATACTTTTTTCAAGTTTGGATGTCGCGATAACTTTGGCCCTGGACGTTCCGTGATATTCCCTTGCGGCCTTGTTGCGCGTTTCGATTCTTTCCAGCAGATCGTCCGCATGGGCGTGAAGCTTGGTCGTTCCAGGCCCGCCATTGCAACCCATTGCACAGGACAGGCAGTCGATCAGCGGGTACAAAGGCTTTTTGCCCTTTTCCAGAATGTCTTCCAGATACTCAAGATAATGATAAACCTCCGGAAACCCCTCGATCTTTTTCGTGTAGTCGCCCACATTGCTGTCGTACCGCTTGACGGTACGCATCAGTCCCCCGGGGGACGAAAAAAGAACGGCGCGTTCGGCGGCGGGCCCGTCGTACTCGACCTCCCTATATTTCGATATGTTGTCGCCCGTTTTCTCCAGATAGTCGTTTATGGCCTTGAACGTGACGTTGTAGTCCCCGTGCGACGTTACGTCGAATTCCCTGCGTTTGGAAAGACAGGGAGAGATGACCGCAATCTTGTACTTGGCGTACTGCGGGAAAAAACGTCTGATCATCTTCATCGTGTGAATCATTGGGCTGTCCACCGGTGCCAGATACGGGATAAGGCTCGGATGATACATCTCGATAAAAGAAACAAGCGTGGGACAGGGCTGGGCTATTATTACGGTAGGGTTTTTCTTTTTCCTGTAGGTAAGATAGGACTTGACCGTAAGTTCTGCCCCGAAACTGACATCGAAAATTGCCCTGATCCCGAGATCTTTCAGAAACCCGTTGAACTTCAGGTACATGCCGCCGAAGCTTGCGGCGATTGCGGGCGGCACCACCGCAATCATATCGACACCCGCCTTTAAGTCCTTGAAAAAAGAATCGAAGTCATCGATCCCGTAACGCGCCTGGGGCTCGCAAACGGGAATACACTCGCCGCAACCTATGCACAGTTCCGCATTAAAGGTAACCAAACCTTCCTTGGAAGCATTATTGCACATTTTCACGGGGCACTTCATTATGCAACGAAGGCAACCCGTGCACTTTGCCTCGTCAAGTCCGATAACCGGACGGAGATACGATTGATCTGTCATTTTTTGTTCCTTTCGGGCCGGACTGAACCGCTAAAATTTAGCGTCAGCTCTCAGCACGCCTTTTTTCTTAAGGGCCTCGATATGCTGCCCGATTTTTATGTCGGTACCGGTAACGTGTTTGGCGATCCAGTCCCGCAGAAAGTTCATGAAAACCATCGGGGCATCTTCCCCGCCCTGTTCAAGGGCCGATGCTTCCTTGATGACCTTCCTGACAAAAAGATCGTGCTCTTTCTGGTGTTCATCGTAGCCGGGGTCGTCGGTTTTCTTCATGATTTCCTCTTCGGTGCTGAAGTGCTGGGCCACATAGCTTACGGCCTTTTGCAGCACACCCTTGAAATGCTCGCTGGCAACGGCACCGCTTCCCTGACAGGCTTCGTACAAATCGTTAGTCAGGGCGAAAAGCCCCTTGTGTTGCTCGTCAACAGTCTCAACCCCTATGGAATACCTGTCGTCCCAGACTACAAATGGCTGGTTCATGTATACCTCCTTTATAACGAATAAAAAATTACCACCCATGAGCCAAATTAACTACCTCAAACAAGCGGAAAGGTAATTATACCATGCCTTTGGAGTAAATACTACCCGGAAATATTGCCGAGGTACACAAACCGCAGTTTCTTACCGGCGCGTTCCCTTGCGCGAAGCAGGAAAGCGGGATCCGTGGGTGGGGCCTTCCACAGGTGAGCCGGGTGGTAGGCGGAAAGGTGCCAGGGTATGTCGGGCATTTCGGCATCGGCGTTAAGGGAAGCGATGAAGTCGGCGCAGGCATCCAGTTCCTTGTCCGAATCGTTCATGCCGGGGACAACCAGCGTGGTTATTTCCACGTGGACCTTTTTCGCACGGGCAAGCCGGATAAAGGCCAGCACCGTTTCGAAAATGCCTCCGGTCGAGCCGCCGCCGAGAATTTGCGTGTAGGTTTCCCGGGAAAAGCACTTCAGGTCGATGTTGGCGGCATCGGTAAGGGAAAGGATTTCCCCCGCCGCCCCGGTGCAGGCACAGCCGCCGGTAACCAGCACGTTGGCAAGGCCCCGCTCTCTGGCCAGCGACATGCAGTCAAGCAGGAACTCCGGGTGAATCAGCGGCTCGGAATAGGTGTAGGCAATTGCCCGGATACCCCTGTCCAAAGCCGTGGAAACGATGTCGGCCGGCGTCATCCGTTTGCCGGGAACGGAGGCCCCAGCGGACGGCCTGCGGGAGATACGCCAGTTCTGGCAGAAGGGGCAGCTCAGGTTGCAGGCGACAAAACCCACGGAAAGGATCTCCGTGCCTGGGCGAAAATGAAACAGTGGTTTTTTTTCGATAGGGTCCACGGCAAAGGCCGTTACGTGGCCGTAAAAGGGTACAACACCCTTTCCGTTTCGATTTCCGCGCACACCGCAGACCCCGAAACCGCCGTCCGGTATTTCACAGCAATGGGGACACAAAACGCAACGGACACCGGCTTCGGTTTTGCCGACGAAAAAACGGCCTTCCCGATCCATCCTGTTCTACATGAAAGCCCGGTTTTCCGAACCGGTCCCCGAGGCGGACCCCGAACCCGGCGCACCGGCCCTCATAAAGCGCTCCCGTATCTCCATGGATTTGTTGGCAAACTTCATCGGGCTGTCCACCTCGAAAGGCTCCAGAATAACCCCGTGCGCCCCCTTCCGTATCCACAGCCGTATCAGCGGAATCCCCTCCCCCGCCTCGGTGACGGCGGACGGTATTTCCTCCACGGAAAGCACGTCGTCAAGCTTAAACTCCATGATCGTCGGGTGGGAACCCAGGGGATCGTTCACAAGGATAAGCTTGTTCTTTTCCGACGGATGCTGCCTGGGATACCCCGCAAAGGGAAGGGCGTTTTTTGGCTTTCCGCCCGAATACTTTGCGATATCCTTCAAAGGCAGTGCCTCAAGATAAACGTTCTTCATGCACCCTCCTCCTTGGCCCGGCGCGCTTCCCGCACACCGGACTCTTTATCGGCAAAAAAGCGATGAACCTATAAGCCGGGTTCTGTTACCGACCCGTTGAAACGCCGGCGGCGTTTTGGCAGGTCGGAGACGCACCATCTGTCTGGAAAGACCGTTCCCGGCCTTTTCCGTGCAGCCTACCCGCGCTTAACCGACGGGCCGCCGGCGTGATCGGAAAACCGACCACCGCGCTGCTTGGCTTTGCTCCTGATGAGGCTTGCCGTTCCGGCCGCGTTGCCGCCGCCGAGGTGGGCTCTTACCCCACCCTTTCACCCTTACCCCCGACCGCCCAAAAGACTGTCGGCTGGCGGTTTGCTTTCTGTTGCGCTGTCTGTCCCGGTACCGAAGGTACCATACCAAAGGTACCAATACCGAAGGTACCAAGCCCGGGAGTTACCCGGCATCATGCCCTGCGGAGCCCGGACTTTCCTCCGAGAGCCTGGGTATATACCCCGGAATCCCGGCGGTGGTCAGGTTCATCGCAAAAATCACTCTTCAAAATCGCCGACCTTTTCCTCCTCCCTGTCTTCTTCCTCGAAATCTTCCTCTTCCTCCTCCGGATCGTACAGAGCCCCGGAATCGCCGGAATCAAAAAACACCTCTTCGCCATCGGAGGTTTCCTCGTAAAACAAAATTCGCGAGCAGTAAGGGCAGAAAATAAATTCCTCGCCTAGGCGGACATTGTTGGAGAATTGGGCGGGAAGGATCATGTGGCAGCCCATACACACATTGCCCTTGATGGCGACGATACCTATCCCCATCTTGTTGCGGAGTATCCGCTCGAACTTGAACACGACCTCTTTGTCCAGATCGTCGGTCAGTTGTTTCTCTTCTTTTTGCAGGGCCTCGATCTGCGCGTTCTTTTCGGCTTTTTCGGCCTCGATTACCGACCGCCTTTCGGCAAGCTCCTTTTCCTGCTGTTCGATAAGCTCGGCATGGGACTTTATCTGCCCGCCCAGTTCCAAGAGGGCCTTTTCCTTCTGCTGGACTTCCCTGCCGTACTGCTGTTCCCTTTCCTCCGCAGTGTGACGCTCCTTGTCCAGAGCCTCGTACTCGCGCTGGGTGTTGATCTCGGAAATGGTCTTTTCGGCCTTTTCCCGCGCCGCCTCCGCGTCTTTCAGAAGCGTCCTTGCCTCTTCCTCGGCACCCTTGATTTTCTCGTACTCAAGGTTCTTGTCTATGAACGATTTGCGGGTCCTGTTGTACGCCTCTTCCAGATTTACAAGCTGCTTGGGTATCTCCAGAATTGTCTGCTCCAGCCGTATCTTTCGCGAAAGAATGTCCTGCAGCACCCGCAGTTTGTTAAGCTCGTTTTCCGTTACCATATCTGCTCCTTATTCACAAAGGTATTTCACGCTAGTTATCCAAAAAATCCTTGAGCTTCGTCGCCCGCCGGGGATGGCGCAGCCTTCGAAGGGCCTTCGCCTCTATCTGCCTGATACGCTCCCGCGTAACCTTGAACAGCAACCCGACCTCTTCCAGCGTAAGCGAGTAGCCGTCCCCGAGCCCGAAGCGCATCTTAAGCACTTCCTGCTCACGGGGCGGCAGGGTGGCAAGCACGTCCGAGACCTCCTCCTGCAAAAGCGTGCGGGCGGTGCGGAGGGCCGGGTTTTCCACGTCCTTGTCTTCGATAAAGTCCCCCAAAAGGGAATCCTCTTCCTCGCCGATCGGCATCTCAAGACTGATCGGCTCTCTGGCAACCTTTTTAACCTGCTTGACCCGCAGTACCGTCCAGCCAAGACGCTCGGCGATTTCCTCGTCCGACGGCTCCCGGCCGAGCGACTGCAGAAGCTGGCGGGATTCCCGCGACACCTTGTTGATCTGCTCGATCATGTGGACGGGAATTCGAATCGTCCTTGCCTGATCGGATATCGACCGGGTAATCGCCTGCCGTATCCACCAGGTGGCATAGGTCGAAAACTTGAACCCCTTTTTGTACTCGAATTTCTCGACGGCCTTGATAAGACCGATATTGCCCTCCTGAACAAGATCGAAAAAGTGCAGACCCCGGTTGGTGTATTTTTTCGCGATGGAAACCACCAGTCTTAGGTTAGCCTTTATAAGCCGGTCCTTGGCGCGCTTCATCTTGTTTCTGCCGTCGCGTATCTCCTTGGCCATAAGGCTGATTGTCTCGCTGGATTCCTCGAACTCGTTTTCAATCGAGCGCAGATTTTTTTCTTTTACCTGTATCAGCCGGATTTTTTCCTTGATTTCGTCGGCGGTAAGTCCCAGCTCTTCCTCCAGCCGTTCCCTTTCCGCCTGAATCGTAAGGTTGCGCCCAAGGGTACGCAGATCCTTGAGCGACTCGACCCTTAGGTGCCTTCCAATGCGTTCCTGTTCCTTTCTGTTTTCGCTTATTTCCGTGGATGCCTTGATAAATTTTTCCGATATGTCCTGCAACTCGTCGGGGTGGATCTGCACGTTTTTAAGCACGCGGTTGATCCTTCTGCGAAGGCTTACCACGTCCTTGTCGGTAAGATAGTCCACGCCGCGATCTATAAGACGCTGCTTGTTTTCAACATAGTGTTTCAGGTCCGCCTGTATCGTTCGCAGACCCTCCCTGTAAAACGAGCCAAGGCGTTTGCGTTCCGCCATAAACTCGGTCATTTCCTTTTTCGAAAGGTTCATCTCCCGCAGGTCTTTTTTGGAGAACACCTCCTCGGATATGCGGTAAAACTCGGGAATAACCATGCCGGACTTTTTGATCACGTCCTTTATGATGTTCTCCCCTTCCTCCATCTGTCTGGAAAGCTCGATTTCCTGCTCGGCCGTAAGAAGGTTTTCCCGCCCGATTTCCCGCAGGTACATCCGCACCGGATCGTCCACCAAGGAGGCCTTCTTGTCGGCGGCATCGGTGCGTTTCTTGCCGGGCTCGGCGCGTTTGGTCTCCTCCGGCTTGCCTTCGTCGTCGGAGGAATCGTCGTCCTCGACTATCTGCACGCCGTTGGCCTCCAGCAGGGCCAGCACGGGCTCTATCTTGTCATCGGTAATGTGTTCGGGCAGGAAGTCGGAAAGCTCCTCGAAGGAAAGCGACTTTTTTCCCTTTGCGTACTCGAACAGCTTGAACA
>Ga0209755_10009081_pt1 | contig 10528 bp, 3 predicted proteins | sample TergutCo191P1_FD_187301 | JGI IMG/M metagenome (GOLD analysis project Ga0209755, IMG submission 187301) | Cornitermes sp. P1 segment gut microbial communities from Petit-Saut dam, French Guiana - Co191P1 (SPAdes) (version 2) | ecosystem: Host-associated > Arthropoda: Insects > Digestive system >...
CCCCCCCCATGTAATTTTATGTGATTTAAGTCGCTTTTTTAGGCGTTTTTCGCATTCTTTCTCCTTTTTGACCTTTTTTGTCTGCGGGCTGTTTTTTTGTGTCCGTAGGCTTTGTTTTTCTCCCCAGGCGTTGCCTGGGGTTATTGATATGGCGCCCCTTCGGGGCTATACATATCGCCGCCTTAAGGGCGCCATATCTGTAATATCAATAATCCTAATAAACGTATATAACCGTAGAGACGTGGCATGCCACGTCTCTACACACGCCCTGTAGGGGCAACATATCATTAACCCAGGGCAACGCCCTGGGACATAACACTAACAACTATGAAAACACTAACAGCACTACTCCTAACACTAACCATTCTAACAGCCAAAAGCCAATCAGCCTTAGAGCTGGGCACAGCATCGCAAGTAAGGAACTCTATAATCTTCCAAAACCCAGATGCTACGTTGCCTGTTTCAACAGGTGTGTCGGTAACGTTTTCCGCATCGGATTTGGCTCTACCTACAGGTAACAATGTTAATCTACCCGTAACGCCGTTTAGCGATGGATTCCGAATCGATATGGGAAGCCTTGTCTTCGATAGAGGAAGCGAGACCTACCTAAACGCCACAGACACGTTGGATTTGGATTTCAACCCACGTATCTCGTGCCGCGACGTGGATATTGGCGCATTTGAATTTCAAGTGCCGCCAACAGAAATCACTGTTCAGCCTACACTCGCCAGCTCGGTGTGCGAAGGCTCAGATGTTTTTCTCACCGTTGAAGCTACAGGAAAAGGACTGCTCTTTCAGTGGCAACGCAATGGCGTAAATTTGGGGGGAGCTAACCCAAGTCCAGACCTTTCTATTCGTAATGTGTCAATGGCAGATACCGGATATTTTCGTGTGATTGTTTTTGGTGCATGTTGCAACGATACATCAGATGTGGTGCGCGTGGATGTGGATCTCATGCCAATGGTAATCGCCATGAGCGACACCGCAGTACTTTGGGGCAGCGACCTAATCCTATATTATATCGAGGCCACTGGAACAGTAAGGTGGTTTTACAGCGATTTGGTGACAGAAGTTGCAGATACACACCTAAGAAATATCAACCTCAGTCAAGAGTTTTTTGCTGTTGCAACAAGCGGCGCCTGTGCCGATACGATCGCCGTTGCGACGGTGACCGTTCTTGTCTATGGCTATCCCTGTGTGGTAGCAACTAACGAAGACGCCATCGTTTGTGCGGGCGACCCGTTCCGACTGCTCATAAACTACACCGTTTTAGCCCGAAGCGTGCATTGGTTTTTGGTCGGCGATGAGGACAATGAACTCCCAAACGGCGCGCTTGTTCGTCCACTGGTGACTTCAGAATTTATTTTGATTGGCCTTAATTCATACGGGGAAGTGTGCGGAAGAGACACGCTCACGCTGACGGTTCCTGTAGCACCGTTGGAGGTTAGAGCCGATATTACACTTTGTGTGGATTGGGCGTTATACCTTTATTCTATCCCTCCAGCAGACCACTGGTTTGATGAAAACAATAATGTGGTGGGCGAAGGAAACATCGAGATCGTTCCTCCTGCGGGACGAACAAACCTCTTTATTGCGCAGTTAGCTATTCCAGACACCGACTGTTTTGTGAGAGATACCGTTTCGGTGACTGTTAACCCACCCGATTTGACCATGCCATTTGCTAATCATATTGAACGAGGGCTTTACCGACTAACAGTTTGTGAGGCCGATTTGATACATTTGCATACAAACATTGAGCCGATATTTATCGACTGGCGAACCCCCGACGACCAATCGTTGCCTGAAGACCCAACAATCGCAGCAGCAACAAGTGGTGTGTTTCGTGCTTGGGCGTGGGACGAGATTTGTGGCGATGTATATATCGATTTAGAACTAACGGTTATGCCGTTGCCAGATTTTGGTATTCTTCCAAAATATCCAATCCTTCCTGGTGCAACCATTAACTTAACATCTATTCCAAACACACCCGTTTGGACAGACATCTATGGTGCACGTGTGTTTATGCCGCTTACAGTGTACGAAGACCAAGCGTTTATCGGCATTCACATGCTGGGTTATTGCATCGTTAGAGACACCATTATGGTGGAAGTTTTAACTACGCCAGCTTTTGCCATTCAAATACTGAGTGATGACGGCTGTGCCGGTGGCGACGGCTGGGCCTATGTCTATGTCCTTCACGGAACAGGGCCGTTTTCGTTTGCTTGGGCACATGGTGAGAGCACACAACTTATTGAAAACTTAGAGCCAGGTGTATATATCGTCATCGCAGCCGATAACTCAGACCCACCGGTATTAGTCACAGATACAGTGGTTATTGGAGCACCTCCACCACAAACAACAGTGCTGTTTACAACCTCCAATGCAACCAACGAAACCTGCGACAATGCCAGCATATCCGTTGCCGTTGCTGGTGGAGAACCGCCACATTATTTCGAGTGGCGACGATTGGGCAGCGATGATATTGTTTCGGTGGGACAGCATTTGTTAAGCGCGCGTGCTGGAACATACAACCTAACCGTTATCGACAGTAGAGGTTGCGAAACAGTGGTACAAATCCCTGTACAATGCGAGCACGAACAATTGATGCCATCGCTGTTGATAACACCAAACGCGGACGGATTAAACGATTACCTAATCATTCACGGCATCGAATATTTCCCATTCAACACGGTAACCATCATCAACAGTTTTGGTGCAGAAGTAATCACCATCCAAAACTACAACAATATCGATCGCCGTTGGGACGGCAGAAACAGCCGAGGTAATTTTGTGCCCGATGGAACCTATTGGTTCATCGTACAAGCCCACGGCGTAAACCCCATGATGGGATGGATCATCGTTCGCCTATCCCCCGGACAGTAACCAAAACCTAACAACGAAACCCGTAGAGACGGGGCGCGCCCCGTCTCTACCAAGCCCTGAAAGGGCGACATATCACTAACGTAGGGCAACGCCCTACGAAAAAACAAAAAACAATGAAAAAACTCCTAATCCTAACAACAGCACTGGTGCTAACACTAACAGCCAGGGCACAAACCTCAACCCCGATGAGCCAATATGCCGGAAACCAGCTCATCTTCAACCCGGGTTTTGCAGGTGCACACGACTTGTTTTCGGCAAACCTGAGTTTCAGAACTCTTTGGGTTGGCGTACCTGCTTCGCCAACACTCATTAGTTTCAATATGCATGCACCGTTTATCGACCAACGCAATGCACTTGGATTTATCTTCCAACGCGAAACCTTTGGGCCACAAGCGATAAATTTAGTGAATGCCACTTATGCTTACAATTTCCGCATTGGTGGGCAAGCTTTTCTAAATTTAGGCATGCAAGTCGGACTGCTCAATAGCGTGACCGACTGGAGTCAAGTAACGCACGTTACCCATCCCGAAGACCACGGCTATGGCGCAGGCCAACGCTGGGCAACCAACCGTTTTGATATGGGGCTTGGGGCCTTTTTTCAGGCGCCAGACTTTTATGCTGGACTATCCGTAAGGCATCTCACAGCGCCACGCTTTGATGAAACGCGCCGTGGCGGAGAAAACGGCGAACGCTATTACTCGCGCATCCGCCGACAAGTGTTCCTTATGGGAGGCTATAATTTTATACTAAACAATATCTTCGACATTCGTCCACGCTTGAAAATGCGCTACAAAGGCGGTGCACCATTTGCCGTCAATATTGGCGCAGATTTGGTTTATCTCGACCGCTTTTCATTCGGTATGGGCTTCACCACAGGAACACCAACATTTACACTTGCTGCCACAGCCAAGGTGTGGGACGGTATACGAGTTGGCTACGCCTTCGACATGAATTTCCGTGTCATTCGCCAATTCCAACGCGGCTCCCACGAGATATTCCTGAGCTATTTGATGCCCGTTTGGAACCGTGTAAATTCACCACAAGTCCGCCAACATTTTAGATAATTATATACAATGAAAGCATTAACAACAATACTCCTAATCCTCTTAACGATCACCGCAACCGCCCAAATCCACGTCCGACCAGCAGCAACAGGCACAGGTAGTGGCGCCGACTGGGCAAACGCAACAACCTTAGAAAGCACAACAGTGGCCAACGCACCAAGCGGAACAGCCATCTGGGTTCAAGCCGGAACGTACAATCTCTCGGCCACCCTCCTTGTTCCGCAAGGTGTTAGGCTCTATGGCGGTTTTGCAGGCACAGAAACCGAAGTGGGCGAACGAAATTTTGCCGAAAACACAACCGTTATCGATGCAAATGATCGATTTGCCGCAGTAACCTTAGGCGCAAATGCGCTCTTAAGCGGCGTAACCGTGCAAAACGGGTTTGCAAACACCACAGGCAGAATGAGCGGTGGTGGTGTGCTGATGCGTGCAGGTGCTCGCATCGAATATTCGCACATCATCAACAATAGGGCAGGAGAGCGTGGCGGTGGCGTCTTTGCAGAAGGCAATGTGCAGATCTTCAATAGTGTAATCGCCGATAACAAAGCCGGTGTCGACGGCTTTGCCGTGTCGGGCGATGCGGTGTTTTTCTATGGAAATACCGTTGTTGGAAATGCATTGCTGGATGCGATGTATTTGGTTTGCGAAGAACCGCATGCTTTAACCTTGGTAAGCCCAACCTTTACAGCCAACCAAATTGTTGACATCTATACATCCATCACAAACATTGTCTACCTGCGTGCTGGTTCTGTTACAGCGGTAAATGTAACCTGGACAGGCACCGAAAGCCCAACCACACCACCGGTTGGACTTTCAGTACTGTCAACAGCCGCAACAACAACCATTTCAGGCACGCCAACCGTTGCCGGAACATTCGGATTTACCATCGCAACCGTTGCAAATGCTTGCCAACCGGTTTCTCAATCCGGGACAATCGCTGTCACGCTGTTGGACGACTGTTTAGACCCTCACACGCTAACCCTCACCAGTGCTACCGCTACCATCGCGCAAACGCTTAACATCAATACGGCAATCACAAACACTGTTTTCACCCGTGGTGGATCTGCAGCAGCGGTTGTTGTCACCTGGACGGGAACAGCAAACGCAGCCACAGCTCCGGAAGGAATCACAGTGTCTTCGCTCACAGCAAACCCAATCACCATTTCAGGCACACCAACGGTTGCAGGAACCTTTGGGTTCACCATCGCCACCGTGGCCAACGCCTGTGAGCCTGTGTTGCAAACAGGCGTAATCGTTGCACTGACAGGCGACGAGGTTTGTGAAGATCCTCATACGCTTACGCTGACCAGCTCGGCAGGCTCTATCGCCCAAACGGTGTATATCAATGCACCGATTTCAAACATCATTTATTCGCGTGGCGGCGATGCTACAGCCGTAATTATAACTTGGACAGGCACAGCCAATCCAACCACAGCACCAGCCGGAATCACCGTATCGTCGGCAACAACAAACCCAATCACCATCTCGGGCACACCAACAACTGCTGGCACCTTTGGTTTCACCATTGCTACGGTGGCCAACGCGTGTGCTACCGTACAACAAACAGGAACCATCGTTGCTGTATCGCCAGACGACGTGTGTGTGCTACCACACACCCTAACGCTAACCAGCCCAGCGGCTACAGCCAATCAAACCCTTGATGTCAACACAACCCTTGAAAACATCGTTTTCACACGTGGCGGTGCAGCCACAGCCGTAGCCATCACATGGGCAGGCACAGCCAATGCAGTCACGCCACCGGCGGGGATTACAGTGTCAACAGACGGCATCATAACCACCATTTCTGGTACACCATCAACTGTCGGTACATTTGGGTTCGTCATCAGAACCCTAGACAACGCTTGCCCTTCCGTTGCACTGACGGGAACCATTGCTGTAACCGCGTTAGACGACTGTTTGAGTCCTCACACGCTTACGCTGTCAAGCGCTCCAGCAACCATCGCACAAACAGTTAACATAAATACAGCGCTAACAAACACTGTTTTCACCCGTGGTGGCGGTGCAGAAGCCGTTATCATGATTTGGACAGGCACAGAAGACGCAACCTCGCCACCGGCAGGGCTTACAGTGTCACCGCTCACCGCAAACCCAATCACCATCTCAGGCACACCAACCGTGGCCGGAACCTTCGGATTCACAATTGCAACCGTGGCCAATGCGTGCGAACTTGTTACACAATCTGGAGTCATTCTTGTGATGACTGGTGATGAAGTTTGTGAAGAGCCGCATACGCTAACACTCGCAAGCGGTGCCGGGACAAACGTGCAAACCGTTGATATCAACACACCGATTACAAACATTGTGTATGTACGCGGTGGCGATGCAACAGCCGCCATCGTGACTTGGACAGGCACAACAAGCCCAACCCTGCCACCTGCTGGCATTTCGGTGTCAAGTGCGATGAATGCACCCATGATCATTAGCGGCACACCAACGGTTGCTGGAACCTTCGGTTTCACCGTGGCCACGGCGGCCAACGCCTGCGAATCCACAACACAAACCGGAACCATCATCGCATTATTGCCCGGCGAGGCTTGTGTGACGCCTCACACTCTCACACTGACAAGCCCCGCAGCGACAGGATACCAAACCGTTGATATCAACACAGCCATTCAAAACATCGTTTTCACACGTGGCGGTGGTGCTACAGCCGTGTCCCTCACGTGGACAGGCACAGCCAATGCAACCACACCTCCCGCTGGTGTTTCAGTGTCAACATCTGGCGAAACAACAACGGTTTCAGGCACGCCAACCGTTGCCGGAACCTTCGGGTTCGTCATCACCACCGTGACCAACGCCTGTGAGCCCGTAGCCCTTATGGGCAAGATTGCTGTAACCTTGTTGGACGACTGTGTGAATACACACACGCTTACGCTGACAAGCGCGCCACCAACGGTTGCTCAAACCGTGCTTACCAACACAGCACTAACACCAATCACCTTCACACGCGGTGGCGGTGCTGAAGCCGTTGTCATCACTTGGACGGGAACAGCAGACGCGGCCACGCCACCGGCTGGACTTACCGTTTCATCCCTGACAGGACATTCAATAACCATCTCAGGCACACCAACCGTTGCTGGAACATTCGGCTTCACCATGGCCACCGTGTCCAACGCATGTGAATTTGCTACGCAATCTGGTGTCATTCTGGTGATGACCGGTGATGAAGTTTGTGAAAACCCGCACACCATAACCTTAATAAGTGCTTCAGGAACAAACGTTCAAACCCTGGTCAACATGCCGATTACAGACATCGTCTATACATTGGGTGGCGATGCAACAGCAGCAACCGTTACTTGGACCGGCACAGCCAATGCTGCCACACCGCCGGCTGGCATTTCGGTGTCGAGTCCGATGGCGACACCAATTGTCATCAGTGGCACACCAACCGTGACTGGAACCTTTGGCTTCACCATTTCAACCTTGGCCAACGCTTGTGAGCCTGCAACACAAACGGGATTCATTCTTGTTTTATCGCCCGACGATACCTGCGAAGACCCGCACACACTAACATTAGTAAGCCCATCGGTTACAGCCAACCAAGTCATAGACCTTGGTGATCCCATCACAAACATTGCTTACATGCGTGGGGGTGGCATTACAGCCGTGCATTTCATCTGGACAGGCACAGCCAACCCAACCACACCGCCTGCAGGGATCTCAATCCTAACCACTGGCATGATGACAACAATTTCAGGCACACCAACCGTGGAAGGCTTGTTCGAATTCACCATCGCTTCGGTGGCCGATGCATGCTCGTCGGTATCGCAATCGGGAACCATTGCCGTTGGTGATGTGTGTGAAAACCCACACACACTTGCGCTGACCAGTCCTGCTGGAACAGCTAGCCAAAACGTCTGTGTAAATTTTGCTATTGATGATATCGTGTTTGCGCGTGGCGGCGGTGCAACAGCTGCAGCCATCACGTGGTCAGGCACCGCAGACCCCCACACTGCACCAGCCGGACTAACTGTTTCAAGCCTCACGGCTACGCCGATTACCATCAGCGGCACACCAACGGCCACAGGCAATTTTGGCTTCACCATTTCGACCGTTGCCAATGCATGTCCGTCGGTGTCGCAGACGGCAACGATTAACGTGCATGCCGTTCCGGCGGCTCCTACAGGCGCAGGAGATGCACGTTGCGGCACAGGTACGTTGACCATTTCTGCGACTTCTGCAGGCAATCAGATTCAGTGGTTTGCTGCTGCAACAGGCGGTAGCCCACTCACCACAGGCACACCAAACACTGGCGTTACAGCCTCTGGTGCTAACTGGACTACGCCAAGCATTACCACCACCACAACGTATCACGCGCAAGCCATAACTCCAGCGGGTTGTGTGTCTGCGACACGCACAGCGGTTGTGGCAACGGTGAATGCTGTTCCAGCAGTAACCGGTACCACACCTTACGCACGTTGCGGCACAGGCACAGTAACCCTTTCGGCAACCGTGAGTGCAGGTGCAGTAGCACGTTGGTTTGCAAACGAAACAGGTGGCGTAGCCTTGCATACAGGCTTGTCCTTCACCACGCCGAGTATTTTAACGAACACCACTTACTGGGTAGAGGCGCACAATGCCACCACAGGGTGTACGTCTCCACGTACGGCTGTTTTGGCGACAGTTCATCCCATTCCTGCAGCACCGACTGGTTCTCCTAATTCACGTTGCGGCACTGGTACGTTGACGATTTCTGCGACCTCTGCGGGCAACCAGATTCAGTGGTTTTCTGCGGCTACTGGCGGTAGCCCATTAACTACGGGTACACCAAATACGGGTGTTACAGCCTCAGGTGCCAATTGGACAACACCAAGCATCAGCACAACAACAATCTACCACGCGCAGGCGATCACGCCACAAGGGTGTGTATCTGCTACGCGTACTTCTGTTGTTGCTACGGTGAATGCTATTCCTGCGGCTCCGACTGGTTCTCCTAACTCACGTTGCGGCACAGGTACGTTGACCATTTCTGCGACTTCTGCAGGCAATCAGATTCAGTGGTTTGCTGCTGCAACAGGCGGTAGCCCACTCACCACAGGCACACCAAACACAGGTGTTACAGCCTCAGGAGCCAACTGGACAACACCAAGCATCAGCACAACAACAATCTACCACGCGCAGGCGATCACGCCACAAGGGTGTGTATCTGCTACGCGTACTTCTGTTGTTGCTACGGTGAATGCTATTCCTGCAGCTCCGACTGGTTCTCCTAACTCACGTTGCGGCACTGGTACGTTGACGATTTCAGCGACCTCTGCGGGCAACCAGATTCAGTGGTTTTCTGCGGCTACTGGCGGTAGCCCATTAACTACGGGTACACCAAATACGGGTGTTACAGCCTCTGGAGCTAATTGGACTACGCCGAGTATTTCAGCTACGACGACTTATCATGCGCAGGCTGTCACACCACAGGGTTGTGTGTCTGCTACACGTACTGCTGTTGTTGCGACGGTTGTAGAGCCAACGGTCACCTTAACAAGCCCAATCGCTACCCTCAATCAAAACTTAGACCCAAACGAAGCCATTACAGCCATCACCTTTAGCCGTCCCTCAGGCACAACCACAGGGTTTACCATACAATGGTCAGGAACCGCAAATTCATCCATACCACCTGCAGGTATTGCACCACCAGTGCTGACTGGAACAACCCTAACCATCTCTGGAACACCTACAATGGCAGGAGTGTACGGATTTATTGTTTCTGCAACGCCAACACCTGAGGCCTCTACTTGTCCATTAGTAGCATTAAACGGTACAATCTTCGTCATGACTCCAACAGCAGGTTGCAATAGAAATACACCTGGTTGGGGCGCAGGCGGTTTAGGCACAATCACGTGGGGTGGAAATAGCGACCCCGAAATCGGTGCGGTTACCATTCCCGGAACTGGAGGTAGATCCACCCAAGTGTGGTCGAGATCCGTTGCCGCATCGGCGTGTAATAAGACAGACTTTCAGGGTGGAAGCACAGCAAATTTTAATGCAGATTGCAGAAGTGCTCTCACAGCCTTTTATGGGAATAACTTTACGTGGTGTGCTGTCATGCGATTTGCTAACCAACTTTGTCCACCACCGTTCAGAGTACCAACACAGCAAGACTTCATAGATTTGGATATGAATTTGGGCGGAAGTGGGTCTTCAATCTCTTTCGCAATGCTTGGTCAAGTTTTCACCGATCACCTGGAACAATATATAGGTAGTGTACTTGGTCAAACCGGTGGCATTTGGAATGGCTTTCGGTTTACAGCGCATACCGGTACTGCAGCTCTTTCAACTACTGCTTATTGGACATCTTCTCATAATGGTAGTATCTCTCAAGGCGTTTTGATGAGTGCAGGTTCGCTTAACCCACAAGCCAATGTCGCTACCTCTCTTGGATTAGCTCTACGCTGTGTCCGCTGGTCTTGGGAATAAATCCCGCTGGCGCGGGTCTGCGGTGGCTGTTGCACAACTCAACTTGTTAATAAATAATGATAAAAACACTGGATAATTCATTGAAAAAGTAGTATTTTTGTAGTATCAAAACTCACATCAAATGCAAGGCATAAAAGACTACCAAGAGA
>Ga0209755_10009082_pt1 | contig 10528 bp, 6 predicted proteins | sample TergutCo191P1_FD_187301 | JGI IMG/M metagenome (GOLD analysis project Ga0209755, IMG submission 187301) | Cornitermes sp. P1 segment gut microbial communities from Petit-Saut dam, French Guiana - Co191P1 (SPAdes) (version 2) | ecosystem: Host-associated > Arthropoda: Insects > Digestive system >...
ATTGTCAGGCGAAGGGATATCTTTTGGACTTTTGGGATAATCTGACACAGGAGGAGCTAAACATGTTTGAGGGCGAGTGGGATTTGAAAACGGCACTGGAAGTTGAAAGGGAAGAGGGCTGGGAGGAAGGCAGGGAAGAAGGCTTGGAAGAGGGCAAGGAAGAAGAGAAAAGGCAGTTGCTTGCCCTTATTGACCAGGGGTACACGATAGAGGACCTCAAAAGGGAGCTTTCGGCCAGGGTTTGAACCCGTCCCGGAAATTCCGGGTCGCGGGGCCTACGGTCGCGCCTTAAATATTTGCCTAATCCGTCTTCGTGCCTCAAAGGCGTGAATCGATTACCCGCTTGCACCCAAGCCAAGCGCACTGGCGGCGGCCCTGCATACCGCGTCGAAGTTCGCCCGGTAAAGCCCGGCGTCCCCGGCCGAATCCACGAAGCAGATCTCCAGCAGTATCGCCGGTTTTTCGGTACGGTTCAGGAAACCAAGGTTGTCCCTGAATTTCGCCCCGCGATTGCGAAACCCGCCGGCTTCCGCAATCGCCCGCGAAACCCTGGCCGCCGCGTCCCCGGCAGAAAGGAATAGCACCTCCGTACCCATGGGGCCTTCCGTGGGCGCGAAGGCGTTGAAATGCACCGACACGTCCATATCCCTTTCCCGCGAGTTGTGCCAGTTGACTATCGCGCCAATGTTGCCGGCAACCGTGTCGCTTTCGTCGTCGTGGAATTCATCGACGTGCGCGCCCATTTCCCTAAGATACCCTACGATTCCCCCGACCACGCGGCGGGCCTCGGTCACCTCGTCCAAAATCCCCACCGCGCCGGGAACCCTCGCGCCGTGTCCGGATGATATCGCTATTCTTGTTCCGGCGGCACCGTCAGGGACGGCCACGGGTTCGGATCCGGCTCCAGGTTCGGGTGCGATCTCCGCCTCGGCGTTCCCGCCCATGCCGGCCATCTTCTTCCGGAACAGACGTTCAAGCAGGCGAAGCGCGTGCGGCAAAAGACGCTTCAGTTTTGACCTGTCCGTTACCAGCAGCCAGACGGCCAGCCCCAGCACGGCCCCGACCACGATGCCGACGACAATCAGCGCGACGCCGGGGTCGGGCGGCAGGTCCACTCGGGCGGCAAGGGGTTCGGGCGCGACGCGGGTTACGGCGTTAATTATCGCCGTGACTATCGCGCCGACGGCCGCGCCCACTGTGCTTGTCACCGACGCGGTTATAAGCTGCCGCGCGAACGATTTTTTTTCAGACATATCTGTCCCCTAAAGTGCATGCGGTTTATGTTCACCCTATCATCCCCTTTTGTCGTTTGATCTAGCCTTTGCCAACCGGGACAAAATCCCATCTGCAAGAATCCCCGTCCGCTCCCGTCATGTCGCATTCCTTCAGAAACCTTTCAAAATATCCTTTGATTAACAACTTGATGGGCTTTATACATCTAGACAAATCCTTGCCGTTGTCGCCCAGGATTTCTACCAGTCCATAAAGATTGTTTACAATTTCCTGCAGTTTTTCCCACGTCATCCTGCCCTTAAAGATGGAGTCCTCGTTAAAGGTGTTGTAATAGGACGACGTTTCTATATGTATTTTATTCTCGGCCTTGATACGCAGTTGCGTGGTAATCACCAAATCCTCCACGTAGCCAAATTCGGGGAAACGTACCCTGTCGTATAACTCCCTGGTCACAAGGCTGTTGCAAAGCGTACAAAAACCCCTGGTTATGTTCTCAAAATCGTCGTAGAAATCATTCGTAAAGCCGGGGTATCTGATGTAGGTGTATTCGGTATTGCCCATCCTGTACATGTTGAAGTCCGTTCTAACATAATCGTGGCCTTTTACAATAACGTCGTGCATATCCCGCAAAAAATCAGGCCCCACGTAATCGTCGGAATCCACGAAGGATATGTATTTACCCGATGAACCGTCCAGCCCCACCTTTCGGGCAAGCGAGGCCCCAAGGTTTTCACCGTTCCTTATTATTTTAACCCTGGGGTCCCTTGACCCGTAATCACCGTATATTTCAAAGGAATTATCGGTCGAGCAATCGTCCACGATAACCAACTCAAAATCGGTGAAGGTCTGGTTTAGGATACTGCCAATACACCGACGCAAGTATTTTTCCCTGTTATAGGCGGGGACTATAACGGAGACTCTAGCCATAGTTGATGGACCACTCGTCGGTGTCGTTTTCGGGATTCTCCGGCAGAACCCATTCGTTCAAGCCATCGTCCCATAGATGTTTGCCGCTTGTGGGTTGCTTTTCGGTATACCCGGTGGTGTCGTCCGGTACGTCAATCTCGGTATCCCGGAACCACCGGCCTTCCAAGGTCTCTTTGTCGTACATCAAAATCATTTCTATACCCCCCTTCCTAGTTTCCCAAGGCGAAAACGTTGCAAAACCCGCCGCTGATTCCCTCGGGCCTGTCCCAACCGTTTATCCCGGACATCCCACCGGCACCCCCGCCACCGGGACCGTAGCGGTAAGGACTTTCCCCCCCTGGCTGCCCGTTTAGAACGCCCAGCGCCTGGCCGCCCAGTCCGGCAGCCCCGGACCCGGACCCTGAAACGTGGCCGCCGCCAACCCCGTTTCTGCCGGGGGAACCCGCGTACCCACCGCGCCCACCGGCCCCTCCCCCTGTATGTCCGGTGCCGCCTGGCCCGCCGACTCCGCACGGGGCCTTGCCCGCAACCAGACTGAAACCGTCGGCAAGAAACATCGACTCTTCCCCAGTACCATGGCCGCCGCCACCGCCGCCGCCGCCGCCGCCCTCGCCGTTGCCCCCATTGCCGCCGTTATGCCCCCTTGCCCCATTACCGCCTATGTGTGCCACGGCGTTTCCCCCGGCATGGAAGTATATGGCATTGTTCATGGTTACCCTGTCGCCCAGGCCTCCCGCACCGCCGCTGCCGCCGGCCGTCGCCGTTCCGTTTCCGCCCTGCATGTTCGGAGTAGAAGTACTTGAACCTCCCATGCCGCTTGCAAGCCTAACCTGCTTCCATCCTTTCGCAAGGGACCTTCCGTACCTTCCCCGCAGGGTCGTAACCGACCATTCCGCCCCCGTTGTCGGCTCGTTCGCTAGATTGCCCCTTGAAACCCAGTTAAGCGTTCGCCTGCCGTCGGCAAGGTAGCACCCCTGCCTTGCGGGATCCCAAACCCCGGGCCTGTTTTCCAAGGCCGCGCTTGCGGTTCCATCGGCATTAACCCTGATGGCAATCCAAAACGCGGTATTAGCCTGGTTTTCAGGTTTATATAGAACCAATTCCTCTGTCAGTCTAAACAGCACACCGTTCATTTCAACAAGTGGACTGGAGCTCATTTCGATTATTCCACCGATTGGAATTGTAATCCTACCGTTTCCATCGTCAAAAGGCACGGTTGTGTCGATACCGGTTTGTATCGCGAACATGTTAGTGTTCTGTCTCTTGTAGCCAGTACTAGCATCGCCAGGAACGTTGTCAGGATTGGGCAATCGTTCAAATTCTCTCATTCCAAATCTCCTCTAAACCTAAATAATTGTTACTTTCTCAACGCTTATATGACCACAGGAACCTTGAGCAGGTTTATTAGCGCTTTTCTGCCGTTCAAACTGGCAGCTTTTGGTTGGGGAGTGTCTGAGTGTCTTGTATTGCATCAATTCAATCTCCCCTAAACCAAAAGTACATGGCTGTTTTATCACCATCGATATAGCCAAATGCCGTTCAAACTTTCCGCTCTGTGAAGCCCATCTACGTTAAATCGTACATCTCGTACATCTCGTACATCTCGTACATCTCGTACATCAAAAAATTCTGTAATGTAAAACATTACACTTATGATGAAATTCGTCGCGTTGCTGAACTTCCTCTCGTTGGCCGAATCTACGAAGCAGATCTCCAGCAGTATCGCCGGTTTTTCGGTACGGTTCAGGAAACCCAGGTTGTCCTGGAACTTGGCCCCTCGATCGCGAAACCCGCCGGCTTCCGCTTGGTACTCCTCCATAAACCCGTGTCAAAATAGCGCATTGACCGCCCCGGATGCCCCGGGCCAGGTTCTTGGGTTACCGTTGAAGTCAATCGTCGGGAAATCCCCGATTGGTGTGCCCGGCATGACGTTGCGCAATCCATCCACCGGCGCAAAGGTGGCCTCATTAAAAGGTATACCCGGAATGTCCAAGTCCTCTAACGTCGTGTCCCCGGTTGCTGCAGTCCAGCCGCTTTGATGGATTCCCGCCCCTAATGTCACGTCAACAATATTAAAGCCAAGGGAATTCACGGTGGCAGTGTTACTTACCGCCGGGCCTAAAGTGCCGGCGGTATTCCCGTGGAACAGGTTTCCCGTCATGGTCAGAGTGCTGCCATCTGAATTACTAATAGCCCCGCCAGAGGATGTCGCTCTGTTCCGAAAGAATGTGCTCCCCCTCACAATTAGGGTTCCCCTGTTACTGTTATCCAATGCGCCCCCAAAACCAGCTTCGTTGCCGCTGAAAATACAGGACTTCAGGATCAGCGTTCCGCCGTTGTTCCTAATGGCACCGCCAAAGCCGGAACTCCTGCCTCCCCTAAAATGGACGCGGCTTATGTTCACCGTGGCTTCGGAATTTATAACCAACAATTGGGTGTTGTGGAGTACCTGCGTCCAAGACGCATTGCGGGTTATGGTGGCACCGTTGCCTTCGATGACTATGTTACCGGTTATATTTAGGGGAGCTATTAGTTCAGCGGTAATCGGTTCGGAGAAACGGATCCTATCTCCGGCCACGCTGGACTGCAAGGCATATCGGAGGGTTCCGGGTCTAAGCGCGGCACCCGTCGCGTCGCCGGGATCTGTCACGGCTAGAATCGCCGTGAATACCGCCCGTACATTCGTGTTGCCCGTGAGTCTCAAATTAAGAGGAACGTCGCTTCCATATGCGATCCCGTTCACAAGCCAGTGAGAGAACGTGTACTCGTTTGCCGTAGCGGTCGATGGAACCGGTATCAGGGTTACGTCGGTGTGCAGGCCGTCCATGTTAGGCTCGGGCGATACGCTCACGTCGCCACGCACGTTGTCTTCAATGGTCAGAAATTGACCGGCTGCAAGCGACTGTATCGCGCCGGCTACTGCGGGAAAGGTAATGGCGTTGCCGTTAAAGTCCACCGTCGGGTATCCTGCGGGTCGGCTGGTAATCGCGCCATCCGCGCCGCTACCTTGAATCGGACGGAAAGTTACGGGCGAGATGGGCAGAGCCCCGACATGCCTGTCCCCGGTTCCCGCGAGCCAACCGCTTTGGTTGCTCCCGGTTCCCAACGGCACGTCAACGACATTGAACCCGCCGGAAGTTAGGCTGCCTTGAAAATTGCGTACCGAAGGCCAGCCGCCACCGACATTCCCGTGGAAAAGGTTTCCTGTCAATGTTATGATGCTGCTAGGACCCCTTGAAAAAATCGCCCCGCCGCCGACTGTTCCGGTTCTATTCCCAAAGAAAGTGTTGCCCTTTACCGTCAGGGTTCCGTCCCTGCTCCAGACGGCACCGCCTTCGGCATTGCCAACCGTGGTTACGTTATCGCTGAAAACGCTGGACTCGATAGTGAGGTTTCCACCGAAGTTACCGATGGCGGCACCGAAATCGGTCGCCCTGCCACCCTTGAAATGGACGCGGCTTATATTTACCGTGGTGTCAGGACCAATACGCAGTAATTGAGATGCGTTGCCTATCGCGGTCCAACTTGCGTCACGGGTCAGGGTCGATCCGTGACCTTCGATGGTTACGCCGATGGGCAGTTGCAGTGGCTCGGTCAGCGCAACGGTCATTGCCCCGCTAAAACTTATGGTGTCCCCATCCATGGCATTGGTTATGGCATAGCGCAAAGTTCCACGCACGTTCGCGCTATTGGTCGCGTCACTGGGATTGCTTACGGTAAATTCCGTCAGGAATACCGCCCGTACTGTCGTGTTGCCCGTGAGTCTCAGATTAAGGGGAACATCGTTTCCGTGCGCGTCCCCGTTCACAACCCAGTGGGAGAACGTGTACTCGTTTGACAGAACCGGTGCCAGGGTTACGTCGGTATGCATACCGTCCACGTTAGGCTCGGGCGATACGCTCACGTCGCCGCGCGCATTGTCTATTATAGTCAAAAGATAGCCGACTGCCAGCGACTGCACCGCGCCGGCGGCTGCGGGGAAAGTAATGTCGTTGCCGAAAAAATCCACCGTCGGGTATTCTGCGGGCCGACTTGGTATAACCCCGGCCGCCCCGCTGCCGGGAAGCAGACGGAAAGACACTGGCGACACGGGAATGTCGGCAACAAAACTGTCCCCGGTTCCCGCGATCCAGCCGCTTTGGTTGTTCCCTGTCCCCAACGGCACGTCAACAACATTGAAACCGGCGGAAGTTACTGTAGGGGAAATGCCAAACGTTCCCACTACAGGCCTAAGCATACCAGTGTTACCGTGGAACAGATTTCCAGCCAAAATCAATGTACCTTGATTCACGGCAATTGCCCCGCCACCGCCACTGGGAGCTTCAATCCTGTTCCTCAAAAAAGTACTCCCCCTTACGATAAGTGTTCCTGCCATGCTGGAGATGGCACCACCTTGGGTGTTGCTAGCGATGCCTTGGGTCAGGTTGTCGCTGAAAATGCAGGATTCCAGTACAAGTGTTCCGCCGCTGTGCCTAATGGCGGCACCCCAGGTAGTAGCCCTGCCGCCCCTAAAATGGACGCGCCGGATGGTCACCGTCGCGGTGTCGAGAGTGACAGCCAAAAGCTGCGAGGCAGTACCCGTTTCGGTCCAGCCCGCACTTCTTGTGATGGTTACGCCGTTCCCTTCGATGGTAAGGCTTCTTTCTATTTCCAGCGGACTTTCAAGCTCGATGGTTCCAATGCTGGCACCAATGGAAATTGTATAGCCTGGCGAGGTAATGCCAATGATGTACCGCAGACTACCGGGACCGCTGTCTGCATTGTTTGTTACCTCGACAAGTCCTCCGATGTACTCCCACCTTGCGAACAGGTTAATATTATGTGTCACTGGTGTGGAAAAATCATATACCGTTGTCAAGTTTTCATCGCGATACCAGTTAACGAAGGTAAAGTACTGCCGAGTCGGATCCTCCGGGCGTGTGGCCGTATCGCCGATGTTGATGCGCTGTGTTGGAACGGCACTGCCGCCGTTGCTGTTAAACGTGACGGTAAAGTTAGTCACAACCGGGGCGAAACTGCCTATGTCCACCGTCGCGCTCCCGTTGGCAAACACGATCGTCGCCAGCCTGAAAAATGGATTCGCCACGTCATCCAGTTCCCCGCCAGTATAGGTAAGAAGCACCTGGAAGGTTCCCGAGCCGGTCCATTCCCCAGGCATAAGAAGCGAGCCTTCCCAGCCCCGCGTCATCAAAAATGTATTCGCCTGGCCAAGAACAAGGGCTCCACCCGCAATCCAGCCGTCTTCCCAAACATTGAGGATAGCCTGGCGTGTGGAAAGATTTGTATCAGGGGTAAACACGTACACATAATGGGTAGCCGTACCACCCACGAAGTTGTTGATTACCAGTCTGCTGCGGCCAGCGTCGTTGGCATCCGTGGGGCAACCCGTAAACAACACCGCAAACGCAAGGCATGTAACCGCTATTGCAAGCCATCGTGACTCAATTCGCTTATTCATCCTCATCCTCCTGTATCCTTTCTAAATCTCTTCCAAAACCAGTATATCCTGCGCGTGGTTGATTTCCTTTATGATGAAATTCGCCGCGTTGCTGAACTTCCTACCGTTTATGGTCAGGTCCACAGTCACCCTGTCCAGCAACTCAAATTCCGTGGTGTCTGTTCCCACGGCAAGTTTGACGGTTTGCCTCATGGATGTATATCTGTCCGACAGTAGCCTTGCCAGCCGCTGCGCGTCTTCCTCGTTTGTCAAATAAGTGTCGAATGTTTCCATCACTTTTCTTCTGTATTTTTTTTCGGCCTCGTTTTCCCTTTCGTCAAACAACACGCTTCGGTTCACGGCATGGTCATCAACGAAGTTAATGATGCAGGACGAGAAATAGTTGTCCTGGGCCTTGCCGTAGTCCTTTTCAGGTTTTTTGGTGATTGTCCACGGCGATATGGTATGCGTCGCATACGTGTTGCCGTATCTTCTAATCGTAAACCTGCCGTCAGCTTGCTGGATAAAAAACGCCATGTCGTTTTCAAGGACGGCTTCAATCGCCCCCCTTATGCTGCCGCCGGTAAAGACGATGTTTATTCGGGGGGACTCGTCGGCATAGCCGATAAATTCCCGGCTGTTGAAGTTGCTGTTGGTGAAAGGTATGTTTGCCCTTGCGGTCAGTGTCTGGATTATATACCCTATTCTGTTGCCGTCAATGCCCTTCCCTGTACTGCCTACTATAAATGCCTCGTCCGCATTAACGTCTGCGTCAGGCACCGTCAGGATTTTCGTTGCCGCGTTGAACGTCGTCCCCATTATGATGGCTCCGTCTCGGTCATACACTGCATTCACCTCTGTTGCGTTTTCTGCGGTCATGTACCTTGTGCCATCCAGCTGTGTCAATCTAATTCTTGCCCTTCCAAAAACTATGGGCACCTGACTGCCTAACGCGTTTGGCTTAGGAGCAAAGCCAAAATCCTCCCGTCTAATCACCCCGCAAACCGGCTCTTCCAGTGCCTTAAACCTGTCCGCCACGTCTATCTGTACCTTGTCAAACTTCGTCTTCTTGTTTTCGACCAGCCCGTCCCTAAACAGCTTGAAGTCCTCGTACCTGGGGTTTTCGTTTACGGCCTTTTTCAGGTAAACGGGCGTGTTGAACATGTTCCATTTGTCCTCGTCGTCGAAATAACCGTCGTCGTTGTGTAACGTTATTGAAAAGCCCTGGTGCAGGGTCATGCCGGAAATATTGTCCGAAAGCTTCACCGTAAAGCTTGGCACTTCCAGCCGTACCTGCGCGTCCACCTCCCCGACCATGTTAAACGGGTTGTGAAGGTAGTCGTGGAACGCAAACTGGGGTATGACCGTTTCGAAAGCCATATCCTCGCCTTCCATAAAGCTGGACGCTATGACATTACGGCCTTGCTGTGGTTGCGAACCGATGGATGCCTCTATCCTGTACTGCCGTACCTCCGCGTCGCCCTTTCGCACCACGTTGTTTGACGGGTGATCCGGGTTTAGCGCCGACGACAGGAACGGCACCATTTCCATGACCGACGTGGAATGGGTAGGGTATAGCCACGGGTGCCGCGGCAGGTTTATCAGCACCTTCCTGCCGTCTATGAACAGGGAGCTTGCCGTCTTTCGCAGTTCATTCAGGCTGCCGACCCGCGTAAGCAGGCCATCGTAATACAGCCTTAGTTGCGTTCCCGCAAAGTTATTGTAATATCCGTCCCAATTCAGCCAGTAGCTTTCCGTGGGGTGCTCGTCTATGTCTATCTCGTATATGATGCCGGTGCCGTTGATCGCGGTATTGGCGTGTTCGTTGCTGGGAGTGGGGAGTACTGCCGTGTCGAACCTTCTGGAAATTTCGGCCAAAAACCTAATCATGGTAACGCTCCCTTATAGTTACTTACATATCTGCAAACAGCCTGGCTAGTTCTGCGTCCGTCTCGTCGGATGCCATGAAAAACGACACGATGGTTGCGCTTCTTGAGTTTCCCAATGCTAGGTTTGTGTATCTGGGGTAAAGGTCCAGATTGGCCCCCGTGCCGTTGTGGGATCTTCTTATCGCAACCGCCCCCGCCACAATTCCCCTGTCTATTATCTGGGCGTTCCAGAACGTGGTGTTCGTGTGCACCCCAAGCGTACCGTTTGCCCCAAAAACATTAAGAACGCTGTTGCTCCATGTTTCCGTCATGCTGACCCCGCCGACAAGCCCCTGCACCCTGACCCTTCTGCCAAGCCTTCCCGTCTGCGGGCATCTTACGGTGTTGTCGGTTAAATAGGCTTTAACCTGTTTGCTGAACGCCATAAAATTTCCAATCATCGTTCGCATGTCGCGCAAGGCTATGGCCGCGTCGTCGGCTATTTGGGTAAGGTTTCTTGAATGTTCCCCTTCCTGTTCTGCCGGGTTTTTGACTAGGCGTTCGCCTATCATTGCGTCCGTTATGGTGCTGATGTTTATGTTGTCTGCCGGGTTGTTTTTGAAGACGGAAAGATTGTCTTTGACCTCCATTATGACGGCAAGCGTGTCCGCGTCGCCTTGTTTTCGCGCCGCCGCTTCAGCGTCTACTCTTTCGTTTGTGTGGTTTCTGGCGGCTTCAAGCGTGTCGATGTCGCCCTGCTTTCGCGCCGCAGCTTCAGCATCTACTCTTTCGTCAGTAGCGTCCACTCTTTCGTTCGTGTGGCGGTTTGCTTCCGCAAGTGTGTCTATGTCGCCCTGCTTTCGCGCCGCCGCTTCAGCGTCCACCCTTTCGTCTGTGTGGCGGTTCGCCGAAGCAAGTGTGTCGATGTCGCCCTGCTTTCGCGCCGCAGCTTCAGCGTCCACCCTTTCGTCTGTGTGGCGGTTCGCCGAAGCAAGCGTGTCGATGTCGCCCTGCTTTCGCGTCGCCGCTTCAGCGTCCACCCTTTCGTCCGTGTGGCGGTTCG
>Ga0209755_10009083_pt1 | contig 10527 bp, 7 predicted proteins | sample TergutCo191P1_FD_187301 | JGI IMG/M metagenome (GOLD analysis project Ga0209755, IMG submission 187301) | Cornitermes sp. P1 segment gut microbial communities from Petit-Saut dam, French Guiana - Co191P1 (SPAdes) (version 2) | ecosystem: Host-associated > Arthropoda: Insects > Digestive system >...
AACGAAACAGCAAGGGAAAATACATACCCGTACGCAGCACCGTGGAAAGACTTTTCTCCCGCGCCGGATGCGCCGGAGCGCGAAGACGAAGAAAAGTCGAAACGGGAATAATAATCCAACAGCGCGTGGTTCCCGAAAAACCAAACGATGTCTGGACCGTGGATTTTAAGGGCTGGTGGTACTCAAGAAACAAGGAAAAAGTAAACCCTTTAACAATCAGGGACGAATTCAGCAGGCGCATTTTGGGTATAGAAGCGGTGGAAAAAGGCGATACCGCATCGGTAAAGAAGGTTTTCGTGCGTCTTTTTGAGGAATTCGGCATACCGCGAGTTATACGCAGCGATAACGGCCCGCCGTTTGCGAACGCGCTTAATTACTGGGGCTTGACAAGACTGTCGGTATGGTGGCTTTCATTGGGGATTCGATTGGACAGGATAACGCCGGGTCATCCGGAACAGAACGGGGGGCACGAGAGGATGCACCGCGATATGAAAAAAGAGCTTCAGGGACAGATAGACGGAACGCTGGGCGAACATCAGAATGTATTCAACGAATGGCTGCATACTTTCAACACGGTTCGCCCTCATGAAGCCCTGGACATGAAAGCGCCTTCCGAGGTATACAAAAAATCAGAAATAAAGTTTCCGAGCGAGCATATCGAGCTAAAATACGGCGAAGGATTTAAAACAAGATATGTCAACGACAGGGGCTATTTTAATTACGACAACAGGCGGGTGTTCGTCAGAAATCCTTTCGCTGGTTACCATGTCGGATTAAAAGCGGGTGTTGACACTCCGATGGAAATATGGTTTTCTGAATTACTGTTAGGCAAAATAAATCCTGACAGCTGGCTCGTTGAGCCTGAACATAACAATGTTAAAGTTGTTTTTAAATCCTGATAAGCGTTACCGATGTCATCGGACATAACCGTGAACGATGTCTTGAGGTTGTACCTACGCGGCTTTTGCTTAACGGGCGGTGGGCAAGCCCGTAAGCGAAATAAGGGCTGCTGGTTGGAAAATTTGCCTAAAAATGGGAGAAATTGATGAATCTGAACTGTAGACTGCCGAGAGCCATGCATTGCTGGAAAGTTGGTAAAACATGGCATGGAATTGATCCCAATGCTGCATGTATTTAACTTTTACCGATTAATTGAGATCAGAGTTCCCATTTTGGCTATAAATGCCTATTTTTTACATATTAGATGTATGATAATCTATACATTTTAATTGGCTATATATCTATTTACTTCTGAAAATCTCTGATTACAACTATTTTTTCGTCAATTTCATCACTTCATAAAGAAAAAGGAGCTTGACTTCTTTATGGTCAAATATCTAAAACATTGGTAATATTACCAAATATATTAAAATAATGCATTGACAAATCCATATAGAATCCATTATAGTCTCTATTATAAAGAGTATATATAAATAACTGTATATATACATATTTGCATATATTGATTGAATATGCAAAGAGGTGGCAATTTATGGACAGAATCTCGATTAAGGTAGGCCCTCCCGTAGAAGGTAATGATTTTTACGGAAGAGAAAAAGATTTGAAATATGCTTGGGAATACCATATTTCAAAAGGCGCATCATTGTTATTATCTGCTCCCCGCAGAGTTGGAAAATCTTCTTTTTCAAAAAAAATGCTAAAAACGGCGGAAGCAAAGGGATGGAAAACTCTGTATATCAGTTTGGAGGGAATAAGGAGTGAAAGTGAATTGGTCAAATTTTTCAAAAAAGAATTGCAAGAAGAAAAATGGTTGAATAAATTAGGTGAAAAAACATTATCATTATTTGATAGCATAAAGTCTGATAAAGTTTCGATTGACAGTGATGTTTGGCGTAATGATACCTATGAAAAGATAAAAGAATTAATTGAAAGTATCGATGAAATATTAATCGTAATAGATGAATTAACGATTTATTTAAGCCATTTACTTAATCAGGAAGATGGGAAAGAAAAAATAGAATTCTTTTTAGAATGGTTGCGTAAATTCAGGCAAACATCAGGAACAAAAGCTCGTTGGATTTTTTGTAGTTCAATTGGGTTAGAAAATTTTGCTTCAACACATGAATTAAGCAAGCATTTGAATGATATTTATCCTTACGAAATTGGAGCGTTTTCAGAAAATGAGGCAAAGGATTTTATTTGTCGCCTAGATGTTGATAAAACTGTACAATTTACAAAAGATAATGTACAATATATTCTTGATAAGCTGGTTTGGCATTTGCCTTTTTTTATTCAGATATTGGTAGATAGAATTAATTTTCTAATTTGCGTTGAAGGAAAACCTCTCTCAAATGAAACCATAAACGAAGCTTATAATCGCCTGATAATGGAAAACCATTTTAATACCTGGGAGGAACGATTAAAATTCTACGAATATGAAAAAGATGCCCGTATAATATTAAAGCTATGTGCTTCTCTTGGGGGTAGGAGTAGAGAGGATTTATTGGCAAATATTTCTGAAAAAAGAAACGACGCAGATGAAGCTGAGACCATTTTAGCACACTTGCTTAAATTGCTAAGAGATGAAGGTTATCTTATAGAACATAATGGCAAATATACTTTTCGCTCTCCATTGTTAAGGGATTTTTGGTATGAACGCTTTATTAGATAAAAATATAAATCAAAGTCAGACAAGATTGTTATACAATCCGCAGCTGCAAAGTGATGAAACGGTAGAAAAGTTGTTTGTTGTACGCATAAAACAGTTTGATTTATTATTGAATAAAATATTACAGGAAAAGGAAAACAGCATACCGCAGCATCACCTTATTATCGGACAACGGGGGATGGGAAAAACCACATTGCTTAAACGAATAGAAGCTGAATTGCATAAAGAACAATACCGACAGCAATTTATTCCTTTGCTTTACCGTGAAGAGCAATACAATGTAAAGGACCTTGCTGAATTTTGGCTTAATACCTTAGATGCTTTGGCGGACAGTCTGCAATCAGAAAAATATCAGACCGAAAAGATAAAGGAAATTGATAGAACCATACGGGAATTGTCATGCAAATCACCTGAAACAATATTGGAAGAGGCTTATGAATATTTAATGAAAATTTGTTGTAAGTTGCATCGCCGCCCTGTGTTATTGATTGATAATATAGGCTTGGTATTTAGCAGGTTAGATAATAATAACGAAAACAAAACCGAACAATGGGCTCTGCGTAAATTATTAAGCGAAAACGGAGCACCGATTGTCATAGGCGGAGGCGTTACGCTCCCTGATGAAACAAATGTCTACAGTATGCCTTTTTATGATTTTTTCCAGACTCAACATCTATATAAATTAAATTACAATGAATTTACAGAATTATTAATTCATCTTGCTGCTATTACAAACAGCGATAGATCGGTTCTTACCGCTACTCAAAGAAACGTGTCCCGAAAAAAATCTTTGCTTGAACTTACAGGGGGCTCTCCGCGTTTAACAGTAATATTATTTGAACAGATTGCCAAAGGTTTTTCTAGTAATATATACGATGATTTGGAAATACTAGCCGATGCAATTACACCTTTGTATAAGGCAAGATTTGAAGAATTGTCTACACAGCAACAAATCATATTAGATGCGATTGCACTGAAATGGGATGCAATTTCGCTAAACGATCTTTCAATTGCAACTCGCATGAAAAACAATCAACTTTCACCACAGCTAAAACGTCTGATTGATGATGGCTGGTTAGAAACAACACCTGCCTATGGAGCCAAAGGAAACGCTTATTTTATCAGTGAACGTTTTTTCAATATATACTATATAATAAGGAACAGTTCTCGGAGACATAAGGATAAAATATATTGCCTGTCAAAGTTTTTGGAAAGTCTGTACGGGGAAGAAGAATTGGATAAAATAACAGATATTTTATTGAAACAAGATTTTAGTTCTTCTGAAGAAATACGATTGCGGATGGCTTTCTCGCATATAGATATATTAGAGGAGTCAAAACGACAGCAATTGAAAGAGAGCATATCTAATTTATTATTCAATGATGAGAAACTACGTAAAGAATTTGATTGTTCAAAGGAAAAATCTTTATTGGATGAAGCAAATGAGTTATTTAATGAAAAAAAATATGAGGAAGCTTTTGCTTGCTTTGATGAAGCCATCAGGTCAGATCCGGAAAATGCTTGCCATTGGGGTTGTAAAGGTTTATCTTTAGCAATGTTAGAACGACATGAAGAAGCTATTATTTGTTCTGAAGAAGCCATTAGGTTAGATTCTGAAAATGCCTTCTATTGGTGTCGTAAAGGGTGTGCTTTAAACCAACTGGAGCGATATGAAGAAGCTGTCGTCTGTTTTGATGAAGCCACAAAATTAGATGACACTTATAGAGTAGCATGGAATAACAAAGGCTTTGCATTAATTCAGGTGAAGCGTTATAAAGAAGCAGTCTTTGCATATGAAAAGTCAAGAGCGATTGATCCTCATAATTTATTATCTAAATTACAATTGGTATATTTATACAGGGATAAATTGTATGAAATGAATAAAGCCATAGAATTATTCAATTCAATAGCAGAAGAAGATTTTAATACTGATAAAAATAAAAAATATTTTAGTCTTTTTTATCTGGAGAAAACATTATTTGAACTATATAAACGAAATGAAGGTCTAGCCAAAGAATTCCTCATTCAGGCATTTGAAGTCCTTGAAAGAGAAGATACATTAGCGTCTGTGGCAAATCAAAACCGGTGGACGAGATTTGGAAACATTGTTATTAAACTTCGCTACGGTTCGTGGTTACTCGCTGTTTTGAAAGAAAAAAATTATGACGTTGTGTTATCGCCATACTATACTGCTATAGAAGCCTTGGAAATAGAACAGAGAGATAGTAAAAACGGTAAAAAACATGCTGAAATCTATCTTAAAAACCGGGCAATAGAAATCAGTAATCCTGCAAGGATAATTATTGATAGAATTAAAAAATTTGGCTAAATTAGGAGAAGAGTCTGTCATATTTTAATGGTCGCCCTCATTTCTTACTTTTACATTTTATGAGGATTCAGGAATTATATGTGTTTATTCACAAAATAAATAATTGCGGCATTGCTTTTTACCTTGGCTCACGTTAGCTGGTCGCTCAATCCGTTTTCGGTTAGCGCAAGCTGGGTTCAGCTAATGCTTTCCATGGGTTTAGGGATTTGGTATGGCATTGCATACCAAAGAAGCAAAAGCGTTATATATCCAATGGTAATGCATAGCATTTGGAATGTTGTAATGGTGGGAGCAAGGTACATTCACCTGGCTCTTCTGTCATGACACGCGCAGTGATTTCGATGAGGAAAAAATAATGCGCGATACATTTTCAAACAGGTTCGTTGCTGGCGGAAAAAGTTTTGCGCGCGCCGGAATCATTTTCATAGCGTTGTTGATCCTTGTTATGTTTGCTTCCTGCGGAGCGGAAGATGGCGAGCTTCCTTCGGGTACTGAAACCCAATCGCGCGGCATTTCAGATATAAACGACCCAAATGCTGCGCCGGCTAATTTTGTGGATAAGCGTTATGAGCTGGTTTCTTTAATCTTTCGTCTTGCAGGAGAGGAGTCTCATTCCACGATGATTACCAAGCTACCAGCGCGATTTGCAAACTACGTTCGGCAGTTTTGATGCTCATCCTGTGGTAGCGTATACAAGGCAAAATTTGCGTTTTGGATTTGACGCCGTTTTGCGGATGGCAGCGCATTTGGAGAGAACAGGCAAAGGATTCGCCCTTGTGAGCAACATTGATTTTTTGGTTGCGCCTTTGGGCGAGATAAGATGGACAAGGGAAAATGCGCCGCATTTTGTTGAGCTTTTGAATGATTTTTATAACGTGAGCGGCTTTGCCGCGTTTTTCGAGCGGCATATAGCCTACTTTGAAGAACATACGGCAAGATTTATTGCGGAAGTCTATGGGGATGTAAATCATGAATGGTTTAGGCAGCACGGGCTGAACCCAAATAATATGCGCGTAATCATTTCTCCCGGATGTAGCTTCAGAGGATATGCCGCATGGATATTTGGCGATACGCCGGAGGACACAATCGTATATGCGGCAATACCAGGCACGGAAAATTACAGTCGGCTTTTTACTTTGGTTATTCATGAGTATGTTCACGCTTTCGCAGATCCCATTGCCGAAATTTGGTATGCCGAAAATGAAACTTTTCGAGCGTGGTCGAATGCCTCCGTGGATTTAGCGCGAATGCCGTTTTACCCAACGGGTCAAATTATGGCTAATGAATACGTAACGCGCGCTTTCACGGTTTTGTATATGGCGGAAAACACAAGAGCAAATCCAGTGTTGTTGCTTCTGAACGAAAAATCGAATGGATTCCCATATATATTTGAAGTGTACGCAATGGTTACAGGCGATACGCCCATTGATTTAAGCGGCGATGTAATAAGCCTTATTTTTGCAGACGCGGATTTTTTAATCGACGAAACAGAGCATTCTATCAGTTTAGGCGAGCAGGTTGTTACATGGAGATTTTTGCGCTTGCAGGAGTATGTTTTGGATATCAACGCCCTTAGCTTTTCTGAAGTAGGGAATGTCTTTGACACAAGCTTGGGAGATATATTGATTGTCAGGATAGATGACATGGAGTTTTTGTACATAGATATCGGTTCGGGAGTGGATGTTGGGTGGTCTGCGCAGTTCAGGCAGTATAATGTGTTTCCGCTTGGTTTTGCTCGCTAAGGAAGCGGCGGTCAAATCCAGCAAGATGTAAAAACGGATCTTTAGCGAACGGCAAACAGGGTGTTTATGCTGGTTTGCCGTTTGCTTTTGGTACTACCGTGAGGGTCTGCTTCCGCGCTATTTTTCTTACGCATACGCACCATAAATCTCCTGAGATAAGATAAGGGGACATACATCCCATTTGAAAGATAGCGAAACTCTGAATTCGTATCAGGGGGACACGCAGCGGCACTTCAAAGTCGCTTTCCAGACAATTTTGCGTTGCGACTCTGCGAGTTATTCGCACGAGCATTGCCATATCTGTAACTTTGCAGTAAGATAACCCGTGCAGCAAGCAATGTGAAACATGGCGCAATTCTTGCATTCATGCTGGCAAGACGGCTGCGTGCCAACCAGCAGGAGTGCGTTTGTGCGATAAGATGCGGCGGCACGTTCGCCTTGCGAAGGGCAAAGGCGCGATGGAGTGGGTGGCGATTGAGCGATTTGGCGAAGATAAAACGGGTTGACATCCCCAAAGGCGCAAGGGCGATCTGCGTGAGCGACATACACGGCGAGCTGGATTTGTTCAAAAAATTATTGTGCAAAGCCAAGTTCGACGCCAGCGACGTGTTAATATTGCTCGGCGATTTATATTCCAAAGGCAGCCAAAGCCATGAAACGGTTAAGTTTTGCATGGAGCTTAGCGAAAAGCCCAACGTGCATGTGCTGAAGGGCAACTGCGACTGGTCCGGGGAAAGCTACCTTAGCGCGCGAGAGGCGCAATGGCTGGGCGATCTGCCGCATATTATCGATTCCGATGATTTTGTCTTTGTTCATGCAGGGCTGACTTCCAATAACTTGCAGGATCAGCAATCGGCGACTTGCATGAAGCATGACAACTTCATGGAGCTTGCGCCTGTTTTCGATAAATGGGTCGTGACAGGTCACTGGCCTGTTAACAATTATTGCCATGAAATACATTGCTGCAATCCCATTGTCAACGAGAAAAAGCGGGTGATTGCGATTGACGGCGGGAACGTATTAAACTTCAGCGGGCAGCTTAACGCCTTCATTATCGAAGACGGTCGGTTTTCTCATGTTCACGTTGATAACCTGCCCACGATGGTTGTGAGCGAATCGCAAGAGGAATCCGGCGGCAGCATCTCCGTCGCTTATCTCGATCGTTTTGTGGAAATCGCCGAGGACGGCGAGCAACTTTGCCGCATAAGGCACCTGCAAACGGGCAAAATTCTTACGGTGCCTAAATCGCTGATCTGGGAGGAGGGCGATGGAAACATCTGTTGCGTTTCCGCGACCGATTATCATTTGCCATGCGCCGCCGGCGATTCCGTCAGCCTTGTGCAGGCGTTTCCCGACAGGATTCTCGCCAAGGCGAACGGCGTTTTGGGTTGGATAAACACGGGTGGGGCGCTTGGGCTACAAAGCACGGCGCTGCCAAGGGGAAAGAACATGAGCGAGACTTTGAGAATTGAAAAAATGACAAGAGGCGAAATCGACGCGGCATATGCCTTGTATCTTAGCGACGTTGATGACGATCCGGAGCGGTATCTCATAAACTGGTTTAACGAAACTATCGACGATCCTTACGGGTATTTTTTTGCCGCTTACTGGGGCGGCGAGTTTGTGGGCTGGTGCGGCATGTATCATCAAACAGCGTTTGCTACGCATTACTGCAAAATCGGCAACATAGTGGTCAAAAAAGATTTTCGACGCAAGGGCATTGGCAGGGCGTTGATGTTAAAGATGCTGGGCACGGCGGAAAAGCTGGGGCTTGACAGGACAAAGCTGGAAGTGGATACCGAGAACGGCGCGGTAAGATTGTACGAGTCGCTGGGCTTCCAGATCGAGGAAACCGAGGAGCGCTTTTACGACGACGGCTCCGACGCGTATATCATGTGGCGATACAGCACCATTGCTGAATAGGGATATTTGCCAAAGCGAGCGGCGTTTTGGGCGGAGCGCGCCTTGGGCGATAAAGCTCGGCGCCGGCAGGAGGAATAACGTGGGCGAAACTTTAAAGATCGAAAAAATGACGCGGGACGAAGTTAGCTCGGCGTACGTGCTGTACCTTAGCGAATGGGCCGACCCGGAAGGGCATCAGATGAATTTTTTTGACGAGACTATCGATGATCCCGACGGGTACTTTTTCGTCGCTTACTGGAGCGGCGAGATGGCGGGCTGGTGCGCCATGCATCATGGGCGCGATTCCGACACGCCTTATTGCAAAATATGCAACATGATTGTCAAGAAGGACTTTCGGCGCAAGGGCATCGGCAGGGCGCTGATGTTAAAGATGCTGGACATTGCGGACAAGCTGGGACCAGACAGGACGCTATTGGAAGTGGACACTGAAAACGTCGCGCTAAAGCTGTACGAGTCGCTGGGCTTCCGGATCGTGAAGACCGTGGAGCGCTTTTACGACTACGGCGGCGACGCCCATAAAATGTGCCGCTACCGCATCCCCGCTGAATAGGGATATTTGCCAAAACGAACGGCGTTTTGGGTTGGATAAACACAAGCGCATTTGGGCGATAAGGCGTCGATGTAAGCTGCGGTGCCAGATCGCCCGTGATTCAGGTCAAGCGCTTTCCCTCTGCCTGTTTGTCAACCGTCCTATTTTGCAAGGAAGCCTAGCAAAAACTTGCAGATTTCCTCAAAGCCTTCGGTTGATATCTGGCTTTGCAGCCTGAAATAAAGGCTCCTCATGAAGTTCTTGCGATTGACGTGCAGATAGAAGTCGCCCGGCATAGTGCCTTTCCAATATTCATTGTCCGCCATGTTGAAGCTGCCAATCCAGCCGATCAGCTCTTCGGTGGCAAAAATTTTGCGATCAGTAACAGCCATGAAAGGCGTTACCAAGCGCGCGCTGATGCGGCGAACGTGCAGATGGGCTTTGTGCTGAGAGAAGGTACGCAGAGCCTGTCATGACTTGCTCGCGGCATCCACCGCGCGGCTATTTGCGGTTTCACGCCGCAAGGTGGCAACATAGGCGGGAGAACGCACATGTGGCATGTTCGCGCGCAAATGCAGCACCTACATACTGCTAGAATCCCGTGCGATTGGGCTGACGATTCTGAGGCCGTCGTGTAGGAAGCCCACCCTGTTTCCTTCCACAATAACGTCTGCACGTCCGGCACGTTGGGGAATTGTCGCGATCCAAACAAGCTGCTGTATCTGGGAATTGGGTAATGATTAAGATTTGTTAAGCCTATGCGAAACATGCTAAACTATGTGGCGGACTATTTTGGGGAGGAAAAGCATGGCGCACGCGCCGCCGAAATGTCCATGCCGCGAAAGCGACGACGTCGGCAAATTCAGGACAAGCTTCGCCACGTATGCCACACCGCAGGCCTCCGGAAAACGTTTCAGGAAGGCCATACGCGCAAAGGAAGCGACGGCCTTGCGGTGCCCGTCCGCGCCTATCATTTTGCGCAACCTCACAAAGCATTTTCCTGGCTATATTTTCACCAGCTTGACTAATCGAAAAAGAAAGCGCAGACTTTCCTAAGTTGCTATGATCCTACGTTACACCGAAATGGGGTTTCTGATTATGCTGCCGGAGGACGATCTGGACGAGATTGTCGACGCCATGCTGGAAACCGGTTACGACAAGGAATTTTGCGTTTCGCCGAGCTTTGACCCAGGCTTTGTCGCGGGTCTAATGGAAGCCGGCTTCCTTGTAATGTCGGCAAGGCTCGGTGGCGAGAGCGAAGACGGCGCCAATGACGACGGCGACTCTGGACGGGACGAAAACGCACCAGCAAACGAAATATTCTACATTTGCATCCCAAAGCTGCACCTTGTTCGATCCGCGCTGTTCTTCGAAA
>Ga0209755_10009084_pt1 | contig 10527 bp, 7 predicted proteins | sample TergutCo191P1_FD_187301 | JGI IMG/M metagenome (GOLD analysis project Ga0209755, IMG submission 187301) | Cornitermes sp. P1 segment gut microbial communities from Petit-Saut dam, French Guiana - Co191P1 (SPAdes) (version 2) | ecosystem: Host-associated > Arthropoda: Insects > Digestive system >...
CGGGCTGTCATATACACATCGCCCATGTATCCACAAAAGAAGCGATTGAAACCATTTGCCGCGCAAAGGAGGAAGCGCGCGGGGCGGACAACGGCTTTCGCCTGACCTGCGAAGTCATGCCCCACAACCTTTGCCTTACCGAAGAAACCGCCGCAAGGCTCGGCGATGAAACCTGGGGCCGGGTGAATCCCCCCCTGCGCCGCGAGGACGACCGCAAGGCCCTTATCCGCGCAGTAACGGACGGAAGCATTGATGCCATTGCAACGGATCACGCGCCGCACAGCGATGCGGACAAGGAAGGCGGCGCACCGGGCTTTTCGGCTTTTGAAACCGCCTTTGCCGCCGCCTTTACGGAACTTGTCCGGGGTGCCGCCGATTCGGCTGTCGACTTAAAGCGTCTTTCCTCCCTCATGAGCGCAAATCCCGCAAGGCTCATCGGCCTTAAGAACCGGGGGCGCATACTTCCCGGCATGAGGGCGGACCTGGTGATCGTTGATACAGAGCGTTCCTGGGCTGTTGACCCGGGAACATTCAAAACAAGGGGGAAGAACTCCCCCTTTGCGGGAATGGAACTTTACGGAAGGGTTCTTATGACCATGCGCGGGGGACGGGTGGTGTTTACCTCACAGTAAAACAATCCCGGCGGCTTTGCACCCGGCGATTGTAGCGTCATCCCACACGGAAACCTGCACCTCGCCAACGTGCGCTTTTTGGAGCAGGAGCATGCACACCCTGGACTGGCCTATGCCGCCGCCCATCGTAAGCGGCAGTTCCCCCGCCAGCAGCATTTTGTGAAACGGCAGGCTCCGGCGCTGGTTGCAGTCTGCTTTTGTCAACTGTTCGTCAAGCGCCTTTTCGTCAACGCGGATACCCATGGAAGAAATTTCAACAGCGCAGTCAAGGACATCGCTCCACAAAAAGATATCGCCGTTTAATGACCAGTCATCATAATCCGGCGCGCGCCCGTCGTGTTTGCTGCCGGACTTCAAAACACAGCCAATCTGCATAATGAACGCGGTTTTGTGTTCTTTCACATAAGCGTCTTCGCGCTCTTTTGGCGTAAGGTTGGGGTACATGTCCTCAAGCTGCTGCGTTGTGATAAAGCTGACATCGCGCGAAAACGAGGCGCTTAAAACCGGGAAGCGTTCCCTGATTTTGTCAGCCGTGTCACAAATGGCGTTCACAATCGCGGTGACTGTCTCTCGCAATGTTTTCTCGCTGCGAGAGTCCCTGTCTATGACTTTTTCCCAGTCCCACTGGTCAACGTAAATGGAATGAAGGTTGTCCATTTCTTCTTCGCGCCGCACAGCGTCCATGTCGGTATACAGGCCTTCGCCCAGGGGGAAGCCGTAGTTGTGCAGCGCCAGGCGTTTCCACTTGGCAAGCGAGTGAACAATCTGCGCGTTCGTTCCGGTTTCCTTGATGTCAAACTCAACGGGGCGTTCCCATCCGCTCAGGTTATCGTTCAGCCCTGTTTCCGCTCCGACAAAAAGCGGCGCGGAGGCGCGCTTTAAGTTCAGGGCCTGTGCAAGATTGTCTTCAAATATCCGCTTAATGGTGCCAATAGCGATTTGGGTTTCATACACCGATAAAATTGATCGGTAACCTTTTGGTACAGTCAGTCTGCTCATTCGTCATCCGCCTTTGTTGCTGGTATGGTCGTTGCCGTTATATCATACTATGGTATTGATTTTTTTTGTCAAGATGGTTTTCAGGCATGCTCGCATGTTCTGTCAACCATATTTTTCCAGCAGCGTATCTATCTGAGATGCGGCGCGCTTGTACTTGCCGACAAATGCATCCTGCAGTATAGAGTTCAGGGATTCGTCCGTTTCAGGAAGCTGAAGGAAAGCCTGCAGTTCCAAAGAAGCTTCATCAATCGCGGCAATATCAAAGTTTCCAAGGGCGGCCTTGAGTTTGGCAAGCTGCTTTTTCAACGCCGCTGTGTCAAGCGTATCGCCGCCGGGTTCACCGGCGTTATCTGAAATAACCTGTTCAATATCCGCAAGCAGTTTTTTCAGGCGGTTAAGAAAACCGGCGTTGTGTTCTTTGATAAAATCAAGCTCGTGCTTCATTCCGGCAGCTTCCAGGATTTTTGCTTCCTCGGAGAGTTTGTGCGCGCCTATACTCGCACAGGCGGATTTTAGGGCGTGGGTATAAATGGCATACAGGGACAGATCGTTGCTTTCAAGGCAGTTTATGATCTCCGCCTTTTTCCTTTTGGCGTCCTTGTGGAATACTTTGAGAATATCAATATAGGCCCGGGCATTGCCGCCGGCGGATGCTATACCCCGTGCGGTATCAATATTCTCAATCTCTATGATGATGGGCGCTTGTTCTTCCTGAACACTGCCGGGAGGAGGGGCCTCCTTTTGCTTCTCTTTCGGTATCCACTTTACCAGAATGTTGTTTAACTTGACAATCTCAATGGGCTTGGGAAGAAAATCGTCAAAGCCGTTTTGCAGAAACATTTCCCGTGCGCCTACAATGGCATTCGCAGTCAGGGCGACGATGGGCAGACTGGCATATTTTTTATCGGGAAGGCTGCGGATATGCTTCACAGCCTCAACGCCGTCCATCTCCGGCATCATGTGATCCATAAACACCAGGTCATAATCCACAGCCTTAACCGCTTCTATGGCTTCCGCGCCGCTGAGGCACAGGGTTATGGCCATGCCATACGGTTTAAGCAGCCCGCCGCCCACTTTCAGGTTGGTGTTTATGTCGTCAACAAGCAGGAGCTTTGCATCAGGCGCAATGAAAAAATCTACATGCTGCCTTTTTGCGAAATGCCCCGAATCGCCGCCGCATAAAACATTCACAATGGAAAGAAAGTACGCGGGCATTATAAGGGTGGCAAAATCCTGGCCGCCCTTTGCCGTATAGGAATCTGACATCAGCACAACTTTGGTATTCAGCTCACAGCTGTAGACTATGTGCATTGCCGTAGAAACCAGGTCTTCTTCCGCAAATACATAGTCCCATGTGCCCTCCAAAAGACCATCATACAGTTCGCTGTCATCATAGACAATACGATGCTTCACCCCCAAGTCCCTCAGGGCTCGAACGGTATAGGCCATATACACGGCTGTCTGCCCATATAAAAGGACGCTTTTGTCCGAAAAATTCGGAGGCAAAGCGTCTGCATTACCCGCGGACTTTTTCATGATAAGTTTTTGCGGCAGATATATTGTAAACTCACTGCCTTTCCCGTATTCGGAAGACACTTCAATCTTCCCGCCCATAAGGTTTATAAGGTTGCGGGTTATGACAAGGCCAAGGCCTGAGCCTTCGATATTGCGGTTTTTCTCAAGGTCAAATTGGGTGAACTCTTTAAAAAGCTTTTCCATGTCCTCTTTTTTTATGCCAAGGCCGGTGTCCTTTATCTTTATGGTCATCTCAATACTTTCTTCGCCTGTCCACTGGGCTGTTATGTCCAGGGTGACAAACCCCTTTTTTGTGTACTTGCAGGCATTGGTCAAAATGTTCAGAAATATCTGGCGGAGGCGGACTTCATCTCCAAAAAGCTCATTGGGAATATCGTGCTGCATGTAAACGGCAAAACGCAGTTCAGGATTTATCATGCGCATTTTCATTATGCTGATAACATCGTGCACGGTGGAATGAAAAAGATACTCGGAGTTTACAATGTCCAGCTTTCCGCTTTCAACTTTTGACAAGTCCAGAATATCATTTATTATGGAAAGAAGGTGATACCCTGACTGCTTTATGGTAACAGCCTGATCCTGCGCCGCGGCCGGAATATTTTCCCTCAAAATAAGATCGGTCATGCCCATAATGGCGTTCATGGGGGTGCGTATTTCGTGGCTCATTCTGGACAGGAAGTCGCTCTTTGCTTTGGAAGCGTTTTCTGCTTCCAGTTTTGACCGTTGTATATGTTTAATGACATTGTTTGTCCTGGTCAGCATTTCATCATAGACACCGCTCAGTCTGGAATCCTCAAGCATGTAAATGGTGTCGCTGCTTGTTATCGCGCTTTCTGCCTTCCGGAAGTTATCTTGCAAAAGGTTAAGCGCTGTTACAATTTCCAAAAACGACTGGGAGACCTGGGCTATTTCATCATTCCTGCAGATGTTAAACGATACATCCAAATTGCCCCTGGCAACATCCTTTGCGGTGTCCGCCAAATCTTTAAGCGGGATCAGCGAGCGGTGAATAATAACGGTTATGAGTATGGCCGCCAGAAGCACACCGATAATTGTTGGGTACATCAAAAGGAAGATAGTCCAGGGAATACTGTCTATGGCATGGGCATCAAAAAAGCTGACGATAGTCCAGCCCAAAAGGGGCTCGGAAACTATATAGGCGATTTTATCAATCCCTGTTATGGCTGAATTGTGATTAAACAGCCTGTCAAACGGTACATATCCAAGCGCCTGGTAAACGCCCAGGTCATCAATGTGGCGTCCCATGTACACGGGCCTGTTGGAAAAAAAGATTGTGCCGGCGTTGTCGGCTATATTGATAAAGCTGTCATAATCGTGGGTGGGAGCCCGCAAAAAGGAATAAAGAATATCGGCATTGGTGAGAACTGCCACAAGGCCGGAAAAGGTATCGTCAATCATCACAGGCCGGGAGAAGAAAAACTGCCACAGGCCGGAGCGGGGGTTTTTTACAACAGGGGAGACAAAGGGCTTTCCGTTAAGCGCCATAAAGCGATTTTCGTAAAACGCCGCGTAGGATAAATCGACCGTATCACCATCTGGGTATGACTTGGCAATAAGCCGGAAATCGGCATCAAACACGAACATGTTGGCATGGGCATACACGGCAGGAGTATCGTAGCGCATCAGATTCATGCTGGAAGAAAACGCCGACAGGTTTCCGGCCAAATCAGCATAAACTGCACTGCCGGCGTTTGTCAGCGCATGCCGTACATACGGCATGTTGGCTATGGCATTCAGTATCCAGTCGGTAAAAATATTTATCGTAACAAAAACGCCGACAGCCATGTTGGCATGATTCTGAAGCCGTTCGCCAATCATGGCGCTCGTTTGCTGGTGCAGCTGGTGCACTCTGGTCACTGCCACCCCAGCCATGAAAAACACAACAAGAAGCACCAGAACAATAATGATTCTCTTCCGTATGCTCATATTGTAGATAAGTTTCCCGGCCAGATGTTTCATTACGTTACCTCTGCCGCAATTCTTCCAAACTCATGGTGGATCTTTCCGAACAGGTCCGTCAGAACCGGATCAAAATGGGTGCCTTTGCCGTCCAGTATGAACCGGGCAGCCTTTTCGTGCGAGAAACCATCTTTGTAGGGCCTGCCTGTGACAAGGGCATCGTACACATCGGCAATGGCCATCACCCGCCCAAGAAGCGGAATCTCTTCGCCTTTCAGCCCGTTTGGATAACCTTCGCCGTCCCATCGTTCATGGTGGGTTATGGCAAAGATCCTTGCGTATTCCACAAAGTCACTGTCTGTTGTTTTTTCCTGGAGTTTCAGTATTACCTTTTCGCCGTAAATCGTGTGGGCTTTTATTTCTTCATATTCTTCGGAGTTAAGGTCTTCGGGCTTAAGGAGTATGGAATCCCTTATTGCGATTTTGCCCACGTCATGAAGCTGGCAGGACTGCAAAACCAATTCCTCATCCATGGCCGACATTTCAGCTTTATACACACCGTGATGCTTCATGGCATCCATAAGCGCCTTGATGTAGCGCTGCGTCCTGACAATGTGGCCGCCGGTAATTACATCCCTGTACTCCACCAGTTCCGCAATGGTAGAAAGAATCGCGTTTCTGAGTTCCACGACTGTCCTTGTCTTTTCATCCACCATCTGTGTCAGATTATTGTTGAAAAAAAGGAGTTCGCGCTTCTGCGACTGCAGCTCGCGTTTTTGATCTTCAACAAGCAGATGCACTTCTATGCGCTTTAAAAGAAGCGCCGTGGAAAAAGGTTTTGTGATATAATCCCTGGCCCCCAGGGAAAGTCCCCGCAGTTCCATTTCTTCATTATTGAGCGCGGTCAGAAAAATAACAGGGATGTGGGCTGCCTTGCTTGCTTTAAGGTTCTTTATCGCCGTGTATCCATCCATTTCCGGCATATTAACATCCAGAAGGATCAGATCAGGCGTAAGATTTTCAAGCATCTCAAACATCACCAAAGCTGAATCCAGTGTAAACACATTGTAGAATCCCGCAAGGGCCTTTTTGCCCAGTGCGAGATTTGTCATATCATCATCAACCAGAAATATGGTTTTGCGCTTTGTATCCATAGATCATCTCTTTCTTTTATCAGAATTAGAATGACATCAACCAGGAATAACAATAACATAACAATAAAGATTCAAAATTTAAGTAACATTCACTATACTATGTTTTTCCAGTCTTAAAACAAGACGGCGTTTTGAAGCATAACATGCTCAATCGCCGTGAATAATTTCCGCTATCACGGACACAGCGTCCGCAAGACGGGGGCCGTAACGATACAGGAGATCCCCGTCAACAAAGGCCAGACGTCCTTCCCGTATCGCCTGAAAGTTCTGCCACAGGGGGTTTCTTAAAACAGGGAACCCCCCGCCGGCCATATCGCTTCCCGAAAGCACCCAGTCGGGGTTTCGCACCAGCACCTGCTCGCTGCTTATCAGGGGCCACTGTTCCCGTATATCGGCAAAGATATTTCTCCCCCCCGCAAGGCTTATGGCCTCGGAGATAAAGGTTTCGCCCCCGGCGCTCATAAGCGGTTCTTCCGACAAGACCCAAAGCACCGTCGGCACCGGCCTGTCACGCACACGTTCCTGCACGGCGGCGATTCTTTCCTTCATGCCCGCGATCACGTTTGCCGCGCCTTCTTCAAAGCCGGAAAGTTCCCCCAAAAGGGCGATGACACTGTAGACTTCGTAAAAGTTTCTGGGCTCCACGGCAAAAGAAGAAATGTCCAAACTGTCCAGCAAAAGGACAATCCTTGAATGCATGTCTGCGGAGAGGATTACAAGGTCAGGGTTAAGGACGCGGATTTGCTCCACGCTTACCGTGATCCCGGCAAAGCCCCCCACAGAAGCCAGTTCCCGGGCGGCGGCAGGGTAATCGCAGTGTTCGGTAGCGCCCACAAGTAAATCACCCGCGCCGATGGCAAAAAGTATCTCCGTTACAGCAGGGTTAAGGCTTACAATGCGGCGGGGTATTCCCTCTGGCGTATAATGCCGCCCCAACGCGTCAATAAACGCCCCCGGCTCCTGCGCTTCCTGTCTGGGAGCGCAGGAAATGAGCAAAAGCAACAGAGCACAAACGAGAGCTGGGACTTTACTCAACAGCCCGCCCCAAAGCGTCAACCGCGATAATCGCGTTATAGACCATTTCCGCTGTTACCTTAAACGGCATGTTCCCCGTTGTTTCCCCCGGTGCGCAGCTGAGCTCCGCGGCTTTTTTAAGTTTTGCGGGATCGGGCTTGGCAACACCCAGGTCAGCAAGCGTTGTGGGAAGACCCACTTTGCGGCAGAACGCAAGGGCTTCGTCAAACTCATCGGCGTTTTCAAGCACGAGCTGCACAAGGGTTCCAAAGGCAACCTTCTCGCCGTGGTAGAAAGCGTGGGTTTCCTCGATAGCCGTGAGTCCGTTGTGGACAGCGTGGGCACAGGCAAGGCCCGCGCTCTCAAAACCTATGCCGCTTAAGTAGGTGTTTGCCTCGATGATGTTTTCCACGGCCTTTGTGCAGACGCTGTTTTCCACGGCGACTTTGGCGTTAAAGCCGTCACAGAGCAGGGTTTCATAGCAGAGTTCAGCCAGCGCGCCGGCGGTAAGGCTTGCTTTTCCGCCTACGCAGTTTCCCGCGCCGGAAGAGGCACAGGCCCGTGCTTCAAAGTACGTTGCCAGCGCGTCCCCCATACCGGCCACAAGAAGGCGGGCAGGCGCGGCGGCGATAATGTCCGTATCAACAATAACCATGTTGGGGCTTGAGGGGAAAAACATGTATGACTCAAAAACGCCCTCATCGCTGTAAATAACCGAAAGGGCGCTACAGGGCGCGTCGGTAGAGGCAATCGTGGGCACGATAATAACCGGAGCTTTTGCGTAAAAGGCGGCGGCTTTTGCGGCATCGTGGATTTTCCCTCCGCCTATGCCAATGATAAGGTCGCAGCCGGCAGCACGGAAAGCATCTTCTATGCGCTTTATTTCCTTTATGCTGCATTCCCCGTTAAAGATTTCGTAGGTGAGCGAGCAGCCACAGTCTCCCACGCCGGCCTGGATAAGACCCTCTACCCGCTTCTTTCCCGAAGCGCTTACCAGAACAAAAAACTTCTTTCCCAGCTTTTCCGCGTAAGTAACCAGTTCCCCAATAGCGCCCTTCCCCTGAATATAGCGGCTGGGGCTTGCTGTAATGTTGTGCATCACGTTCTCCTTTATCATTTAAACTAATCATTGCGCAACGGCAACTTTTTTTACGCTGCTGTACAGCCTCGCCTACAGGCCTCCATTCAGTGCATTCGCCACAGCGGCGGCACCGGGGTCTACTTCTATGCTGACTTTTTTTTCCGCGCCATTGCTGTCATAGCGTATGACCAAGAGCGGGGATGCGGAGGTAAGGAGTTTTTTCCACCACAGTTTTTCCCGCACAATCTCTGCGGAGAGCATATTTTCCCTGGGAATAAAGAATGTTTTTTCCTTTGGCGCTTTGCGGCTTGAGGAGACTTTGGCAATGCCGAAGATAGTCACTTCCTTGGGGAAGTGATGGAAGCGGAAGCCGCCTGACGTAGCGATAACCAGGCCCCACAAGGGCTCGGCATATTCGTCCCAGCCGCCCAGGTATTTACCCATGCTCCTTGCCAGCACCGTTTCGCCGGTTTCAGCCTCAAACTCCGCCCAGAACTCGGCAACAGAATCATCGTTTTTTTCAGCAGAAAACATGACATAAGTATACACGGTAAAGGCGTTTCGGTATAGATATGGCGGAAACAGGGAAAGCGGTCTTTGCGGCTCTTATACTCTTTTGGCCATCCTGCCCATTTCCTTCGCATGACCCTTCCAGTCATCAACCAGGCTTTGCGGCTTGAGCGGAAGGACATTACAGCCGCAGGATAATACCCACTTCAGCACCTTGTATGTCTGGGTGCTGGTAAATTCGAGCCTCACACCGCCGTCAATGCCGGTGATTTTTTGATCCCCGGCCCATTGGCGTTCGGCGGCAAAAACCGCCGCATCGTCAAAACAGTCAATGACAAAGTGATGTTTTTCCCCGCCTATAAAAACGCCAAAGTAACTGTCCCCTGCCGAATCAGCGTAACTAAACCTGGGCGGCAGTGAAAACTTGTCTTTACCTAAACCTGCGTTTTTTATGCGCGAAAGGGAAAAAATGCGGACAGCCTTGCGTTCCTCCGCAAAACCGTACAGGTACCACACCCCGGAATCAAACAAAAGCTGATAGGGGCGGACACGGCGGCTTTGGTATTCCTCGTCCATTGTGCCCAAATACTCAAACGTGATAATACGGTTCCCCTTGATACCCGCAATCACCGTTTCCCAAATAGCGGGATCAACCCTGGCCGAAGCGACTTTGGGAACCACGATACGGTCTTCAAGCCAGTCCTTGCTGCCGTCAGACGCAAGCGGGGTGATAATGTTTTCCAGGAGCTGACTTGCCGACTCATACAGGGGCGTTTCCCGGTACAGCGAAAGGATGTTTTTCGCCATACCCAGCGCCAAAAGGTCTTCCGCGCTGGTAAAGCCTCCCGGCAGGCGGTAGGTTTTCCGCGTATAATAATATCCCCGTTTAAGCCGGTCGTATTCTATCGGGGCAAGAAGCTGCTCCTTCATAAACTTGATATCCCGCCAGATAGTGAAAACACTGGTTTCGCACATTTCCGCCAGTTCATCCGAGTTGGGGTATCTTCCCGATGCTATCTTCGCGTCAATCCGGTAGACGCGCGGCAGCCCTGTTTTTGGCAGTGACGCTCTTGCCGGTTTTTTTTCTGTTTTCATGCCTTTAAGTCTGTTTTCTTTTTTCTTCATAAGTAACCCTCATGTGAAATATGCAAAAAGTCAAGATCCATTACTGTCCCCCTTCTCCAATGCCGCCTTTACTTTTTTTATTAAACCTTCAGGCACATCAGACAAGGCACCGCTATTTTGCTTTACAGCGGCAAGGCACAGCTCTTCTGTCCGCAAGACTTTTGGTACATCTCCAAGCGCATAGCCATGTTCCTGTACGGCGGCAAGGCATACGGCTTCTGTCCGCAGGGCTTCCGGTACATATATAAGCATAAAGCCGCTTTCCTGTACAGCGGCAAGACATACGGCTTCTGTCCGCAGGGCTTCCGGTACATACTTAAGCGCATAGCCGCTTTCCTGTACAGCGGCAAGACATAAGGCTTCTGTCTGCAAGACTTCCGGTACATGCTCAAGCGCCGAACCATTTGTTTGAACAGCGGCAAAACATAAAGCTTCTGTTCGCAGGGCTTCCGGTACATACTTAAGCGCATAGCCATTTCTCTGTATAGCGGCAAGACATAAGGCTTCTGTCCGCAGGGCCTCCGGTACATACTTAAGCGCCGAACCATTTGTTTGA
>Ga0209755_10009085_pt1 | contig 10527 bp, 7 predicted proteins | sample TergutCo191P1_FD_187301 | JGI IMG/M metagenome (GOLD analysis project Ga0209755, IMG submission 187301) | Cornitermes sp. P1 segment gut microbial communities from Petit-Saut dam, French Guiana - Co191P1 (SPAdes) (version 2) | ecosystem: Host-associated > Arthropoda: Insects > Digestive system >...
GAGCGGCGTTATCTGCGGATTCTTGTTTTATGATGTTAGTGCCTTTTCTATGCGCTGCGCCTGAGACAAGTCCGTAGATGAAAGCGGCGATAGGCACTGTAAAAACCATATGACGTATGAATTGTCCGATGTCAAATTCAAAGCGATAATTATTCTCAAAAAGACTTCGGAAAAAGCCGAGGATGACTCCAAAACCACCACTGTCTGCGCGTTCAAGAAGCGGAACCAGAATGGCGACTAAGATTAGTGAAATCACAACGCCCAGCAGTATATGGAGTAATTTGTTGCCTTTTTTCAAAACGTTTCCCGATTTGCCCAGTACCTTAAAGCTCACATATTGATTGAAAAGGTTGCGAAAAGGCACAATAATCAGTGCGTTAAGAGCATCAATTATAGGGCTGCTGTCGGTTTTGCCGCGAGCGGCAGAGCCGGAAGCTGAAATTACATAGTAAGTTGCCGAGCCAAACAGCAGCAATGAGCGGATTGCGCGCATACCTATGTTATCCCAAAGTGCATATGAAATGCCTGTTACAAAGGCTATAAGAAGCCAAAACCAAGTAAAAAAGCTGCTCTCAAAGACATCTTTTTTTAACAAATATCCTGTCACGCATAGCAAGTATGCCGTCGTGAATACACTTACACCAAACCCTGTCCAATCAAACCATACCCAGCGTGTGAATAAATATCCCAGTAAGAATGTAATAAGCGCAAATACAAAGTCAATTGTATCAGGCTTAAATGCATTTTCCGGCTTCACCGTTATTGCACTAGGCATTGGTGGGTATTCAGGTGGGCTATAGTCTTGTATATTTGTTTCGCTATTCATGGTTTTTTGTCTCCTTTTGTTCTATAATCGCACTGTTCCTGCTTCTTTTCCGCAGATAATATGCAATTAGTTTACTTTTACTATTTAGTCGCACTGTTCCCGCTTCGTTCCCGCAGATGATATGCAATTTGCTCCGCTTTTTTTCGAGCCAATGGTCTTGTCGCCATTGTTCTCGAAAAAAGACTCCGCAAACCGCATATCATCTGCTAGCCTATGTTTCTTTGGGTGTTGTTTCATCATCAATATACTCTAAAATGTCGCCGGGTTGGCACTTTAGGATTTTACATATGGCTTCCAGTGTTGAAAATCTTATTGCTCTTGCTTTGCCTGTTTTTAGGATTGACAGATTTGCCTGAGTCAGTTCAATCATTGAAGCCAGTTCACCTGATGAAATTCTGCGTTTTGCCATCATTACGTCTAAATTTACAACAATAGCCATAACTTCACCTCTAAATTGTAAGCTCTGCATCGTCTTGCAGCGACACGGCTTTTGAAAAGACATTTTTCACAACACGCAAGATAAGTCCCATAAATGCCGCCGCCACGCCTATGGCGAGCCAAGGGAAATAATAAAACGCTGAAATAATGCATATAACAGCACCCGCAAAGCAGCACCATGATATTTGCCGCAAGCTGACGATGTTTTCCCGGACAAATACAATGCCTTTGCCAAGCCGACGTAAAAATACATTAAAAACCCCAAGCAGAGCAGCGGCGGGGATAGAGCCTGCGTATATTGTGATAAGAAAGAGAGTGCTTCCGGCGTCTCTTGCAGCCCCGGACATGAAGATTAGGCGGTTAACAAGCCGTGGCGCAAGAATTGCGCACACAAGCAGTAACGCCATAAACAGCCAAACACTGACTTTACTGAGGACAAGCGATTTTGAGTCATTCCACATAAAAAGAGCCTCCACAAAATAATAATCTGCAGAGAGCATAACACACATTTTATTGTTTTGCAATAATTTTTTATCGAAAAACGATAAAAAATTAAATAACAAACATCTCATCCCCCAATCTAGCAGATGATATGCAGTTTGCGGAGTCTTTTTTTCGAGAACAATGGCGACAAGACCATTGGCTCGAAAAAAAGCGGAGCAAATTGCATATCATCTGCGGGAACGAAACGTAGACGAAGCGTAGACGAAGCGGGAATGAAGCGCAGAAGAAGCAGGAACGAAAGTCTTCAAGCCATATCTGTCCGCAATACATCGATAACATTAGCTTTTCTGAGTTTTCGCACAGAGTAGAGCATGGTAACAAACACCACAAAGAATACGCTGAATACAGCGATTCCGATACCCGCCCAGGGCAGAACAAACGGGGCATCAATGCCGCTGATTACTGCCATGTAGATAAGATAAGTGATCCCAAACGACAGCGGCAAGCCGAGCAACAAAGCTTTAAGCCCATAGAACAAACATTCAAAATTCATCATGTGGCTGAATCCACGCTCAGTCATGCCTATACTGCGCAGCATGGCGAATTCACGCCGACGGAGATTGATGCTTGTTGAAACGGTGTTGAACACGTTTGCAATTGTGATGAGTGAAATGAGCGCGACAAAGCCGTAGATGAAAAAGTTAATGAGAAATAAGATTCTGCGGTTTTCCTCTTCGCCGGCAAAGGCGTTTATTACCCTGTGCTCAGATTCAAAGCCAAAGCCCTCAATCAGCTGCTCAATATGCGCTGTTGTTTCCCCCGGATTATCAGACAAAAAAGCTATCACGCCATCTAATAAGCCTGCATATTCTTCAAAGTCAAATCGCAGCAACTCGGAATAAGGAGCAATAATTGATATGCCACCGCCACCTGTTAGAATCAAGGTAGGTGGCTCATTGACGAGAGAAACTGTGATAGGTATGCTGTTTCCTGTGCGTTCCCAGTCTCTTTGAGCGTATAGAGGCAAGGTGATTGATGAAGTGTTCCGGAAAATATCGTAGGTAACGAAGCGGTTGGTTTGCCCGTCAAAATGCCGTATTTGCGCCACAGCAGGGAAAGAAGAATCGCCGCCCGTGAAGCCGCTTTCGCGTAAAAACTCTAGATACGACTCATCGCTTATAAACAGCACTTGCGGGAAAATTTCGTCCTCCTCGGGTATGGGGTCGTCTCTGTCGCCCCAGCGGAAGCGGTCGTCAAGCCACTCCTCGCTCAACAAATCCGTATCAGCCCACGCCGAAAAGAACTTGCGGAAGAAAACATTGCTTGCCGTCACATAATCGGCATCCCGGATATGGCTGTAGAGTCCGTGAATCTCCTCGACAGTTGCGCTCTCCATGGGGAAAAACACCGCAACATCGTACTCACTCATTATAAACACCCTTTCGCCGGACATAGCAAGATATACACCAAATGCATTGGCAGAGATGAACAGCACTACGCTGATTATAAGAGACACAACCGTTGCGCGATAACGCTTTTTGTTACGCTTGAAGTTTTTCGCTGCAAGTTCGCCCTCTAAGCCGAACAGGAAGCGTGTCAGAAGCGAGGTTTTGATGGACTTTGCTTCGATTTTCACATCATCACTTTGACGAATAGTGTCAATTGCCGACGGTTTTGCTGCCTTTCGCGCAGGGATAAGTGCAGATATGAAAATCGTTAATATTCCCACCAACACGGCGACAACAATCGCACCGACGGAAATTGACAGGGTCAGGTTTACTCCGGTTGGCGCCATCTCTGAAAGCACATCTCGGGCAACCAAAAGTGCGACGCCTATGCCGCCTATGCCTGCCAAAATACCCAGAGGGATGCCGAGCATTCCTACAAATACACCCTCAAAAAGCACGGATTTACGTATTTGCTTGCTTGATGCGCCTATTGATGATAAAATCCCGAATTGCTTTGCGCGCTCGCTGACCGAAATTGCAAAGGAATTATAAATCAGCGACACAGAGCCGAGCATAATCAGCACTATGAGTATTGCGCCCATAGAATATATTACCAGCATCATTGCCTCTGCCCTGGCGCCGATTGCAATGCCGAGTGATCTTAGAAGCCACACATTAAATCTTGCATGAATTTGATTTTGGTCTTGTCCGACGTTAAAGCCTGCGGTTTCGTCGAATGTGAATACATTTCGCGGATTGTTAAGGCGTATGTAAACCGTGTGGATGGCAGAGTTTGCAGATGCTGAGGTGATTAAAGTATTGCTGCCAAGATAAGCATGCCACCCGCTGATTCCAACGATGGTGTAAGTGCGTGATAGATCAGGGTTCAGTGGTGGGACTATCATTGCACCGTATTCGTCAAAGGTCGCGCTCTCTTCAAATGAAACCTTAAAGCCCGATTCCATATCAAGCGTGATGACATCGCCCAATCCCAAACCTGACCAATCGTCGCGCAGCATATGGCTTGGTATTATAATTTCATTATAATTTTGCGGCAATCTGCCGCTTTGCAGTCTTAAAGGCAAGTTTGCAAGAGCATCATCTGAAAAACCCTCCACCCAAAAGGGCATGCCGGAATCGCTGTCAGTGTCGGTGCGACCGTGACCGACGGTTTCCACCACATAAACAGATGCGACTTCACTATGTGCATTGAGCTCTTCAATCGTGGAAAGGGTTATGTTTTCATAACGCAGATGCCAGTTACCGGTATTGGCAATTTCACTTTGTACAAGAAAATTCTGTAGTGATGAGATAAAGGTCGTAACGCCGGTAATCATTGCCACAGATAGAATTATTCCTATAACAGTTACAATAGTTCGTGTGCGGTTTTGCTGCAAGGATTTTAAAGTGATTTTATTGAATATATTCATGGCAATCACCGCACCCTCTCATCACGGATTATTTTGCCGTCGGCAATACCGATAATGCGGTTGGCTTGCAACGCTATATTTTCGTCGTGGGTGACTATTATGAGTGTTTGCCCGTATTGTTTGTTGCTTTGTTTGAGGAGTGAAATAATCTCCGAGCCGTTCTTGCTGTCAAGGTTGCCTGTCGGCTCATCTGCCAGCATGACCGCAGGAGCGTTCATAAGAGCGCGACCGATAGATACACGTTGTTGCTGCCCACCTGAAAGTTGGTTGGGTAAGTGATTTTTGCGCTCGGACAGCCCGAGCAAGTTAAGCAGCTCATAAAGCCTTTGTTTATTGGGCTCGCGTTTATCCATCAGCACGGGAAGGGTGATGTTCTCTACTACATTCAGCGTTGGAATCAGGTTGTAAAATTGATAAATCAGTCCCACTTGCCGTCTGCGAAATATAGCCAGCGTTTCGGTGTTTTGGGCGTAGATATCCTGCCCATCGAGATAGACCTTGCCGCTTGTCGGCACATCCACGCCACCCATAATATGCAGCAGCGTACTTTTGCCTGACCCTGATGAGCCACAAATTGCAACAAACTCGCCTTTTTCCACAGTAAGCGATACGTTGTCAAGAGCCTTGACCTCCGCATCATCCTTGCCGTAAATTTTAGATAAATTTTCGATTTTTATTAGTTCCATCATGGTAGCCTCCTTTGATTTAGGTGGCTTAATAATAACAGCGCAAGGTGACATTGCGATGACTTTTAGGTGACTAATCTGTCACATTGGGAAAGTTTAGGGTAAACAGAGCGCCACCATCGGCATGATTTTTCGCTGTAATGCTTGCGCCGTGGCGAACAACAATCATTTTTGCAAGCGCCAGCCCGATGCCGTAGCCGGTGCTGTTCGTGCCTTTATAAAAACGGTCAAACAAATGCGGTAAGTCTGCCTCATCAAATCCTTTGCCGTTGTCGTGTATGACAAGTTCGGTATAAAGAGCGGTTTTATTGCAGCTTATTGTAATTTTTCCGCTTTGCTTGACTGACTCCATGCAGTTTTTGAGAATATTCTCGATGGCTTCACTCAACCAACCCAAATCACCATTGATGACAGCATTACCAGTGTTGACCACCACATCAACCCCATGCAATTCAAGCGGAATGGCAAGTGGGGTGAGTGCAGATTTTATCAGCGTATCCACGCTTACAAGCTTGTTAGTAAAAGCCACCACACCTGCATCCAGTCGTGAGATTTTGAGCAAGGCGGTAATCAACCAATCCATGCGCATAAGCAGCGTTTCGACTTCACGCACATACTGCGCTCGCTGTGCCTCATTGCTGTCAGGCAAAAACGAAAGCACAAGATTTGCCGAAGTCAGTGGCGTTCGCAACTGGTGGGCAATATCAGCAAGGGAGTCGGCGAGATATTGCTTGTCCTTTATCAGAACATCACGCTGCTCTCGGATTCGCATGGTCATCTTTTGGATTTCGCTTTGCAAAATGTAAAACTTGCCCTCTTTGAAAACATGTAAATCGTAGCCATCGTATCCATGTAAAATCATGTGGATTTGCTCGGACAGCTTGGCGATTTTTTTGTTTCGATCTTGGTGGTACAGCCAAAAGCCCAGACAAAGCAGAGCACAAACAGCAGTCATAATTAGTCCGAAAATCATAATTTGTACCCTACTCCTCGCACAGTTTTGATGATGGTCGGATTCGTCGGGTCATCTTCAATCTTCTCACGCAGTCGCTTGATATATACGGTCAGCGTGTTGTCGTTGACAAATTCGCCCGCTGCATCCCATAGTTCATCGAGCAGTTTATTTCGTGTCAGCACAAGGTCTTGATTGCTCATAAAAACAAGCAATAGTCGGTATTCCAGCGCAGATAGAAATACTTCTGCACCATTTTTCTTGACGACTGCGCTTGTTGTATCAACCAAAAGCCCGTCGATTTCAAAAACAGAGGTTTCGCTTCCACTTTTTCGCAAAGCTGTCTTAATCCGTGCAACCAACTCTCGCGGACGAAACGGTTTAGTAATGTAGTCGTCTGCGCCCATATTAAGCCCGGTGACAACGCTCGTTTCATCGCCCAAAGCGGTGAGAAATATAACGGGAATGTCGCCGCGCTCTTTCACAGCAGTACACGCAGTGAATCCGTTTCCGTCCGGAAGGGATATATCAATCAAAGCAAGGTCGAAACTGCCATCCTCAAGTGCGGTGAATGCTTGCGCTTGCGTGGCTGCGTGCGTGACAGCGAACCCTTCTAAACGCAGCAGTTGGGTTAAATTTTTTGCAATCGCTTTATCATCTTCAACTAAAAATATCCGTTTAATTACTCATCACTCCCGCCTGTATTACAGTTTAACAGACTTCCAATCGACTCAGGTTCAATGCCTGAAAGATGCTTACTCTGCGTCGGATTACAAATACGCCCTGTCAAATATGACAATACTAGTACACTTTTCAATATGTGGTCAATTTGTATTGATTATAGTACACTCGACAAAACAGTTCAATAAAAATGTTAAAAGTTGTTCGCTTATTCAAACTTCATAAGTTGGTCCGGCTCTGCTTCAAAGCTAAAGTTATGATGAATTACAGTCGATAATTAAAATATATTGTCTAAGATTATAAAAAATAACGGAGGATTTTTAATTTGAACGTAAATGCGAACAATCCCTACTATGTACCAAAATATCAAACGTTGCCGGGTGGAGGAACCAACCTTAATAAGTTAGGTATGACACAAGAAGAAATACTCACACGCAATTTTAAACTCGAAATAGGTACACGAATGCGAGAGGCTTTGGTCCCCGGTGGACCTGCCAAATCAAGGGAAGCAATCGCAGACCTAAAAAGTGATATCATACGAGAGCTTATGTCGCAGCACGAAGAAGGTTCGCTTGCGTTTAATATTCTTGAAAGAATGCTCGAAAGAGCACAAAATCAGCCGTCCAATGGCTCAAACGCAGGCTCATACACTAACGCAAAATCACAGTCAGACCAAGTGCAAATCAGTGCTGATGCTCAAAATACGAGTACAGAGCTCACCCTTAGAGAATCAATCGTAAATAATGGTCTTAGAAACATACGGCGAATGACGGTTGAGACTGAGAGCGGAACGTTGAATTTAGTCGTTACGGCAGACGGCATTTGGAACGAACAATCAGGGGAATTGGTAAGCAGTTCTCAGGGAGTGCCGGGAGTGCCGGAATCAACCATCAGTGAACTTGAACATTTAAGCCGAATGTTACAAAACATTCCTCCCGAGCCATCAGGCTCTAATATGGCTGTGAATCCATATCAACCCGACGATTCATCAGCCGCCACCAGCAATGGCTCAGAACAAGGGTCGCAAGCGCAACCGCTGAGCTTCAAACAGCGACTCAGCCAATATGTGAACGCATTTGCCGCTGTCCGTGATGAATATGGTGACCCAAATCAGAATTTGCAGTTTTCAGAATCTGCTTTTAGGCTTTTGCTTAGCAATGCCATTGGTCTGTCCGGGCAGCTTGCAAGAATGAACCATGGTGCAGAAAGTACCGCCGGGTTATCAGGTGAAGCCGTTTCACAGATGATTGCGGATGCCCAAAATCAGATTGATGTGTTTGGCGAAACATTCTTAAGCAATTTTGCCGAGCATGGAATTGATGAAGCATTCAATATGGCTTGGGCAACAATCGGGCATAGCGAAACTGAGGCTGCACCAACCAGCAACACTGCACCACCACCTGCTCAACCTGCGGCAACATCGGGCAATGCAGCAAGCGTAGTCAACGTAACCAACGTAACCAACGTAGCCACTGATGGGCAAGCGACAGGGATAGAAAGATATACGCAAATGCTGTTAGAGGCAATGAGGAGCGGCACAGGTAATGGAAATCCTGATTTAACAGGCACTCCCATTCAGGTGCTAAACGCAAAAATATTTAACCTTTCTGTTGCATTTGGTGAGATGCAAAATCAAAGTGGCGTAAATAGAGTGGGATTAGAACTTGCTTTTAGGGATTTGGCATTGTCTCTATTCGATGAAGCGGCTGTTGCAATTCATGGAGAAACGGAGAGCTACGGCGATTTGACACAAATTCGTGCCGATGTCAGAAATTTAGGTCAAACATTTCTTGGTAACTTCTTTGGTGCAGTAAGGGATTTGACATCTGAAAACTTGGCAAACACAGGCATGACAAGAACGGAACTTGCGTTCCATCATGCCTGGAATACCACAAGCCTTGGACTGGTGGGTGGTACGGATATTGTCGATGGTACGCCGCAACGTATCGGTCTTGATGGCAACCCAATAGAGCCTCAAAGCGAGGAGGAATTTCAAAGACTGACAAGAGAAATGCTTCTTGAAAATATGCGGAGGGATATGGAAAGTGCCAGAACAATGGCAGAATCTCTTGCCGAGGGAGATAGGCGATGGCAACAAATGCTCGAAATTTTCAGGCGCATGATGAGGGGTGACAATGTTCCCCAAAGCGACCAAGATTTTTTAGCAATGGAGAGTCCGGGACTATTTATGATGGTAATGGCGGCACAACAAGAAAATGAAAACCCAAGAGATTATGAGCAGCTTGTAAACAATGGAAATGAAGGGGGCAACACACTTTCAAGCCAAGTAAAGCGAGCAATGTCAGCACATGGCATGACGGTTTCTGCGGAAACATAAGGTCGGTTGAGTGGGGCTGTAGCAAAAAACCTTTGCAATTACAAAGGTTTTAAGAAGCTTGGTGGACGCTAACGGACTTGAACCGCTGACCTTCCGCACGTCAAGCGGAAGCTCTACCAGCTGAGCTAAGCGTCCTTATTTGATTACGCCGATAATTTTACAATAGGCAGGAGCAGTTGTCAATAGTTTTCGTTTTATCATAAGTACCGTGAAAACATTATCCTTGACTCAGTAGGCGGATTGTGTTAGATTACATATCCGTCTATTTTTGAGTGTTAATAGTAAAGGATAGGAAACATTTGATGATTACATTACGTGGCATCAATAAGACTTTCCGTGTGGCAAAACGTAAATCGGGCTTTTCCAATGCGGTTAAGTCCTTGTTTTCGCGCGAGTATGAGACGATACACGCGCTCCGGGACGTGGATTTTACGATTGACAAAGGGGAGATGATTGGATATATCGGGCCAAATGGCGCGGGCAAAAGTACCACAATAAAAATAATGTGCGGAATACTGACGCCTGATAGCGGCACATGTGAAATAAACGGGCGCACTCCTTGGAAAGAGCGACTCTCTCATGTTCGAGATATTGGCGTGGTTTTCGGGCAGCGGAGCCAGCTTTGGTGGGATGTGCCTGTTATTGACAGCTTTGAGCTGATACGCGATATTTACAAAGTTGACGAAAACTCATATAAGCAAAATTTATCCGAAATGACAGAGCTTCTTGACTTAGCGGAAATTTTAAAAACCCCAACACGTAGCCTGTCGCTGGGACAGCGTATGAGATGCGAAATAGCGGCATCGCTCTTGCATAACCCAAAGATACTCTTTTTAGACGAGCCGACCATCGGGCTTGACGCAGTATCTAAAATAGCCGTCCGCGGGTTCATCAAAAAACTCAACACCGAGCATAAGACAACAATCATTTTGACGACACATGACATGCAGGATATTGAGGCACTCACAGAGCGAATTCTCCTCATCGGAAAGGGTCGCATCCTCCTTGATGGGAGCATGATAGAACTTCTGAGGCGTTCATCAAATGAGAAAACACTTGTGGCTGACTATCGCGAGCTTAGAGGGAGAGGCATTGAGCTAAATCAACACATGCATCTCGTGGAGCAAAGTGAGGGCAGGATAACAGTGTCGTTCGACCCTGAGAAGTTGTCAGTCTCAAATGCGATTGCGGGAATTTCGGCGCAAGTTGAAGTGCTTGACGTGTCCGTCACCGGTATCAGCGCAGAGCAGATGGTTGCGGAGCTTTATGAGGAATACCGCATAT
>Ga0209755_10009086_pt1 | contig 10527 bp, 10 predicted proteins | sample TergutCo191P1_FD_187301 | JGI IMG/M metagenome (GOLD analysis project Ga0209755, IMG submission 187301) | Cornitermes sp. P1 segment gut microbial communities from Petit-Saut dam, French Guiana - Co191P1 (SPAdes) (version 2) | ecosystem: Host-associated > Arthropoda: Insects > Digestive system...
CAGCAAAATGCGATGTTTACCCCTGCGGCGTTCCATCTGCGTGATTTGTTCTGGACAGAACGGGAAACGCTCATTGGTAAAATTGTTGATTTTGAGTATTTGTCCGGCGCGACCAAAGGGCGGATGGGTCGTATTTTCCGGCTTCGTGAAGATATTGTTCCGGGCACGTCGCTTGGTTTATGAAGCGGCGTTTGAATGAACGGGCGGCTTTGCGGTCGTCCTTTTTTTAGCATGTACGGCATGCTATTGCAGTTGGAGGTACTCTGCCAAAACTTGCATGTCAAGATTCGCCAAACGAAGCTTGAATGCCAATATCAGGTATTTGTATAATACCGGTAGTTATCATGTGCTGCAAAATACGTTTTTCAGCAACGCATTTCTTTTCTGGAAAGTCACGAAAACTATCGTTGCTGATTACGTAAGTCAAGTTTGCATCGGCAATGTTAAGTATTGTCTGGTCTGCTTCTGCTCTTCGAGGTGTCTCCCTTATTTCGATGCAGTTTTGAAAACGGTTTTTTAATTTTGCAATGTCATTTTTTGATCGGAAAAGCTCATTGAATATGATAATCACTTTGTAGCCCTCTTCCAATAATTTTTGTGTAAGTGCCATCAATGCGGCAGTTCCGATGAATTGACTGCCTGCATAAAGAAGATTGTTTCCATCAATTACAAGTGTTTGAATGTCCGTGGACAAAATGTCTGCGATCCTTTTCAAACGATCTTCCTCCTTTTCGATAGTTCGTTTCAACGTTATTTTTTTACTTTGGCATTTTCGTGTTATGTTTTGCGGTTTTTGATCTCCAAGTTCTTTTTCCGATTCCTGATGGATTATAGCGCGTTCACATGAACCAGGAGCATTAGACAGTTCTCTAAGATATTGTTCGGCTCTTGCTTGTTGTTTTTCCACGTCACTTAGTTCCATCTCGCTTTTTCTCAGTGCTTCCAACACAGGTGCCTGTAACTCTTTGCATTTATTCTTGCGATGCGAAACGCGTTGATACTCTGCCGTAAGTTCAGCAATTTTTTGCCGACATTATTCAAATTGCTTTCATTCCTGGCACAATCGAATGCTTGATAACGTTCAATTTCAAGTTCAAGTTGCGATATAGATTCTTGCAATACTTTAATTGCATTTCTACGCTCATTTTTGTTGTTTTCAAGACATTTTAATTTTGACAGGCTCTTTTCATATTCGCACCATGCCTCACGGAGTTCCGGTTTGAACCACCTCCGAGGATCAAATCAAAATGGTGCTTTCTTTTTGTCTTGTTTGACGATAGAGCGTTGGTCGTCGATGGCATTTTCCTGCGATGCAATCTCTTGTTGTTCCCTGTCCAGACTAACCTTATCGCTACTCAGATTTTCTAAAACTCCTTCTATATCAATCCCATTGTACCACGCAACGCTGGATTCTATGCTTTTTTGTTCACGTTCTTCTGCGCAAAGTTCCTGTTTGATGTCCGCAAGTTTACTGTCGAACGGGTTGCTTCTACTTTCCATTGTCGATAGATAATCTCCGGTTCGGATATTGAATTCCATCTCCGATTGTTCTCGATTGCAACCCCGCTGCGCCGTGATACCCGAATTTAATGCCCTAGAAATGCCGTTTTAGCGGCTTTACGGAAAAGTCGTTCGTCCTTTTTTTATAGTCTCAAATAGGTGTCTATTTGCGGTTTTTCCGATACGAGCTGACCTCTTGAAAAAAATGACCGATACAGTAAAATCTACGAATGAGCGAAAATGGATCCGGAGAAGCGCAGCCCAGAGAACAGATCCCGGCGTACCGAGATACCTTTGTGCATTTCCTGTTCGGAACTCCCGGCAACGAACCGTTCCTGTTACATTTCCTCAACGCTGTGTTGGAAAGCGACGGTCAGTTGCCCACTGCATCGGTCGAGGTTCGCAACCCCTTTAACCCGGCAACATTCGTTACGGAAAAGTATTCAATCCTTGATGTGAAGGCAACGGACGAGCGGGGGGATATTTTTGCAGTGGAATTTCAGACTTCGGAGCAGACGGCATTTGCCGAACGTATGACGTATTACGGTTGCCGGTCATTTGGCAGTCAAATGTACCAAGGCACGAAGTACTCATCGCTCCAAGTGGTCATTGCCATTGCGGTAACGACGTTTGAAATGTTCCGACAGTTGAAGAGTATTCACAATTCGTTCCGCTTGACGGCGAAGGCTGATGCCAGCGTGGTGTTTACGAACAAATTGCAAATGCACATTTTGGAGGCGGCGAAAGAGAAGATCGACCGTGTTTCGGAGTTGCCGCCAGCACTGGGTGCTTGGGTCAACTTTTATTTTTACTCCCATTTGAAAAGCGAGGCAGAAATGACAGCATTACTTCAAAACCAACCGATAGTCCAACAGGCTTACGGAAAACATCAGCAGTTCAATCGGGACGAGAGGATGCGAGCGATAGACGAGGCGCACCAGCGATTCCTGAATGATCAGGCATCGGAATTGGCGGAAGCCCGTGACAGTGGCAGAGATGAGGGTAGAGACGAGCGTAATATCGAAATTGCCCGAAACATGAAATTGAAGGGATATTCTACGAACGATATTGCCGAACTGACCGGGCTTTCTTTGGTAGAAATTGAGCGATTGAATTAATCGTGATCGAGGAATACACGCAAAAGGTTGTGGAAAGACACGAGCGGGTAAGAGCATTTTTGACTACCCGTTTACTACCCGTTATTTTTCTGGACTACCCGCAAACCCGGTAAAACAAGCATGAGAAAAACAACGTTTGACAACACTTGACAAAGCCTAATTTTCTCTTAAAATGCTTGAAAATAAGGCATTTTTGTATCTTTCTGCTATCTAGATAACACGCCCTACGGAACCGAAGGTTACTGGTTCGAGTCCAGTGGGGTGTATTAGGGTTTTACCCCTATAAAACAAGGTGCTTGCGACACTTTGACAATTCAGTTGTATGGGTTTTGGAACGCTCCAAACCACGTCGTTGACGATGTTTTGACGTGGTTTTGGACATTTCACCGTAGGAGGTACACAAATGCCCAAACTGAATTACAACGGAAATAGACTGCCCAAAATGTGCGATGACCGAGGTCGAGCCTTTGCGTGGCATAACGGAAAACGACATTATTTCGGCGTGTCGGGGACTCCCGGTGCCGATGAGAATTACAGGCGATTCAAAATCGCCCTGCTTGAAAATCCGATCAAGCCCGCCCCTGTGCGGAAGGTTGAGGGTAGCCCAGTGCCGGATTCCAGTCCCCCACCAGATGCCGGAACCGGCGATATGCTCGTCGCCAAACTTGCCGTTGAGTTCTTGAAATACCATACTCCCCGGTTAAACAAAACCGATGTCCAGCATTTCCACACCGCCATTGCCTTTCTGGTGGAAATGTTCGGGAGTCTGTCCGTCAACGAAATTTCCCCGAAAAAAATACGTACCGTGCGGGATCAAATGATTCAGTCCGGTCGGTTTTGCCGGAGAACGATTAACGTGAACGTCGCCAAACTCGTCAGGATTTTCGTCTGGGGGTGCGAAGAGGAATGGGTTACTTCAAGCGTGGCGGGGGCGTTGAAGATGATAAAAAACCTACCACAGGGCGAACCCGATACTTTTGATCACCCAGAACGAGAGGATGTCCCTGATGAAGTAATCCGGCGGACACTGGCAGGCTGTCGCCCGACCCTTGCCGCAATGATTCAGGTACAGTATCTGCTCGGACTGCGCCCGTCCGAACTGTGCCGAATGACGGTAGGAAGCATCAAGCAAACGAAGGACTCGGAACTTTGGTACTACGATCTGGAACACCACAAGACCCGGAAATACATCGGGAAAAAAGTCATTCCGCTGGGCAAGCCGGTACAAAAATTACTCGAACCGTTCCTATCCGGCAAAGTGGCAGGACAGGCGGTATTTAGCCCTCGTCAAGCGATTCGAGAACACAATGAGCGGCGACGGGAGGGAAATCAAACGCCAATGACCCCTGCACGAGAAGAACGAGATCGGCAAAGAGCAGAAAAGCCCACTGATAGGATAGGAGAATTCTATGATCGGGACAGTTACCGGCGAGCGGTTGAGTATGCCATCAAGCAGGTAAACAAGGGACTCCAGAGAGGAGAGAAACCGATACCGATGTGGACTCCCTACCGGTTGCGTAACTCTGCCGCTACGACTATCGAACTGAATAATGGTCTGGATGCAGCACAGGCGCAGTTGGGACATAAATCGGCGGACATGACTCGACGGTATTCCAAAGCCCAGTTGAGGAAACGAGAGCAACTGGCACGAGTACAGGTCAATCCGTTCGATGAAAATGAGTCGACAGGGTTGACGAATCCGAAGGGCGATGTATGATTCGTTCTATCGGCAGGCGACGGTCTGCCGGTTCACTGGGTAGGGAAATTGCTAATCCCGATTGCCTTGCCGTTTCGTTGTCCCTGCAACGAAGCGGTAAGACAACCCGTTCTGAGATTGTACAGGGGGAATCTTGTAATGAAATACTGGATTGAAACAGAACGTTACGTTGCACTGACGTGTGCTTTAACTGAATGGCAGGCAGACAAATTCCTCAATTCGATAAAAACAAATAAAAGTGCATCGTGCATCATATTAAATGGAGCGGAAGGGCAAGCCCTTGTTGTTTTCTCCCATAAAGGGGCTCTTGAAACTATTCTTGTTGATCCCCAAGATAGAGAAGAACGGTTAAGGCAGGAGGCAGGGAACGTTTGCGGGAACAGGGATGATGCCAAACTTTGGGATAATATCAAACTTCTTGACGATTTTTTCAGGAAGAATCACTACGTTATATCGGTTAAAATCTTTCCCGAATCGGCAATTCCTGATGATGTTCCCAATGATTTCATTAGAAAGAAACAAATCCATCACAAAGACATACGGGACAAGGAGAAAACGGTATGTCCCGTCATCGCCGATTATTTACAGAGGGCAGCGCGTATCCGAAACTTGTACAAAAACAGACCGGAAACAGAGTCTACGCCTCCACCAGAGCAAAACCACTCTAATAGTGACGCACCGGTGGTAGAGATGCCACCAGTGTCTAACCCTCCCACCTCTTCACGCCCCAAAGGGACGAGGCAAAAGAGACCACGCACTCTTTGGGTTCGCAAACAAATAGATATGCGTCCGCCCAAGAGCGATAAGCAGATTTTTGAGGAATGGAACCAAAAGTCAGACAGCGAACGTGCTACTTTATGCGACATTTCAGAAACTGATCCTGATCGTGAAACAAGAAAACTGTATGAACGGTTCAAGCACGGCAGTAATATCACACGCATTCGGGACGCTTACGAACTAGAAAAAGAGCGACAAAACACCGGAAAATGACCCATATTTTTTGATCTTTATACCGACAAACCTTCTCTTTGTCCCTTAACGTTAATTTCTTTTTAACGTTTTCATTCTTGCCTTTAACGTTAAGGATTGGCATTTATAATCCCGTGTGCTGTTAGGGTGCGTAAGCGATACGCAGGCAGCATAACCTATGCAACTGATTTCGAGTGTCGCAAGCCGTTGTTGTTGCAGTATCACACAGATAAAGATGAATGCTATTGAACTAACACCAACATTGGGAGAGGAAGAGATACGGCGGATTTTCAAAATCAGTCGTTCTTGCCTCTATCGCAGATTGCGTGATCAAAAAGAAGGCAAAGATGGTGGAATACCACCGCCCATGTTCAAATGCGCCGGTAGTCTTACAAGGGCACCATTTTTAACATCACACATGAAAGGACGAAACATGAAAACGATTTTTAAGAAATTCGGAAAGCATAGCCTAAAAGGGGCATTATTGCCCGACGGACGTTTTATCCCTGACTTCCAGGATGCAACGCGAATCCTTTGCACGATACTGGGAGTCCCACAGTCAGTATTGGACACAATGCCCGAAGTGGTTTCACCACTGGATGCAGCAGATGGTTTTTGGTTGCTCGTGGACGAAACAAAAGACCGACCGGAAACTATCGCATTCGAAGAATGGCTTGACAGTTTAACGCGAAGCGAAGAAGGATATTCCGGCTCTGCTGTTGTCGATATATTTCAGCATTTTGGCAGGGAAATTACGCAAGACGAGATTTACCAAACCTTGACGGATGATCCTGATAACACCGTAGTTGCCGATGGCGATACCACTCGGATTTACAACAAAGACGGCGAACTGTTGGCAGAGAGACGCAAACTATGAAACGAACAATCACCGGTGCTTTATAACAAAATGCGTCGGTGGTCATCACAGGGTAAGCCAACTCCCCTATTGAAGTGGTTGGCACATTTTCAAAACAATCGCTACTTCGATAGCAACCATTAGTAAGTAAACGCCAAGCCGGTTCGGATGCAACTCAACCAGCGAGGCAAAACATTTAACCCCTAACAACATATAGGAGTAACACGCATGGGAGTAACACGCATGAGTAATAATAGTATCATTTTGGATGCACAAGTCAATACCCGGGACATTGCCAAACAATATAGAAAGTGGGGGCTCAACACAATCCCGCCGAAAAAAGACGAGAAACGTCCCGTCGGTACGTGGAAGGATTATCAAATCCGTTTTTCGACCGACGCGGAATGGTGGCAGTGGGAAACAGCGGGGCTCACTCGAATTGGAATCGTCTGTGGAACGATTTCAAGTAACCTGCTGGTTCTCGATTTTGATCAGGGCGGCAAGGCGTTCGATGCCTTCAAAGCGAAGTTTTCCGCCGAACTCTGGGCACGGCTTGTTATCGAACAGTCGCCCAGCGGTGGTTATCACATTTACGTTCGGTGTAAGGAACCAGTCGGTGGTAACGAAACACTTGCCAGTGAACCTGATGCCAACACCGTGGGCAAGTGGTTGAAATTGATCGAAACTCGTGCAGAGGGCGGATTTTGTATCTGCGCTCCCAGTCAGGGTTACTCGTTGATACAAGGAAATTTCGATAACATCCCGGTATTGGAATCCGCTGAAATAGAATATCTCTTGGATACCGCCCGAAGTTTTGATCAGAAGCCGCAGCAACTCTCTGCTCCCGTTCATTGCATTGAGGCTCCGGTATTGCCAGCGGATATGGCAGAGGCTGAACGGCGAGCGATTTCCTATATCGGAGCGATGCCGGAAGCCATTGAAGGTTGTAACGGCAGTGCGGATACGTTGAGAGTCTGCAACAAACTGCATGACTTTGGACTCGACAAAGAAACAGCGAAACGAATCTTTATCGACCACTTCAATCCACGTTGTAAACCGGAGTGGTCGGAGAAGGAAATTGACCATAAACTCGACACAGCATATAACAAACCGCTCAAAGCGGCGGGTTGTATGCTTGGCTCACCTACTGCACCATCTGATGTTACGGCTACTCCTCTCTACAAATGGCAACCGTTTCCTCTTGAAGCATTACCTTGGTCTTTGCGATGTTTTGCAGAAGATGTTTCTAAATCGATAGGCATTGATCCTGCATCCGTTGCTATAAGCGCACTTGCAGTATTGTCGGGACTCATTGGACGAACGTTCGTGCTTGATGTCAAAAGACGGCATCGAGAATACGCGATGCTTTGGTGCATGTTGGTCGCCAAATCAGGGTTCGGGAAAAGTCCGGCATTAAATTTTTCTGTCCATCCGATTCGTCAGTTGCAGGCAGATGCCCATAAAGCATACAACAAAGCGTATGCGGCATATAAACAGTCTGGTTCACAACACAAATCCGCGTCAGCACAAAACCAGACTGCATCGGCAGCACCAACAGAACCTGTCAGGCTTCGGTATATTGTATCGAATCCAACCGTCGAAGCGTTGTTGCCGATCCTCGCTGAAAATCCTTACGGGATCACGCTTGTCAGAGATGAACTCGCCGGTTTTCTCAAAGCGATGGATCGCTACCATCAGGGGGGGAAGGGCGACGTACAGATATTTATTGAAATCCACGGCGGTCTGCCCATCAGTGCGGATAGAAAGACGGGAGTGCAGTATTTAGCCGTCGATACACCATCATTGGCTATTGTCGGAGGTGTTCAAACGGAGGTACTTCAAAGTATCATAAGGAAAGACCCCGAATTCTTGACTACCGGTTTTGCAGCAAGATGTTTGATGGCGTTCCCGCCACCAGAACCAATACTCTGGAACGACAAAGAGGTTGATCCTGCGATATTGTCATCTTACGAGGGGTTGATAAACCAGATACTTTCCTACAGGGGCTACTTAACCCATGATAATCCCGGTGTTGTCCAACTGACCCCGGATGCATGGGTGTTGATTAGGGATTTTCAAAATCAACAGGCTTGGGAAACACTCTCCACATCCGATGCCGGTGTTGTGAGCGTCCTCAACAAGGCTGGCATGCACTGTGCAAGGTTTGCCCTGAATTTGCACATTATCAAGTATGCGGCAAATGGAAATATTGTTCCTCATTATGAGCATGTGTCGCAGGATACTATGCAGGAAGCGATTACGTTGACAGAATGGTTTCTTAATGAAGCCTTCCGTGTCTACGCGATGTTTAATGGTTCAGGTGTGCCAGAGGATCGGGTGGCTATAAAAGTCAAGGAGAAAATCAGGCAACTGGGTGGGAAGGCTACCCACCGAGAATTGAAGATGGGCATTGCCGATTTTCACAACATGGAAACGGAGGATATAAAGGACAGACTCAAGGAGATGGTTGACGCAGGACTTCTGTCGTTGCAGGAGGAGAAGGCGATAAATGGACGATTGGTAAAATACTACACGCTACCAACACAATCAACGCTCAACACAATCAACGCTCAACACAATCAACGCTCAACACTATCAACGCTATTTTTGGGACAAGCGGTAGCCCAGACAATGAATGCAGCGAAAATAGCGTTGATGCGTTGAGTGTTGATAGCGTTGATATTCTCAACAATGACGATAGTGAGAATGGCGTTGATAGTGTTGATACTTTCCTCAAAGGGGGTAGTAAAATGGATACTGGGTCAGGAATCGCGGATGACGTTGATAAAAATCTCAATTTTATCAACGCATCAACGCTCAACACTATTCCACAAAAACCCGATGGTGTTGGGCGGGTGGTCAGAGATAGCGATTGTGCGACCACCGAATGCAATAGCGTTGATGATGAAAAATATCATCGAGAGCATGATCAGTGCAGAGCGGTTGAGGCTCGACAAAATGAACGTTCCGCTACGAGTATAGCGGAAGCAAATACTGCTGTACTCGCCGCCTTTTGATAAAGCGGTTGGCAGATGTACCCTAATCGCTTCTCCTCGGTACATTTAGTCCGTTGCGTGTACAAGAATTTCAAACGAGGAGGGCGATATTAAACCTTTATTAACAAATCGAACATGAGCAAAACAATAGCAGATTTTGTAATCCCAGTGGATTATGACCAATGGGCAATGAGCCACAGGATTCATCAGACATTAAACAAGTTGGGTGTCGAGACCGTAGTATGGGCGATCCAGGAATGCTTGGCACTTGAGGAAAATAGACAGGCGGTATCGTCGCTTAAGACCTCCCAAGCAATCCCAGAGGAATATGTTGTCAAATTACTGATGTCTGCGCACGAATTTCCCCAAGAGGATCGGGCAGAAAAACTTGCGAACATCATTCGAGCGATATTTGATGGCGACGAACGTGATCGGGAATATCGACCGGTATTTTTAGATTACCTAAACCGCAATCAGAGTAAGTGCTGTCCCAACGACAATGATTTGTGGTAAAGCCGATTCTTTTCGGATTGTTGGGATGACGCGGAATTTTCTGTGGACAATGGTTCGTCTTGACATCAGAGCCGTTCCAAACATACTAGGAGCATGGATTTTACCGTTCCACCCCTCCACAGCGGCGGCGTGATGCTGACATACAAATGCGACAATGCCTGAACGAAATGCGTTCGCCAAACTGCGTCCTGTGGAAATGTATCGGGATTGATGGTACGTTTTTACTCACTCCCGACACAAGCCGCCAAGTTTTGCACTGTTCGCACCGTGTTGCGAGGTTTGTATGCAATCGGGATTCTATGCCTCCACACGCAATCCATCATAATCTGGTATAATCTTACCGATGGAGTTCATTCTCATTTTATCAGATTATGCGAATCCTTCTCATCATGCTATTGTTCGGAGCGACTTGCGTGAGTGCCGCCGAACCCAAACAGATTCCCCTCTGGGAGCAAAACGTTCCGAACGCCTTGGGCAAAGAAGAGAAAGACAAGCCCAAAATAACCGTCTGGTTTCCCGATGTCGCTCAATCCATAGGTACAGCAGTCGTCATTTGTCCCGGTGGAGGATACGGTGCACTCGCAATGAATCACGAAGGTCAACAGATTGCCGAATGGTTCAACTCATTCGGTGTAACAGCAGCAGTGCTGGATTATCGACATCGCAACAAAGGGTATGGGCATCCGAATCCCATGCTCGATGCACAACGAGCAATCCGAATAGTACGTGCCAATGCCCAGACATGGAACATTGATCCGGCAAAAATTGGAGTTCTTGGCTTTTCGGCAGGTGGGCATCTGGCAAGCACCGCCGCTGTTCATTTTGGAGATCACCCCAATCCGGCGGACGACATCGACA
>Ga0209755_10009087_pt1 | contig 10527 bp, 5 predicted proteins | sample TergutCo191P1_FD_187301 | JGI IMG/M metagenome (GOLD analysis project Ga0209755, IMG submission 187301) | Cornitermes sp. P1 segment gut microbial communities from Petit-Saut dam, French Guiana - Co191P1 (SPAdes) (version 2) | ecosystem: Host-associated > Arthropoda: Insects > Digestive system >...
CGGGGTGAGACGCTATGCCGCCACTCCACTGATTACTGTTTTGTCTCCGGGTCACAGTGATATAACCAGGTTTCTTCCGTGGTCACCAATCGCGACAGGAAATCATTTGGATCGCGCCGAAAAAATTCCAAATGTTGCTCAGACGAAAGGCACCGTTGACGTTCTTCATCCGCGTTCAGGCATTCCGGGATCCACTTCGCGTAGAGGTTCCACATGTCCAAATCTTCATGAATGAAGGGCCCAACCCACTCACGTGAGATGCCCAGTTGCTCAGCTACTGATTTAGCCGAAATTTGGCGGTCTTCCAAGACTAACTCGTGAATTTGATCAATACTATTCGGGGCGTTCACTGTTTTGGGTCGTCCAGGACGCGGCGCATCACAGGTGGAAAAATCAAATTTAAACCGGGCCACCCAGTTTTTGACGGTGACATACGTTGGTGCATGTTCCCCTAATGTTTCTGTGAGAATGGCGTGAATTTTCTTCGGCGTCTTGCCTTGCAGGAAAAAAAAAAACTTAATGCCAGCTCGCGTCTCCATGTAGATGAAATCGCGCGCGTCGCCTGACATGCTTCCTTTCAGTCTCTGTAACAAGAAAAGACTTGCAATTCGGCACATGAACAGACCCCTCTTTCCATCGACACTATCGATTCCGTCCTACATCGGGAATTAGGTCGGGCTAAGGACTTATCAGCACCCCCTCGCATTAACTTGAAAGCACAACGGGGGCGCCAAACCCTAATACTGATTAGATTTAGTTCAACAACAAAGCATCACTCATTTTTCACGAAATAACTAACGTTGAAAGGCCCTTTCGTATCGGTCCTGGAGGGAGGACCGCTGGAGTGATATCAGAAGACACATGTTCTGGAGTGATATCAGTAGACACATGTTCTCACTGATAAAAGATACGAGAGCCAGACATCACAAATGCGGACAAAATTTTCGTTGGGGAATATGAACGGAAACCAATTGGGAAGACACAGATGTAGAAGGACGATAATATTAAGACGGGTCTTAAGGAAACAGGGTGTGGGGCTGAATGAACTTACTCAAGATACGATCCTGTGGTGGGCAAGTGCCAAATACAACGAACCTACGGGTTTCACAACACTAGCTGGACGCTGACCGTCGCTACTCTGCTCCATTATATATATATATATATATATATATACACACACACACACACACACACACAGCTCCCTAAACTGTCTTAGGCCAGACACAGTTGTTCTGTCTGTCCATTGGAGGCTTTCGCACCGGTGTAATCGGGTAGACCGGTTTCCTTGGACGCGACGCTTCGTCGCCTGGCAAGTTGTTACGGACCCTGAAACCCTGCACATTAAGGCGGCACGTTCGTTCGAAACGTCTGGCATAACTAACTGCACTACTGTCTGTTGTACTCTAGGATGCGCTTGGCACTGCGTCGCTTGCTGGATCACGACTTACCCAACATCACAACGTCCATCACAGACGGCCGCAGTCCGGCTCTGTACTCAACAGACGACATTACCAGGCTACAAATGGTGCCCTTTGTGACGTAGCAAAGACGTCACCAAGGTCATTCCCTTTTACGGCACGCACCTACTTTGGTTTCAAGAACACTCTTACCAAAAAGCACCGCCTTCCGCAAATGGTGGCGATACGAGACACCAAGCCACACCCGCAGTGCACACCAAATCAGCAAATTATGGACAGACATTCGTTGACGGCCGTCCGTAAAGCAATCCTTTCAGTGTACAAATTTTCAAGGAACTCCCAAATAACTCACACAAAACATTTTTGTGAACATTCCTGTACCGAATTTAATCCGAATGGGCCGTATATTAAGAACACCAGCAGAATTTCATTTACGCCATTACAAAAAAAAAAAAGCATGGGTGTCAATAAATCGATTTTAACGGAACTCGTAAATGCTGAATGGCATTACGTTGAGTTACCACATAATATCGAATTTCGCCAAAATCTGTCAAGAAACATGAAATGTACCGGTACAAATTTCTTTATGCCCTCAAGTGAGCCGGCCTCACTCGGCCTACATTTAAAAACTTGCAAACCAAATTTCATTTACATCATTCAAACGATTTAGCCGCCGATACTATACGGACGGACGGACGTCGTCTCCACATACATCCCTGGTTTTTTTTCACTTCGTAAATAACGCCTAATACAACCTTATTTACGACATAGTAAACACATATACCGTGCTGACATCGGCATGCACATTCTAGAAAGTAATATTGTGTGGGCCTTTACGAATCTTCCAACGTTTGCTGTATGGCCCTAACGTTACTGGCCTATCCTTTCGGCCGTGAGAGAAAGGGACGGACGATTCACTCTCCCTCTCTGCGGTGCATGCGTACCGAGATCGCCAGTGTGAAGCGAACTGCACCGCTTCGCAGTCTAACCCGCCTGCGGCTGTCCGGGCGCTGTTGGCGGCCATTTTCTCACTCATTGTGACTTCCCATGTAAGCAGTGTAGTCGCGACTTGGCTGAGGCCTGTGGCGGTAGGTGTTTTAGACGTGCACAGCTGTTGTGTAAAACCAGATTGCTGATGTGTCGTGGCTTGGCACTGGTTACGTGTACCGTTTTTATCGTTAATAGTTGTTGGTGCTCTCAAAAGCAGTAAATATAAAGACAATGGTGCCGTAAGAATGTACAGTGTATACAGCGTTCGACAAAGTAACACATATTTATCTGCATATTAGGAATAATTAACGCCATGAAGACCGGAAGGTGAGATTGTGCAGCTTTGTACATATAAATTGCAAATTTACATTTGTGCACTGTTAATCTAATTTTTTTTATATATGTATTTTATGTAAGCAGGAAACGCAATAGAGTTCCGTGACTTTTTGACACGACGTACCTCGGGCATGAGACATAAACTGTTAGAAAAGATCTTAACGTTGTAAACATCGTGTAGAACTGTAACCGGCCCAAGAAGTAAGAAACAAATTGATGCGTGTGTATCGTGTCCCTGTTACCGCGTTTTTTTTTTACGTGCACCTCTCGTTTATCAGTGTAGATACGGTGGGAAAATAGTCACTATCGACACCAGAGATCATGTGTCAACAATTCATCTTCACACTACTGTCATATAAAAGCTCTAAGGTCACCAACATGTCCTCAACAAAGTTAAGAAATACGCGTGCAGTTACAGTAATGAAAAATATATGGGGCCCAATTTGACAAACTGCGAGGCACAGCTGGCGCATGTAAATCAGGGAACAGTTTAGCCTGTATACACTTACATCTGCCTTGCACATCAAAGTAGCTGTGAGGTACAGTATTCCGATCTTCTAGGATGTGATGCTGTGTCCTTGGGTTGTCATCTACCTGAACTCGACCCTTCGTGGTTAAGGGCACTACTGTCCTTTGAAACCGCAGGAACCCCTAACCCAGTGACATCCCGGAAGTTATAAATCCCTTGAAACACCACTGTGAGAACCTCAAAATCTCATAGCTGTGAATTTGTCACAATTCTTCTTTAAGTTAAATTAATTCAGCTTCTGCAACTTTATTTTCCAAAAGTTAATAATGACATATTTGAATAAGGATACCTAACAGCTTATCTGTATAAATATTCTGGTATGGTGTGGTGATGAGTGGTGGCATACTGGTTAATGGTGAGGGAGTTAGTACACAGTGCTTGGAAAATAAATTGTTCAGGTGCACTTTGCCTATCACACAACTTACATATCACACCATTAAATTATTCTAAAAGCACATTAACATATCCCATCTTGGGGGTTCATGCTCAAAATCTATAACGGGCTTTAGAGTCTTCTTATTTTCAGCAATTTTTCAAGCCTATCTTCATTTCAGCCTTCTGTTGTTTATGTTACTGAAAAATAACTTGTGTAGTGTTTGGTCAACATAACCATAATCCAGCTCACACTGTGTACTGCAGTTTTATTCAGTTTGCTCCCTTCTGTTAGGTGGCCAGTACTTTACATTTATTTAATTTAGATTCAGTCTCCAATACTTGCTGTCTTTTTGTAACTTGGAATATGACATTAATGAAGGAAAAAGCAGCAGCAACACAATCTCGGGCAGGCAACTTTTAAAATGTTACCTGTCCTTTTTCAGGTAACAAGATCATCACTACTGTAGTTTGGCAGCAATGGCCAAATGACTACAATACAATCCTACAATAATGTGCAGCTGTAAAAGATGAGAGCATATCAAAGGAGCAGGGATGTTGCGGCCACTGCTTCCACACGCCCTACTATTCTATCTGCGTCCCTCCTCCTGTTCTTGACAACTTTCTGCTCTATCATACATCAGCCACATGCTGCCTACAGTGTCAGGCCACCTGCAGACTTCAACACAGCCAACACCAGTCTGACCACTGCTGTCACAACGGTGCTATATCCTCACCACCGTACCCGCCATTCAGGATCCTTTTCCCACAGCCCACCACCCTGCCCCCAACAATGTAACTGTCTTCATGATCACCAGTCATCTTCACCTGCCTTCCTTGCCATGAACTGCCATGAACGTGACTTCATCGGGATAGAGATCCCAGTAAATGTCACACAGTTGTCATTTGTTGGGGTCAGTGTTGATACTCTTAGTATAGACACATTTGGGAATGCCACACTGCTGAAAAATATAACTTGGCAAAACAGTGGCATTGTGCAGCTAGAGCAGGACACATTCTATAAACTTAAAAGCCTGAATTTATTGGATCTGAGCAAGAACATGCTGCACACTGTGCATGGGAAGACGTTCCATCCATTATCAGAATTAAAACTGCTCAATTTGTCACATAATATGTTACACGATCTTCCAGAAAATATTTTTGAAGGCCTTGACAAACTTGAAGAATTGTTGTTAAGTTATAATGAATTCCATGTGATACCATTTCAAGTATTTGCACCATTAAAACTGCTAAAGTTTCTAGACTTATCATATAACACAATTGCTCTCATTCCCAACGACTTCTTTTTACAAAACAAGCTTATGATTTCCATATTTTTGCAAGGAAATCACCTGACCGCACTCTCCTCACAGTCATTTGCTGGAATGTATAACCTGAGAATGTTGGATTTATCCAATAACACATTGTACCACTTGCCTAGAAATCTCTTTGGCAGTCTTCGGAATCTCCAGTACTTAAATTTAGGAAAGAATTTACTTAATGAACTTTCTAGTAATTCATTTTACGGTCTTAATCAGCTGGTATCGTTAAACCTAAGTGATAATCCTTTACACTGCTTACCAACAAAACTCTTCAGTCCATGTTCCAACATGGAGACACTAATTATAGCAAACACACAGATGACAATGCTGTTGGATACTGATCTAAATGGGCTGGTGAACCTCAAAACACTGATTATAAACAACAACACGTACCTCAGGGAAATCGATGACCACACACTGGTTCAGTGTCCAAAACTACAACATATTGATTTAAGTGGCAACAACCTGACAAAACTTCCACAGTCCCTGTCTACCCTCACCCATGTTCAGAAGCTTAACCTTGCCAGTAACCCCTGGACGTGTGACTGCCGGATGCTATGGTTTCTTCAGTGGAGCAAAAATCTTACTCTTGTCCAAAGTGAAATGCTATGTGCAAGCCCTTCGTATATTGATGCCAAACGCAGCAACATGCTACATACATTACGAGGCCTTAATTGCAAAGCCGCACATCTTGTGAGTTCTACTCCATCACTCCTCTATGGGCTTGGTTCTGATGCATTACTTGAATGTTCATTTGATGGCAGCCCTACTCCTTCCATAACATGGATCACTCCAACAAACCTAATTCTCCACTGGAACCCAAATCCTACCATACCAGATGAATTTTCCAAGCACCCACATGCTCACTACTCAAACCTAACTGTGATAAGTGTAGAAGACAGTTCCCGGGTGCAAGTTCTAGAAAATGGAACGCTTCACATCCGCAACGTACTACGTTCTGACTGCGGAAGATACACGTGTTTGGCAACCAATCCCATGGCAAATGTGACGACATATGTTTTACTGAGAATAGACCCTACAACTATCTACAACATCAAAATTGTCAGCATTCTGGTTGGAGCAGCTTCTGCAATTGCATTCCTGTGTGCCACATTATTTATTCAACTCCTACGATATTTATATCACAGGTAAGGGCAATGAACACTCACTCTAAAATTAACCATGTCCTTACTCTACAAACACTCCTAAAGCAGAGCAGAGAAAAATTGAAAGTGCAAAGGAATTTATACTTAGCAAAATGTAGGAACACATTATTGTGGAGTGCCTATGAGCCACATAAATTGAAGCCTATGTACCATATTTTTAATTTCTACCTCCCAACAACACTAACTAATACAGTGTGGTACCTAGGTAGTCCAGACACTTCTGGGCCAACTATAGCCCTCTCTTTCCCTTCAGTCATCTTGTCATGGTCTGGATACACTAGGGGATGCCTGAGGCAATCTATAGAGAGACTTGTGGTGTGGGTGAAGTGGGACAAACTGGCTAGTCTGTAACTCCTCAGCAGTAAGGATGCGATCTCTGAGTGTCCTGGACCTTTTAACTCTTATTTCACCATTACAGTGAAGTACCAGCAATAAAATGTCCCATCATCATCATCCACTTTCCTTACTTCACAGCAGTTGAGCTGGTTCTCTAAAGATTGTGGGCTCACTGACCAAGTACTTCTTATTCTCTGTTCTGCCAAATATTCCCCCAACTATGTGGCATGTATTAGGTATTACTTATTTTAGAATACAAAGAGCAAGTCAGAGATTAGGCAGTTTCAAACTGTCGTGTGTAATTTGTTTGGGATAATGTCCATTGTGGCAAGTACTAAGTGTATTATATACACTGCTGTGTTCAGCTGCCATATTCTTACTAGGTCTTCTTTCAAGTCTGTATACATCTGGAGCTCATTATTATTATTATTATTATTATTATTTTGAAAGATTTTTTTTATGTCACCTATACCGTGGAGTTTTCCCTTAGTGGTCTAGACTTCTCGTCATTGGACCCCCCATGTAGTCTGGATAACTGAGGGTACTACTGTGTGTGTGTGTGTGAATCAGTCTGGCGACTAGGCTATGGGCGGGACATTACAACATTCAAATTCCAGCAGGGTCAAGAAGTTTTACCATTTTCCAGAACCTTCAGTTTGACTCTGGGTCCTGCCCAGTTGCCTATTCAGTGGGTACCAGGGTTTCTTCCTGGGAGGTAAATACAGCCAGGGACGTCAAGTTCACCACTCACCTCCATCTAGTGCTGCGGTTAAGTATGAGGGGTTATACATCTACTCCCCATGTGCCTTCATGGTGTGAGCAGGGACAACTTCACCAAAGACAATATCCAAACATGTTACACAGTTCACTCCTTGCTCCTACAAATACATATGGTAGCTGTATGTGTTAAAGGAGTGTACAACTACTGCAACAAAATTTATGGAAGCCATTTTAATCCTAAAAATGAGTTTATTTTAATCACATGAATTTTAGTTTCTTAATTTGGTACTGTGAGGACTCCAAGTCTTTTGGGACATGAGAGTGCACTGCTGACCGAGTGGTTCCCCGTGTTTTTAAGGACTGTAGTGCCCTCGTGGTCAGGGTGAACCAATCCAAGATCTCTTGGACTACTTGATCCCACAGGCACGGCCACTATGATCCTTCAAAACATCAGGAAACAAATTTTAAGCTCATGTTTCCATGCATCATAATTCAATGTTAATAAAAATCCGACCACATGCAACAGTATGCAGATATTTACTTACTGCAAAGTCACTCTACATGTTTCAGGTGTCACAGCACCAATCATCAGGAGTACTAAAAACTGTAACCGCAGCCTCCGGTACAGGTCATACTGTAAAATACAAGTATTAACTGGAATGAACTAACAGTGTGTGTTGGCTTGTTAACTTCTGATAGTAATGGGTGGTAGTACATTAACATATTTACAATAGTCTAGGTATATAATATCATAGAAGTTTATAAGTTAAAAACTCTTTGGATAATAAATACGAATAGTTAAAAGCGTAATAGGAAGATGCAATGGATGAAGTTAGTTAATAAAGTACTCGCATATCGGTACAGCTACTTCCCTCCAATGTGGCCTGATAGGGACTGGTTTGTGCGAGTCGTATGGTAGGTATTGATCGGTTGAGCATAGGTAGTTACATAGGGTTCCAACGTGGCTAGGTCAGGACTGGTTTGTGCGGATTGTGTGGTAAGTGCGGTTGTTGGCAGATGGTTACGTAAGGCTGTAATCGGTAGCTAACAGAAATACTGGGTTTTGTTCGCCACAGTTTTGTTCAGGAATGAGGTTTCCATTTTGATGGAACAATTACTAATCCAAACTTTCCACCAAAACGCAAACCTCATTCCTGAACAAAACTGTGGCGAATAAAACCCACTATTTCTGTTAGCTACCGACTACAGCCTTACGTAACCACCTGCCCACAACCACACTTACCATACGACTCACACAAACCAGTCCCTATGAGGCCACGTTCGAGGGAAGTAGCTGTACCGATATGTGAGTACTTTATTAACTAACTCCATCCATTGCATCTTCCTATTATGCTTTTTAACTATTCATATTTATCATCCAAAGAGTTTTTAACTTATAAACTTCTACAATATTATATACCTAGACTTTTGTAAATATGTTAAGGTACCACCACCCATTACTATCAGAAGTTAACAAGCCAACACACACTGTTAGTTCATTCCAGTTAATACTTGTATTTTACAGTATGACCTGTACCAGAGGCTGCGGTTACAGTTTTTAGTACTCCTGATGATTGGTGCTGTGACACCTGAAACATGTCAAGTGACTTTGCAGTAAACAAATATCTCCATACTGTTGCATCTGGTTGGATTTTTATTAATATCAGGAAAGAACTTGTGCACTGACACAGCATGACAACCCAGAAAACATACTGTCACATGTCATACAGATAAGTATGTTTATAATGGAACTGGCACAGAGAACAAAAACAGAAATAAACAAGATAAGCAGCAGAAATCCTGTGGAGACTACTTGGATAACCTACGTAAACAACTACAGGTGATGCTTCAGGAGGAATTGTGGAAAAGTGAGATGTTTGTGTGGGTCACTGTCTTGGACATGTGATTCCACAATGGCAAAAAGCGACACTGAATATGTCCTGGTCTACTGCACCTTTCAGATAAAGTTTCTGGCCCTTACACCAATGGTTCTTACAACACTAAGCATTCTTATTTCAAGATACATGTCAAATCCACTGCCCTAACGAAAAACAAAGGAATGGAACTGCATTTATCAATTTCGCCTATTTCTACTGATTACCAAACAAATTCCTCTAACGTCCCTCTAGCAAATGCTGACACCCAGTGTTACTTCCATGAAGATACGTGGAGTTGTTATCCTGGCCACCTGTTTGTGTACAACTATTTGGTAAACGTAAATGGTAGAGTTGTCCACATGCCTTCCATGAATAAGGCATACAGGGAAAGAGAAGGTATAGTTCCTCTCGTTCTTAACCTCAGCCTCACTCCCCGACCACTATAACCCCTGGGAAGAAGCCCTTTGAACACAATGAAAAAGGGCTGCGTGGGCCCAACAACTGGTCTCAACATTTTGCAAAAAGAAAAATCTTTTGCCCCTGGCAAGATGCAAACCCTTATCATCCAGCTCATGGCAATGTCACCATACCGACTGAGCTGTCCCAACTCCTAATATTATTTGTAGTAATCAGGAATGTGCAATTTATATAACGACATTTTCAGTATCTGTGTGTGTGTGTGTGTGTGTGTGCGCGCGCGCGCGCGCGCTTGGGGGGTCCTTATTTTTTTATCTTACAATTACCTTTTGACATTTCCTACCTCGCGCATGAGTGGGCAATGTAACAGGATGAATGATACTGAAAAACGAGGGAAGGAAGTCATCACCTAATACGAGGCACTATCCAAACATAATTTCAGTAGGGAAGAAAAAAAAATCCAGTCAAACCTAACGCCTGGGCTGAGATCTGAACCAAAAACACTCTGAACAGACAGCAAGATTGCTTACCACTCAACTGATATCTGGTAGATGGAACTCAATCCAACATTTTAAAACACGACACTGTCTGGTGTAATGTGAACACACTAAGCAACACAGCCGACTCTAGCCCACACACTAAGTGCTTGTACTCAGACCAGTGGTTTTTAACCTGGGGTGTGAGACATGACATATCTTCCTTAATTTTACTGTTAATTTAAAATAAACATTTAATTCTATCCCTTCCAATTCACAGTTACGCTGTCTTAGATTTGAAAGTGATCTACTTTAATATTTTGTATATGAGTTTGAAAACCAAAAGTGTGTGCGCTCCAGTGAAAGGTTAAGAACCGCTGTCTTAGACCTGTGTAGTTTGTCATGTACTGAAAAGTCATTCTTCAAATTACTTCACAACTACATTGTCTATCCAATCATTTAGGTTTGGATGGCTCGGCAAGTGCTGCTGCTGCTGCCGGCACGATCGTGTGAGTCCCCGTGCCAGGCACATTTATCAGATGCTGGACCACATTGAGCAGTACAAGAC
>Ga0209755_10009088_pt1 | contig 10527 bp, 7 predicted proteins | sample TergutCo191P1_FD_187301 | JGI IMG/M metagenome (GOLD analysis project Ga0209755, IMG submission 187301) | Cornitermes sp. P1 segment gut microbial communities from Petit-Saut dam, French Guiana - Co191P1 (SPAdes) (version 2) | ecosystem: Host-associated > Arthropoda: Insects > Digestive system >...
TTTCAACCTTAAACATCGTATCCAAATCATAAGACTTCCTCGCAACAATATCCCCAACCCGAAAATTAAACCCCATAAAAAAACCCCCTTCACCTTTCTATCAAATATCATCAAATTTCGGCCAAAGCCCCCCCCCCACTAAACAATAGTTGTTTGGAATCGAAAGCCGCAAGGTTTTTGATTTTAAATCACTATTCCTCATTTATGAGGAATTTTCTAGCAAGCGGTAGCATGCTACTGCTTGCAGCAGCAGTCAGATGAAGAGCACAAAACTCAGCCGACTTACTATCCCCCTAAAGAGCATTCCCAAAATGACGACAGAAACTCAGCCGACTTACTATCCCCCTAAAGAGCACTAAAAAAATTGACGACATAACTCTCCTACATATCCTATACTATGACAACAATAGCACACAGGCATAGGGATTACTCATGAAAAATCTACATCTTTTCTCTTTTTTTCTGGAACCAAATCAACACGGGACTTAAAACAAGGATTACATTTCAAAATCCGCTTAATCGCCAAAAATAACCCAAAAAACCAACCATGAACTTCGATCGCCTCAATCGCATAATTCGAGCAAGTGGGAAAATATCGACACCTAGGGGCAGTATTCGCGGAAATGTTGTGCTGATACCATTTAATCATTTTAATAAGTATTTTTTTCATCGGCTTCTACAAACTACTTTCACGCTTGACTAGCTGCGTTGGGATAAAAATTTTCTTTGCTAGTCGGCGATTAGAATTGATACGTTCATGCAAGGTTTCGATGGCAGTTGTTCCTAGATGGTTGGTATTTAAATCAATTGTTGTCAAAGCTGGAATGGTATATTGTGCAAGTGAAATATTATTATAGCTAATGATGGAAACATCGCGCGGAACTTTAATTTGATGTTGATTCAATGCTTTTAAACAACCGATGGCAATGGCATCAGAGGCAACAATGTAGGCCGGTTGAAGCTTTTTCTGAAGAATGATCGTCGACATAATATCATAACCAGCATCCGCATTGAATTGCCCTTGATAAATGGTATCGTGGTTGGCATACTCATAGGTTAAAAATGTTTTTAAACGCCGATCAATTAAGGGTTTGCCATCTAGTGTACCTTCGATTCCGCCAATGAAGCCGATATTTTGAATGTTGATATGATTAAAATATTTGATGATATCTTTTGTTGCCTCTTTTAAGTCGACCATGACGACATCGATTTCAGGATTTTTGGAATAACAATCTACCAAGACGAAATGATGGTGAATTTGATGAAGTCGCGCAATTTCCTCACGACTGTATTTCCCGAGCGCGATTAAGCCGTCGAGATTTGCCTCTTTGATTGCCTCATAATCTGTCTCTGATAAATAAAACAATTTCAACTCGATGCCATGAATGTCACAGTAATCCTTGATCGCGAGTCGAATCGAAAGATAATAAGGATCAGTAATTTCATCCGCCGGGGAATACCAGTAAGCAAGCCCGATGATCAAATTTTTCTCAGTGCTTTCCGCTTTTGGAAGATGATGCCTTGACGAGCGTTTATAATTTAACTTCTCTGCTACGCTTAAAATAGTCAACCGTGTTTCCTCTGACACACTAAAAGCCTGATCATGATTTAATACCCGTGAAATGGTCGCAATAGAAAATCCTGTTTCCTCAGCAATATCCTTTAATTTAGCCATATGATGCCCTCCTACTACCTAGTTTTAATATGTAACCTTTTAAAAATCGAAATATTGGTAAATTTCGATTTCGCCCTGTAATGCCTCGAATTTTGTCTCGAAATGTCCTTTTACCAAGGAATTGAGACAATTCCACCCTCAACTCGTGTATTACTGTCTCAGATCTTGATTTTTTATGGAATTGAGACAAAATAAGCCCCGAAAGCCTTGGATTTTGTCTCGAAATGTCCTTTTACCAAGGAATTGAGACAAAATAAGCCCTGAAAGCCTTGGATTTTGTCTCAAAATAGCCTTTCTTCAAGGAATTGAGACAAAACGAACCCTGAAAGCCTTGGATTTTGTCTCAAATCTCGATCTTTTTATGAAAATGAGACAATTTTACCCCTCAGGTCATGCATTACTGTCTCAAATCACTTGTTTTTATGGAATTGAGACCGTTTCCCATCATTCAGAAGAAATTCTGTCATAAATTACTTACGTTTTATGAAATTGAGTTAGTTATTTTGGGTAGCAATTTATATTTCTGATTTTCTTGTAATCGTTTATCCATTATAGCATAATCTAAAATGGAAATGAAGTGTTTTACTAAAATGTAGTTGCTTTTTTTAGTAAAATAAGGTAGAATTTTACTAATCACAAAGATGATGAAAAAATGAGGAGTGGAATCATGGACTTAACGAAATTAAAATCACGCTTTTTAGAAATATTCGAAGGCGAAAAAGAAAACGATGTAAAATTATTTTTTTCACCAGGGAGAATCAATTTAATTGGTGAGCATATCGACTACAATGGCGGCTTTGTATTCCCAGCTGCGATTACATTCGGAACCTACGCCGTCGTAACACCCCGCTTAGATGGCAAGGTTGCCTTGTATTCAGGAAATTTTGCATCAGATGGCATCATCGAATTTGCGTTGGCGGATCTTGCGCGCGAAGATGATGAGCCGTGGAGCGTATATGTCAAGGGTGTCATTGATGTCTTTATCAAAGCGGGCTATGATATCAATCAAGGTTTCAACGCCTATATTGAAGGCAACATTCCTAACGGAGCGGGATTATCCTCCTCAGCATCCTTAGAAGTGCTGATCGGGTTGATCCTTGAAGATTTAAACGGATTATCCATTAGCGGGGTTGACAATGCGAAGTTAGGTCAAAAGGCTGAAAATGACTATGTCGGCGTCAACTGTGGCATTATGGATCAATTTGCGATTGCAATGGGGAAAAAAGACAAGGCGATCAAGTTAAACACAGATACATTGGCGTACGAGTATGCCGACTGCGATTTAAAAGATTACCAGATTTTAATTATGAATACAAATAAACAACGCGAACTTGCCGATTCAAAGTACAATGAACGCCGCGCTGAATGCGATGCTGCACTAGAATTACTACAAACAAAAGCAGACATTTCGTACTTGTGTGATTTAAGTGCAACCGAATTCGATAAAATATCAGATGTGCTAGTTGAGGAAAATCTATACAAGCGTGCTAAACATGCAACGACAGAAAATGAACGTGTCAAGTTGGCAATTGCGGCATTAGCCAAAGGTGATTTAGCAGAATTTGGTCAGCTATTAAACGGCTCTCACACATCACTACGTGATGATTATGAGGTAACAGGCATTGAATTAGATATCATTGTCGACCTTGCCGTAAAGCAAGACGGTGTACTCGGTGCAAGAATGACAGGTGCTGGCTTTGGCGGCTGTGCCATCGCACTCGTACATCAAGATAAATTAGCACAAGTACAACAAGCGATCGCGAAAGGGTACCAAGAAAAAATCGGCTATGAAGCAGAGTTCTATGTCGCATCAATCGGCGATGGCGCTCACAAATTATAAGGGAGGTAAAAAAAATGTCAATACCGATAATCATACTACCACCATCAGATGTAGGTAGTAGTAATATCATTTATGCGAGGAGAAAAGGAAGCTTGATCAAACATAATATCAATGAATTATTGAATTATGGCTTAAAGTTTAACCTGATTGCCATTGACGATGTTGATTATGTGGCAAATCAGTTGATCGATTTACTGCAAATAGATACTACTTTTGAATTTAGGAGATTTGAGGTGAATAGCGAGATTGATGACATATTAGCAGATATTCTAGATTATGCTGTTAACAAAGAAATCATTGAAAATGACACGATCGATGAGCGCGATTTATTTGATACGCGAATGATGGGATATTTGACGCCGCGACCTTCAGAAATTAATACCAAATTTGCGGCACTGTACGCACAAAATCCTAAAGCTGCAACTGATTATTATTACGATTTGAGTAAAGCGACGAATTATATTCGAACGGGGCGAATTAAAAAGGATAAGCAATGGAAGGTCGATACTGGTGAGTATGGTGTGTTGGATTTAACGATCAATCTATCTAAACCAGAAAAAGATCCGAAAACAATCGCATTGGCGAAATCGATGCCATCGAGTGGTTATCCTGCATGTGTCCTATGTAAAGAAAATGTCGGCTATGCGGGTCATTTATCTCATCCTGCGCGCCAGAACCATCGCATTATACCTGTTGAACTTAATTCCGAGCAATGGTATCTGCAATATTCACCTTATGTGTACTATAATGAGCACTGTATTATCCTCAAGGAAGATCATGTGCCGATGGCAATTACCCGGGAAACTTTTGAAAATCTTCTTTGTTTTGTCGACCAGTTTAAACATTATTTTGCCGGCTCTAATGCAGATTTACCGATCGTAGGTGGCTCTATTTTAAGTCATGACCATTTTCAAGGGGGGTCTTATACGTTCGCAATGGACAATGCTAAAGTGTTACAAACATTTGAAGTAACTGCTTATCCTGATATTCGGGTTGAACTGTTAAAATGGCCATTAACAACATTGCGACTGAAAGGAACAGAGATCACACGCCTTGCCGATTGTGGTGATCATATTCTGAAACATTGGCGCGCATATAGCGATGAATCATTAGATATTCATGCATTTACGGATGAGACGCCTCATAATACGATTACCCCGATTACGCGCTATCGCGATGGTTTTTTTGAGCTCGACCTGGTATTAAGGAATAACCGCACATCTGATGTTCATCCCGCTGGCATTTTTCACCCGCACGCACAATACCATCATTTGAAAAAAGAGAATATTGGCTTAATTGAAGTCCTCGGCTTGGCTATTCTGCCAGGGCGTTTGGTCGAAGAACTTGACATTTTTAAACAGGCATTGCTTGCATCAGATGTCAATTTATTAGTAGATGCTGGGCTTGCGAAACATGTGCACTGGTTTGATGAATTAGTACAACTAACACCAGGTAAATCAGAAAGCAGCGTCGAAATATTAATTGAGCGCACGATTGGACTTAAATTTCTAGAAATATTAGCCTGCTGTGGTGTTTACAAACTAAACGAAGCGGGATTAGCTGGCGTTGGTAGGTTAATCGATAGCTTAAATGGCGTAACTTAGTCCGATTCGCAATTGTCTATTATAAATACTAACAGATGGATGATAAAATGGTTACAATTTCAATATTTTTCGCTAGTAATTCAGCTAAAATTGAAAATTTTTAAAAATTATCATTGTAAAAGCGATTTATTTCGTATATAATGAAACTCGTATCATAAATAAATCTAATTATTATATTGGAGGTATAAATTATGTCAAAAATTACATTTATGGGTGCAGGCAGTACTGTTTTTGCCAAAAACATCTTAGGAGATTGTATGCACCTACCTGAAACAGATGGTTGGGAGTTTGCTTTGTATGATATTGATGCTAAACGCCTTGATGAATCATTCAAAATGCTTCAAAACATTAAGAAGAATTTAAACAAGGATGTTAATATTGTAGCTTATCATGACATTCCAACAAGAAAAGATGCACTTCGAGGCGCAAAATATGTTGTCAATGCCATTCAAGTTGCAGGATATGAGCCTGGAACAGTGATTGACTTTGAAATCCCTAAAAAATATGGGTTACGTCAAACCATTGCAGACACACTAGGAATTGGTGGGATTTTTAGAAATTTGAGAACTTTACCAGTTCTAAGAGATTTTGCTGCTGATATGGAAGAGGTATGTCCAAATGCATTATTTTTAAATTACACAAACCCGATGGCGGTTTTAACAGGTTATTTAAATCGCTATACGAATATTAAGACTGTAGGGCTTTGTCACAGTGTACAACATTGTACAGAAGGATTGTTAAGCTCTCTTGGTATGGACACAGAAGGCGTAAAAGAGAAAATCGCTGGAATCAACCACATGGCCTTCTTATTAGAAGTTTCAAAAGATGGTGAGGATCTTTATCCGGAAATCAAACGTCGTGCACGCGAGAAAAACTCAAGCGGCGAAAAACATTGGGATATGGTTCGCTATGAACTAATGGATAAATTCGGGTATTATATTACAGAATCTTCAGAGCATAATGCCGAATACCATCCTTACTTCATTAAAGATAAATACCCTGAATTAATCGAGCGTTTTAACATTCCTTTAGATGAATACCCACGTCGCTGTGTCGAGCAAATTGCTAGATGGGAAAATATGCGTGATGATCTAGTAAATGATGCTGAATTGGTACATGAAAGAACATCAGAATATGGTTCTTATATCATTGAAGCGATGGAGAAGGACATTCCATTTACCTTTGGCGGTAATGTTTTAAATACAGGTCGTATCATCAGTAACTTACCAGAAAAAGCTTGTGTTGAAGTAAAATGTATCGCTGATCGCAGTGGAATCACGCCAACCTATGTCGGAGATTTACCAGAGCAATTAGCCGCTTTAAACCGTACGAGCATAAATACGCAATTATTAACGATTGAAGCATTTGTAACAGGCAAGAAAGAGCATATTTACCAAGCAGCTATGTTAGACCCACATACAGCATCAGAATTATCGATGGATGATATTATTGCATTGTGTGATGATTTAATTGAGGCACATGGTGATTGGTTACCAACCTTTGAATAAATAATACTATGTATAAGGAAAGCATCATAACCCTTCAAAATTTTTGTAGCAACCGCCATTTTAGGTGATCCGTTACTAAAACTTTGAAAGCTATGATGCTTTTTCTATTTACTATAAGTCAAAGTAAAAAATCTATCGATTCCTAAAAAATTATTGATAATAATCTACAAAACTCTTAAAAATCGACAATAATCATCCAAAATTGCACAAAAAACAAAAATTTTCTCGATTTCACAAAAGATTTTTTAAATTTCTGCGTATATATTTAATAAGGGGCTATTTTTGCCTACTACTAATATGAGCGAGGAATTAAAAAATGACAGAAAAAAACGAAAAAGAAAACAAACTACTATCCTTAACAAACGACGCAGTTATGAAACTCTTCTTTACAAACAAAGAAAATGAGGAGCAATTAAGGCAATTCCTAAAAGCAACAACCCATCTGACAGACGATGACCTAGCGACCATCGACATTAAAGATCCAAAACTAACCAAACAGCATGTCCAGGAAAAAGATTTCATCGTCGATATCCGCCTTACATCAACATCAGGCGAAAAGGTCAACATCGAAATTCAAGCAAGAAATCACGATGGATTTAAGCACCGCATGATCGCATATAATGCCCGTCAATACGCATCACAACTACCACGCGGCAAGCACTACATAGAACTAAAATCTTCTATTTCACTCATTGTTACAAACTTTTCAATGTTTGATGATACAGATGAGTATTACGAACACATTTTATTTCGTAGAAAAAACAATAAAGTCTTTACAACAGCACAACAATTCTATATAATGGATCTTACCAAGCTACCAAAAGAGTTGAGCGAAGCAAAACTCCAATGGGGCAGACTTTTTAGAGTAAGAACAAAGGAGGAACTGCAGATGTTGATGAATGAATCAGAAGAGATGAAAGTAGCAGGCGAAAGACTGCTGAGGTTAAGTGCAGACGAAGACGCACAAGAAATAGCAAGAGCACGAGAAGAATCCCAATGGGCATGGGAGCATACCCTGCATGCAACAGAAGCACGTAGCAAAGAAGAAGGTCGCATTGAGGGTCACGCATCTGGTCATGCATCTGGTCTTATTGAGGGCGAAGAACGTGGAGAACATAAAAAAGCCATTGAAACGGCAAAGAATTTTTTAAAAATGGGTCTTTCGCCTGAAAAAGTAGCTGAAGGTACTAAACTTGAGCTCGCTTTTGTAAAAGGTTTGATCGTTGAAAAAAATTTTTAAAGCCAAAACCAAGAAAACAATATTAAAAAACAATAAACATCATAACAATTAAAAAGTGAAGAAAAGCCATTACTTAGCTAATTCTTCACTTTTTAATTTTCAAACCCAAACGCACAACAAAGCGCCTCATAGGCCAGCAAGCGGTAAACTTAAACGCACCCAGCATCTAAATTCACTCAATCAACATAATATAAATTAATCAAAATATCCTGTTGATGATTACCAAAATTTTTCCCAAACAAAGTCAATCCCGATTTATTTACAGCATCTTCCTCCACAGCAAATTTAATTCGAATAAAAGAATCATCATGTAAATGCAAGTCATGTAAGTTGATATCAGAATACTTAGTCCCATCAATTCCAGTATCTAATTCAGAAATACGAAGTCGTTTAAGTAAGCCATACTGGCTGAAATGATCATCCCACCAATCAGGTGTAAAACGCCCGCGCATATCTGAGAAAGTACCAGGTGTCGTGTAGGTAGCGACTTTTTTATCATTTATATATATAGAAATGTCGCTCGGACATAACTGGTTCGGTATTGGAAATTCTGAAGAAATTTCAAAAGAGAGTTCCAACAGTTTCGGCGTATTACCATCAGTTAGAAAATTCGGGATGGCATATTCGACAAAACCAGTATGAAACCACAACAAGTCTGCATTCGTTCGCTCGGGATCCAAAAAATAGCGCGGATCATCAAATTTACCAACAGTATGCGTCGGCGTCGCTAAGCCACATGTCGGCGTTGCAAGAAAGTTAATAAAATGACCAAGTTTTAACTCGGTGGAATAAAGCTGATATTCATGATGAATTTTAGCCGGGAAAGTAATATTAATCTGATCAACCCTTAAAAAAACGATTTTTTTATTCCGATCTTGACCACGACCTCTTTCAGAATCTAAAATGCCACAATCTTCTAACTGCTGGACATGACGGGTTGTAATCGAATTACTCATATTTAAAAAAGTGGCAATTTCAGAAATACTTCGCCTATTTCCGCCGATAAACGCTAATATCTTGAGTCGTGTTTTGCTTGATAATGCCTCATAAACGCGTAGGGATTCAGGGGTAAGATCTAGTTCCATAGGATTAACACTCCTTGCAAAAAGTTAAATTTTGAATATTATAATGAAATTATAACGAATAATGACTATTGATGCAAGCTTTTCCGATTGAAAAGGCCAACTCTGCAGCGTAAAAGCTTATTTTTGAAAAGGAAAGCCTTATTTTTCAAGGAAAAAAACTTTTATTCGAGTCGAAAAGCTCTTTTTTAATCAGTAAAAAGGTCGTCATTTCGATGAAAAAAGGGATAAAAATAACTCAAAAGTTAAATGAAATACCTTAAATCACTTGGAAATCTCAATTAATTTTAACCTAAAAGTTTTTTTTATAGCGAAAATGTGGCAAATTTGTGGCAAACAAAAAAAAACAATTTACATCTAGGCAAAAGTATGCTATAATACCTTTTGTAAACGATTACTGGTAGTAGAGGAGGAAAAATGTAGGTTAAACCTAGGAATAACCACTTTGGTAAAAACATACAATTTTGTATACAAAACTATCATAAAAAATATAGTCACATCATTAATCCTGATGTTGTGATGATTATATAGGAGGATAAAGAATCATGAAAAACAAAACGTTTTTTAAAGTTTCAATGTTAATCGCATTATTTGCTGTATTCGCACTTGTGCTTACAGCTTGTGATAACGATGACACTGGTGGTGGAACTGATGATCCAGTAGAAACAGCTGCACCTGGAGAAACAGTAGCGCCAGATGATGAAAATGGGACAGAGCCTGAGACTGGTGGAGAAACTACTGGTAACTGGCCAATCGAACACCGTCCTACAAACTATCGTGCTGTTCAAGGTGGATTACCTGATCCAGCGACATTTATTGCACACCAGCACACAAGTGCAGGGACATCTACTTTCGGTGATTTTGCATATGAGGGATTAATCAGATTCCAAAGAGGAACTGACAATATTGCTATGCAACTTGCATATCGCTATCGCCACGATGGATTGTCAACTTATTTCTATATTCGCGAAAATGCTTACTTTAGTGATGGTACGCCATTTGGTGCTAGAGATGTTTGGGCATTTTATGCAATCAACTGGGGTGCAGCACCTGCAGGTTGGTTAACAGATGTTAGAATCGTTGAAGATCGCGTTGTTGCGTTTGATTTTAGAAATGACATAGATGGTGATCTGAGATTAATGCTAGTTGCTCAAGAAGTTCATCATGGTCGTATTCCTTATCATATCTATGGTGATCTTGCGCATCGTTTCTATGACATCAGACATCGCGCTCCAATGTTATCTGAAGAGCAGCATGCACGTAATGTAAGAAGACCTTTTGGTACTTACCTAACACGTGATACTGATGAAGAGTTATATGAGTACAGAAGAGCCATTTGGTATGATGAGTTTGTTACAAGACCACCAAATGATGAGTTTATTCTTATTGGTACAGGACCATACATCAATGTTCCTGGTCACACAGTAAGTGAAGGACGTATGATTAGAAATCCGTATCACTGGGATCCAGATCAGCAAACTTGGGATGAGATCATTATCAGAGCAACAACTGATGCAACTCGTGTTGCGATGATGCAAGATGAGATCATTCACTGGTTTGATGGTACACTACCAATGG
>Ga0209755_10009089_pt1 | contig 10526 bp, 4 predicted proteins | sample TergutCo191P1_FD_187301 | JGI IMG/M metagenome (GOLD analysis project Ga0209755, IMG submission 187301) | Cornitermes sp. P1 segment gut microbial communities from Petit-Saut dam, French Guiana - Co191P1 (SPAdes) (version 2) | ecosystem: Host-associated > Arthropoda: Insects > Digestive system >...
GACTAGGAGTCTCGACTTCAAAGCAAGGTCAACGGCTCAAGCAAGCGGGGAAACGCAGTTCATACGTGATTTGACTGACTATAATGACGGAACTCGAAGCGCATTGAGGACTTTAAGGGAAGTGCCAATTGGGAAGTTTGCGTATGACAATCTGCCAGCCAATCTTATATTCGGGACTGCGGCGGAACAATGGAATCCTAGTAATCCAGAAAGATGGTTGGGTCGTGAAACAGTAAGAAAAATATTCGACAGTGGAAGATCTACGAGTTACCATTTTGGTGGAAGCGGGCAGAATACGACTTGGAACAACATAGTAGACGAGATAAACATCGTATTTGGGAATATAGTCAGGGATTCAAGCGGAATGATTAGTTCAGGCGGGAATCTTCAAGTATTCCAGTCTAATTTAGGCTTGCTCAATTATGCCGCACGGGAAACGCAAGATCGTCTGCTGAAACTTGAGAGGTCAATGTTTGGGGCGAATGCGCCGACTTTGCCGGGGAATATAGAGGGGCCATCAAGACCGAATGTGAACTGGCAAAATTACGGGGAGTGTCTTGACGATGGGGGAGTTCTTAGGTTAAGTCGGCAGTTGTTTGACAACTTCATATTAGAGAGACCGACAAGTGGGAATGTGGCTTACTCTTCCATATTCAGAAGAATGTACTTTGAGTTGTTTGGGGAGTATGATGAACTCAATTATGATTCAAGATTACAGTCGTTCTTGAACAGTCCCAATCCAATACATTTGAATAATCCAATAAGGGGAAACTTAAATCAGATTCGTAATTTACTTGTGGATATGGGGAACAGTATATTCTTGTTCATACATGGACTTACGTCTGGGAATACGGGTAGAAACAACAACGTGTATCTGGGAAGGTTTCTAAGAAGAAGTGGGAGTGGAAATCTCGTCACCAGAAACGAAGTGAATATGGGAACTCACATGAGTGGAAACGTGAATCTTAGAATTGGGGCGAATCAAATTCAAGTAAGTCCACCGTCATTCACAGTTCAAACTATCACTAGATCTACCGATGTCGGATTGGAGTGGCCGAATGATTTTAACCCGACTATTTTTCCACAAGGGACTGTGGAACTAAGTTCCGAACAAATCGAATTGCAAATATATCCAGTGAATATTTATTCTGAATTCGTTGGGGAAGAACGACATATTGGAGCGACTTTTTCCGGGAACAACATAGATCGAAGTCATGTTTTGTCGGGAGTGGGAGTCACGGGTGGAACGATTGAATTCCAAGATTTGAACACGACTTCCGAATATGTCGTGATTGATTCCAGTAATTTAGAGGGGAACGTACTTGAAAATGAGGGAATTCCAGTCATTGGAAAAACGGAAGATGCTCAATTAATCATAGAAGTAAATACGGATGACACAAGTTTAAGTATAAAGGGTCACACTTCAGACAGTGAACTTACTTTGAATGGGAACGTACTTGAAAATGACGGAGTAGTAATAACCGGTCATACCGAGGTCAACACGGCTGAATTAGTCGGAAGTGTGACCGATAACGATGGAATTCCCGTAATTGGAGTTACGAAAGAATCAAGTCTAGAAATAACTGGACACACTTCGGACAATACGGCGGAATTAGTCGGGGAAATATTTGAAAACGAGGGAATTGCAGTTTCGGGCACCACAAACAATTCAAGTTCACTTTCCGTATCGGGTTCCATTACACAGGGAATAGTTACACAAGGGCACGTTTTGATTTCGGGCGGGACTTTTGAGGTGACGAACTTTGAGGGTGAAGTAATCGGATTCGTCAATTTGCCCGATTCAATTGTAGATGTTTCCGGAATGAGAGTAGAAAATCCGACTTTCTCATTGTATGTCGAAGGACATAACCATGAGTTCAATACGACGACGGAACCACACTCTCATGAAAACAATCTGTCGGTGGACAATCACAGTCACGATGCGACAGGTCTGACTATTGAAGATCACGACCACGAAATAAACGTGGTTTCGGATTCACACGGACATGAAAATACGCTGTCAGTCGATAACCACAATCACGAAATAGACGTAATCTCACATCCACACGGACACGAAAACGATTTTTCAATCGATGATCATAATCACGAAGCGACGAGTTTGACGATAGACGATCATAATCACGATGTGAACTTGATAATTGAAGATCACAACCATGAAATTGATTTGATTTCCAATTCGCACGGACATGAAGACAGTTTCATAATTCCAGAATTGGTTTCCAATTCTCAATTTTTGAATAACGCATTTATGTCTGGTGGAAACAATGTCGTTCAAGGTGCCGCTCTAAATGGAATTGCTGGACATATAACACCAGCCGGTAATATTACGATGATTGCTACGGCTGCTGGTGCAACAAGATCAATAAACGTGACACCAAGTGGAAACGTAAATATGTTTCACGCGACTCCAGATATAGAAACTGGATTATTCGAGGACAACGTTTTGAATATTCCAATAAATGGTTTTGTGTCGGCAGTAAATGACGGCTCGTACCTTTTGGATATAGATTCATTTAATATATCGTTACCGGAAGTCATTCAGTCGGATATAGTTTTTGATGCCGTGACGAACGTATCCAATGCCCCACTGAGTTTGACGAATACTCATAATATCCCGTTAGAACTTACTACGAACCCAACCGAGAATCAGAATTCATTGAACTTCAACAATGCGAGATGGAACGAACTCACGCCGAACATCTCGGAAGTCGATTTGCATTTGAACCAAGTTTGGAATCAAGTATCTGGAGACATAAATATCGTGACGACGGCCGTTTTGAACAATCCAGTAAATCCAGCGCCGACAAACGTATCCGGTTCAATAAGATTCGGAGCGTCCATAATACAGTAACTAAATAATCAAGGACGGTAATTATGAACGAACAAAATTTTATCGAGAAAAACAGATTAGACGAGCTGACTAATCTAATAGAAAGCGGCAATTTCAAAATCAAAAGTCTGGAGATACCAAGATTTGACTTTGATCATCCTTTTGGCGGGATAAAAATCACCGTGATTCCTTCGGAAGAGGAAAATCCAGAAGAACCAGAAACGGAATGATTTTCTATTCGTGTTAACATTAGAGGTATTATATCATCTATATGACATCACGTCTTACTAACTAACATGGCGGCCAATAATAAGAACTTCAACATAGTAAGAAACAGAGACTTACGCAATCTTGGACAACAGAAACCAAATATTGATCCAAGACAATTAGACAACGTTCTAAAGTTTGAGACTTCCCAATATGCGTTGAATCAAGCTTTAGTAGATGCGCCGTTGGAAGACCCGACAAACGGAAACTGCAAACTGCTGGAACATGGTTGGTATGGAGTAACGGCATCTACTGAAGGGCTTCCAAATTTTGGCGTGGCAAATGCGCCTCTTACTAATACGAACAACACGTTAAGCAGATTCAATGGTGTTTGGACTTCACATGATCCGCTTAGAAGAAACTTCGATTACATGGAAGTCAATCGCCCGAATGAATTCTTTGAATATGAAAACTGGAAAACGCCTTATACTTGGAGAAGACTAAGAATACGGTGGGACAGAAGACGGCGACATTCTTTGCTTACGGTCTGGCATGGCAGATATAGTTTTCTGCACAATACGGCGTTTCTTGAATTGAACTTGCAACAAGTCGGAAACATAGAAGACTTTCCACAAGTGAACGACGATGCTGACTTGGGCGCTTATTTTAATGAGCTGTTTGAAAAAACAACACCCGTGATAAACTTACCTACTCTGATTGAAATTCCATTTGCGGATGAGACGACTAACGTCACGGTTGACGGCGTACTAACAAGCGACATAGACGATTCCCGTATCGTGATGAAGATAAATGACTCGCTCACTTATGGAATTCTGATGTTGAGGGAAGACGAAGATTCAAATCCAATGTTTCTCCAGTCGGCCAGAAACGACGACTTGAGACCAGTCATATATCGTAACGTGGAAGATAAAGCAGGGCCAGTCGATTCAGATTCAGATTTGTCTATAATCAGAAACTTGAACGGATGTTTTGCAAGTCATGTTTTTGTATCGAATAGAGATGGCAGAGTTGTTTACGACATAAGGGGGCATGAGCCACCTCCACAAAACACCGCCAATAACAATCTGTTGTTTACGTCCACGAACAATCTTGGTTCTCACAAAGGCCCGTTCAAATACGACAAGTTCAGTAGGATTGCGTATGATCCGGAAAATTCCAACGAGTCTAATTTTTTCAAGCTGAAATATCAGGGAAGACGTGGGCTTTCCGTTCCGAATAATAAAGTCGAACTTAAAGAAGTTCCAGCAATTAATGAAAACGGCCGACAAAAACAATGGCGTTGGCCGGAACATCCATGTGAATTCGATGAGAATGGGATTCGTATTGGTGCATTTAGAGATGAACCAGTATATAATTCAGTATTAGTAAACGATCCAGACGCTCCTTTCTGGACTGATGAAAACGGCAATCAAATAGAAAATCCGAACCCAAAAGTTCTAATCAACAATTTGATAACTGTAAACAAGCCAGCCAACATAGAAGAAATAGAACATCCAGATTACGCAAGTGCTGGTTCAATAGTTACGATTAGAATCAGAACACAAATTGGATATGAGCTTGCGTGGAGTAAAGAACATCAAAATGACGGTGATGAATGCTCCAGCATAAACGGAATACTGTTTTGTGATTACGAAGCTTCGACAATGGACAACAATTTAAGAATTGAACGTGGATTCACCGTTTCCGATTACGACCACTACGGAATTCAGGAAATCACTTTCGCAATGCCGCTTGAATCCGTTGAAGTCAATCTCGCAACAAGAGAAGTAGATTTCGAGTGGGAAATATTGACGGACGACAATATCAGAAATCGTGATTGGATTGGTTATGACGAAGACGGAAATCCTATTTTGGAACTCGAATATGTTGATTCTGAATTTCCAATCGACAGAGCCTCGTTTACTTACAGCGCAGGCATTTTGGGGTATGAACCGAACCCAATTGATCCAGAATATGATGAAACGGATGCTGGGATAATAGATTTTCCAGAAATCAGCAATGCGTTTGGCCCAATCAATACGTTCGGCAGACAGAAAATTACTATTCCAAAAGACTTGCTCAGAAACGGGCAGTTAAGAATAGATTGCTGGGCTCCGTTAAGAGGCGATGTAATAATAACAGGCAATCCTTGGGTTTCCGAAAGGCTTACCGCAATCGTCCAAGAACTTACGGGAAGCGGGGAAATTCAATGGCAGTGGATGAGGACTTTGACGGCAGAGGAAGCCAGCAGGGTCAGAAGTGAAGACAGTAATGTCAATCCCAATGACTGGGAGGAAGACGAAGACGGAAACATTTGGATTTACTTAAACGGCGAATTCACGAACATGCACACGCTGCTTCGCAATTACAGAAACGTGTTCTTGGAAACTGGCCTTTTCAATGAGCTTGATTCCGATTATGTTTCGTCTTTGGGACTGCAAATCAAAATACGGGTTACACGTCCAAACAGATTGGGACACGTTGACAGCTTACCGGAAACTATTGGGTTGATTCCGCTTCTTGGTGGAACTGTCGTAATTCGTGGAAATACTTGGGCGTCACAGACTTTGACTGCGGAAGTTTCGGGTTTGCCGACACATGGTGAGGGAAACAGATTTTACAGATGGCAATACAGGTTAAACGGAGTTTGGAATGACTATCATCCTATATCTGGTGTTTTGCCTAATCCCGATGATCCAGAACAAACGGATACTCCAAATGAGGATGCATCACTATTTAATGATACTATATGGTCAAGCAATCGTTTGACTTTGAGACAGGGTGATTTGGACGTTGGAAAACAAATTAGAGTCATAGTTGGCCGAGGAATTCCTACTTTGCCAGACAATACGTTTGATTTTATCGTGAGTGAAGAAGTTGGGCCAGTAACTTTGATTCCTTGGAACGCCACAGTTTTCATTTCTGGAAACCCTTGGATAACGCACACTTTGAGGGCGAACATAAATACTACTGGAATGCTAGTCAATACTTTGGGGTTGCCGGATAACACTGAACCAGATGTTCCAAATATCAGATGGCAAAGAAGCGAAAATGAATTAAACGATGAAGGCGAGATAGTTTGGAACTGGAACATAATCAGAAACGACGGCAGTGAGATACCGATAAACGAAGGAACTGGAAGCAATACGTATGATCCAATTCGAGTCAACTTGGAAGAAGAAATAGATGTCGAACTAAGTGATTTAGGCAGATTCATAAGAGTCGTCCTTATTAGGCCGAATCTTAATTATGAAAATCGGGGAGAAGAAATAAGTGAAATTCCCAATCCAGATTTGCCTCAAATTGTCGTAAACCCAAATAATCCAGGAAATATAGATAATTATGGCCCGGGAACTATAGACGAAGAAACTGGTCTTGGGTCAAATCCAAGTGATCGGGCGATACCAAGCGTGACTTTTGGCCCCATGATCCCGACTCCCTTGAACGGGTCGATTAACATTCTGGGAAGTCCCAATGTTTGGTCTTTTTTGACTATGGTAAACACGATCACCAGCTTTGGAAACAACGAGACTGATTGGGATCGCAACATTGAAGATGAGGACAGGCCAAGAATTGTTTGGAGAAGAAGGGATCAAGATGGGATTTCAGGAGCCGGGCATACTTTTGATTCGTACGGGCTTGATTCGGAAAATGGAATTGCGGAATCAAGTCCCGATGAAAGAAGGACTCCGAATAATCCAGGGCAAGTAGTGGAAGTCACGATTGGATATCCAACTACTGAATCTATTTTAAGTGAGACGAACGCCAGCACCATAAACCAAGGTTTCGATGAGAACTTTCAAATCATAAGAGTTAGGACTACTCCCATACAGTTAAGTCAATGGAATGCGATTCCAAGGATTGAAGGCGAGGCTTTGCTTTTTGAGGAAGGAATTACTAACCCACTCACTTTAAGCATAAACGTTACGGGGATGTTGCGAGAAAATGACAGAGTCAGATTCGTCTGGCAAAGAGGCATCCGAAATGCGACCACTGGAGTAATTACGTGGGCTAATTTTTTTGAAGCAGAACCAATGGGTTTTCAGAGTTATGATCCAAATGATCCTCCAAACGATGCAAATTGGAAATCATTAAGACCGCAGCGACTTCATCATCTGAATAACTTGATCAGAGTGAGAGTGATCGGCCCGCCGGACAGCACCGGTTATGAGCCAAATGGAACTGTGGAAGACGTGAATTCTGGAATATTCAGCAATGTGATTGGGCCAATCCATAGGATTCCATTGGGAAGTGCGTTCATATCTGGAAATGTCGCAGTCGGTGAAATACTGTCGGCGATTTTCGTGCCGAATTCCATATTGCCGGATGATTTTTCGGTAAACTACAGATGGCAGTTTCAAAACGGCACTGTTTGGGACAATGCTCCAGCTAATGATTTGATACCAAATTCAAATCCGCCAGAACTTGTGATTAGGCCAGGAAGAGGGAACCAAACTGTAAGATTGCAAGTTTCGACGCTTCCTAATTTAAATACGACAGCAAACAGAACACCAGTAAATATAACGGAAGCGGTCAATACGACTAATTTCACCGTACTTCAAATATCAACGAGAAGGGTTTTTCCAACTCCTTTGCAGGGACAGATCGAGATTGATTTGGCTCCCAATATTGGAACTTATAATGTGCAAAGTATAGACGGGGTACCCGAAAATGGGAGACTACTCACGGCACGTTTGATAAACGACAATATTCCAACTCCAACGGGTTTATCTCCAGCAATTCCCAGACGTTGGAGATGGTTTAGAAATGGTAACGTGATTACTGGTGCAAACTCGCACACATATACTCCGACTCATAATGATTTGCGCTCAATGTTGGAAGCCCGTATTGAAGTGGGTACAATCATAAGCGGACAACCTCAATGGGGATCTTTATCCGCATTTGTTGGGCCGGTGGAACCAATAAGACTACAGGGAACTATCGCACAAGTTTTCAGTTCACCGAATTGGTTGTCGCAAGTCGCTGGAACGAATAGATCCGTCATAGTCGAATTGACGAATAGTGGAAATTTAGCCGGTACTACTGGCAACAGACCGGCACAACATACAGGCTTCAATGTTACGGTGAGAAGCACTGGAACGTCAAATATACTTTTGACTGGCACAGGAAGTTTGTTTAGGATTCCATCTGGCGTGACTTTCACTACGGAAAACATAATAATGAGGGGACATGCTGATAACAATCAACCTCTAATAAGAAATGCTGGAACGTTCACTATGAGGGGAGGACTAATTTCGTCGAATGCCAATATGGCCACAGCCAGCACTGGAACAGGCGGAGGCGTGCTACAAGCAGGTGGAACTTTTAATTTGGAAAACGGTGAAATATCGGCGAACTTAGTATGGAATGAAGGAAACTACAATGGCGGAGGTGGCGCAATCAATGTCACTGGGGGAACGTGCAATATATTCGGAGGCATTTTAGCGAACAACATGGCGAGAGCATTTGGTGGAGCAATTCGTGTTGCGGGAGGGACTTTGAATATTTTCGGTGGCCAAATATCTGGAAATCGTGCACGTTGGAGATCTGCTGGCGGAATATTCGTACACTCTGGAACTGTGAACTTACGTGGTGTAGTATTCTCCTCAAATGATGGGCATCAAGTCTCTGGTGCGATTGTAACGCAAGCTGGAACCGTTAATATATTTTCGGCTTCATTTTTCGGTAATGCGACTGGTGGTAATAATAGAAATTGGGACCGATTAAACGGCGGTGGGCTTATTCGAGTTGGTGATTCACAAGTAAACGCATCGGACAACAACATTCTAAACATCGTAAATGGAATATGGGGGCATAGCAATTCAACTGGAAGCAGTAGCAGCGGCGGCGGCTGTCTCCCACTTTCGACTTTGATTCTTACTGCATATGGATACAAACGACTTGGCGATTTGAAAATCGGAGACGAAATCATTTCAAAAAGTCTGTTCGGCAACAAACTTACGACAGACAAAATTTGGCACGTTTGGAAAAGTGACGTGCCAATGCCAGTTTACGAGATTAAGTTCACGGACAACACAAGCATAAAATGCAATCCGTCACATCTCTTTGAAAAACGATTCAGAGGCCCATCAACTTTGGAACAGTCTCATTCCAAGCAATACGTGCCAACTGGGATTTTGAAAGTCGGAAACAAGATTTCAACTATGGATCATTGGAAGACGATAGACTCAATAAAATATGTCGGCGAAGAATACATTGGCGAGATTTTCTTGGAGAAAGACTACTATTACTACGCAACTGAACAAAACATAACTTCGTGGATTGCGTCTGGTAAAGCAATAAACGATTACGTAAGAGATCAGGAAATGGTTGAATTCTTCAATTGGCCGCAAGTAAAATCTAGAGGCCCTTGGATTGTATCCGAATTTGCTAAGTTGATACTTAATTCGTGGAAGTTAATTTCTGTATATGAAGACTCTAGAGATTTCTCAAAGACTGTATGAAGAGGCTTACAAATTATCTTTTAAAGACATCATACTGTGCAATGATAGCTCTGCAGCTTTATTGAAATCATGTGATAGATCACTATACAATAAACTTGCAACTGAAAAGAGAATAGAAGCGGATAATAAATTATACGCAGATGGATTTTATTTGTTGGATTGAATTTTATCCCATTCTTCGACAATAATATTATGAAATAATTCACGTTGATCTGTTGGGAGGCATAAAATTCTATCTTGGACATTCTTAATGAAATATCTATAATCACAGTTTGACTCAAACAAAAAGTCTTTTTCATCACTTTGCACTGACACCTCATTTTTCAGCTGATCTATTTTATCGTTGAGTTTTCCAATTTCAATATTTTGTAATTTTATTTTAGTATCCAACTTAGCATTTTCTTGCTTCAAGAAATAATTATCATTTTCCACTTGCTTCTTAGTCATTGATAAATGATAATATATTTGATTTAGAAAGTCAACAGCTTACGAGATCAAAATCCCATTTAAAACGAACAAAAGGGAACCCGAAAGTTCCCTAATTGCGATCTCCTTTTTTCGTTACCGTGCTGGTACGGGCAGTTCGTTTCCGTCTCCATCGAAGAAAGCAACGTGTTCATCGAAAGAGTCGATTATCCAAGTGTTTACTAATCCGTCTGGTGGGATACGCAAAAAAGTCGGTAGTGGGCGAAATTTGTTGATCAAGCAATGACCCTACAGAAGAACCAAAAATTGATAACCAGCGCTACAACAATCCTGTGCATGTCGTGCCTCTTGGAGAACCTGATCCCCTTCCGCACCAGCCTGGAACACCAGGTTCTCAGGGACAGGTGTTTCCGCTCTATCTTCTGCGTGTTGCGCTTTCCCGTCTCCAGCTCATCGGCAGGAATACGCGACGAATAGGCGGGGTTCTTGTCCGTGTACGCCTTCCTTACGTTGAAGGGCTTCAGCAGGGCCGGCAGTTCGTCCAGGTTTTCGTGCTCCCGCGTGCCGAAGTGGAACGC
>Ga0209755_10009090_pt1 | contig 10526 bp, 11 predicted proteins | sample TergutCo191P1_FD_187301 | JGI IMG/M metagenome (GOLD analysis project Ga0209755, IMG submission 187301) | Cornitermes sp. P1 segment gut microbial communities from Petit-Saut dam, French Guiana - Co191P1 (SPAdes) (version 2) | ecosystem: Host-associated > Arthropoda: Insects > Digestive system...
GGTCTTCGGTCTTCGGTCTTCGGTCTTCGGTCTTCGGTCTTCGGTCTTCGGTCTTCGGTCTTCGGTCTTCTAAATTATGATTTTCTCCAAAACGAGCGTGTCAACCCCCTAGCAGCGTATATTTTCCCCGTCTATCAGTGTGATATTTCTCCCCCCAATTTGGAAAACGCCCCGTGTGCTTATTACGCGGGGTTTTTTTATATAAAACCGCAAAGGAGCGCAACATGAAAAGAAGACAGACCCTTGTCTGCGGCATTCTGGCCGCAGTTCTCGCACTGGCGTTTACTGCCTGCCCAGGCCCAAGCCAGGTGGAGCCGGGCACCGGTTCCGTCGCCGGCACCGTGGTGTTTCCCGAAGGGGAGGACGGCATCGTCATTACCCTTACGCTGGAAGCGGCCGCGGGCCAGTTTTCGCTCGATTATGTCGTGACCGACGAAACTGGCGGCGGCGTGCCGTTCAGGTTTGACGACGTTCCCCCCGGAATCCACGCACTGTTTGCGTCGTGGCAGAGTACGCAGGAAAGTGACCCCGTGCGTGGCTTTGTGCGCAACGTGGAGGTAAGGGCCGGTATTGTGTATCCTCTGGGGAACATAATCATCAACCTTGGCTGCGGCTGTGCGCCTGGCAACGTAAGCTGCACCTGCACCCACGGCAATGTCCCCGGCTGCAACTGCGACCCTGTCGACCTCGGCTGCAACTGCACACCCGGAGCTGGCAACTGCGCCTGTACGCATGGCAATGTTGGCTGCGGCTGTGCGCCTGGCAACGTAAGCTGTAGTTGTACACACGGCAATGTCCCCGGCTGCAACTGCGACCCTGCCAACCTTGGCTGCGGCTGCACCCACGGCAATGTCCCCGGCTGCAACTGCGACCTTGCCGACCTTGGCTGCAACTGCACACCTGGAGCTGGCAACTGCGGCTGTACGCATGGCAACGTAAGCTGTAGTTGTACCCCCGGCAATGTCCCCGGCTGTAACTGCGACCCTGCCGACCTCGGCTGCAACTGCACACCTGGAGCTGGCAACTGCGGCTGTGCGCCTGGCAACGTAAGCTGCAGTTGTACGAATGGCAATGTCCCTGGTTGCACCTGCAACCTTGCCGACCTCGGCTGCGGCTGCACCCACGGCAATGTTGGTTGCGGCTGTGCGCCTGGCAACGTAAGCTGCACCTGTACGCATGGCAATGTCCCCGGTTGTACCTGCAACCTTGCCGACCTCGGCTGCGGCTGTACCCACGGCAATGTTGGTTGCGGCTGTGCGCCTGGCAACGTAAGCTGCACCTGTACGCATGGCAACGTCCCCGGTTGTACCTGCAACCTTGCCGACCTTGGCTGCGGCTGCACCCACGGCAATGCTGGCTGCGACTGTGAGCAATCCGTGGCGGCAATAACGATAGTCAGCAACGGTGTGGGCGTTACCGCCATTGATTTGGTTCCTGGGCATTCCCGCGTTCTTTACGCAAGGTGCCCCGGCGGCAATGCCCTTTCCAACGTGCTGTGGTTTTCCACCAATCCCGGCATCGTAAGTGTCCAAAGGCCCGAGGGCAGATCCATGCTGGAAAGCGGGGAGACCGTCCGGATAACCGTGGCGGATGGCGCGGCTCTCGGCGACACGGCGATAATAAGGGCGACCTCTCTGGGTGGTGTTGGCGGCAATCTTGTCGAAGCTGCCCTTTTGGTGACGGTAACGAATTTCGTCCGTGTCGAGGGCGGGACTTTTCAGATGGGCAGTTGTTCCATTTCTCCGGTACACCCCATCCGCAGCGTAACGGTAAGCGGCTTTTACATGAGCCGTTTTCAGGTAACGCAGGGGGAGTGGTACGACATGATGGGGACGTGGCCTAGTAGTCGGTTTACAGGGACAAACGCCTTTGACTTTGACGGTACCACCTGGAATCTGGTTTCTGTTACGCCTGCCTTTGACCGGCGGAACCTTCCTGTGGAAAGTGTAAGCTGGTATTACGCACTGGTGTTCAGCAACCGACTGAGTATGCAGAGTGGGTTGACCCCCGCGTACAGCATAGGCGGTAGTACCAATCCCGATGACTGGGGGCCTGTACCAACGAGCAGAAATCTTGCGTGGGATAACGTTGAAATAGTCCCTGGCTCCACCGGCTACCGATTGCCGACCGAGGCGCAGTGGGAGTTTGCGGCTCGGGGTGGAATTGTTTGCCAAGGGAATTATGTCTTTTCCGGTAGCAACACCGCCGCCGATGTTGCGTGGTATGCTGGAAGAAGAACGCATGAGGTTGGAACGAGGCAGCCAAACGCCCTGGGCCTGTACGACATGACTGGTAACGTATCGGAGTGGGTATGGGACTGGTGGGGTCCATACCCGGATTTTGCGGAGACCGACCCGATGGGCGGCGCGTCTTGGGGATTTGAGCGCGTGGGACGCGGCGGTAGCTGGGGCCACTCGTCTGAGGCCGTTCGCTCTGTGTTTCGGCTCAGGGTGATCCCGTACTTCAGCGAGATCAACGTTGGCTTCCGCCTTGTACGCCCCTAGTTAACGGCTCGAGTCGGGATGCAGGTTCTGGCGTAATGCCCGACCCACCGCCGGTGGCGGTGAGTCCCCCGCAACCCAGAGGGTCGTGGGGTAAGGGCATGTAGCCGGAACCTGCCGAGCGTGAATTTTGAAAATTTACGAGTCGTTTGCTTAGCTGACGCGCGGTGGCCGGCACCTTTTTGCTGCAGAGAGCGGCTTCGCAGGGGCAGCTTGAGGGAGAAACAAATATTTTCAGGCGCGGCTTATCGGCACAAAACCGGAGATCGTCACACGGGGATTACATTGGCAGAAGAGAAGTTAAGGTATGCTAAAACAAGTCGGAGTGTGTTCCGGTGCGGTAAAAAATCACCTCGTGACCGGCCTTGCGGTAGACAAGAAGCCAGTCCGGCTCAATGTGGCGTTCCCACCAGCTTTTATAGTCCCCTTGCAGAGGATGGTTCTCATGCCTGGGCAAGAGGGGCTGCTCGTTAACGAGCAACCCCATTACCTCGGTGAGCTTATTCATGTCCTTGCCGCGTTTTATTGCCAACTTGCGGTCTTTCTTGAACGGGCCGTGATAAACCGGGGTCAGCATCTTTTAATCGTCCGAGTCCAGATCCGCCATCATTTCCTGGAGACTGCCGAAGCTTCGCAGAGTGTTGGGTATTTTGCCCGCAATCATGTCATCCACTTCCTTCATTCCCGCAACCGTTTCGGCGTTATAGCGAGGGTTGCCGGTGTCCGGATCAATGTTTTGGGCGCAAACGGGACATGGAGGCAGGGATTCGGGAGCCGGGGTAAAAGTAAGAATGGTTCTTCCTACCGGTATTTCTTGTGGAACTTCAAGGGTGATCCTGCGATCGGCCGGGACTTCGACCGTTTGCGTAATAGCCATGGGGTAAACATAGCATGAAAAGGGGTGGCTTTCAAGGGGGCGCATTGCCTCAAGGCTGAAGACATCCGCCGCAGGGAAAACACAGGGAAGCTTAGGATGGCTTGCCCCGTTTGGCGGCCGGTCGGACGCGGAACGGGGCAAGCTTGATTTGGCTTTCGCCTGTTACCAGCGGTTTCCGCCCCGGTGGTCGTCGCGGCGGGGTTTGTCCATCGCCTCGTTCACGCGGATTTGTCGCCCGTCCAGCTCCATCCCGTTCGTTCCATCAATGGCTTTGCTCGCCTCGTCATCGGCCCCCATCTCGACAAAACCAAATCCCTTGGAATTCCCGGTGTCCCGGTCGATGATAATCTTTGCGGATACGACGTTGCCATAGTTCGCGAAAATGTTCCGCAGGCTGTCCTCGGTTGTGTTGTAGGAAAGATTCCCGACATACAGTTTCTTGGCCATCAAAAAAAGTCCTTTCCCGGATACGCCCGGGCAGCGTTGGATACGGTGTACCCTGATATTCACGCCCGCGAAAGCGGACGACTCAAATTCCCCCCGCCGAACCGGCACGGGAAAATAAGATGCGCTGCTGTATAGGGAGGTAAAAGCGGCAAGCCGGATGAGAATACGAAGGAAGAACCTCTAAACTTGAATTCGGCGCCCGCCCAAACCGAAGCGGGCTTTTCTTGTCAATTTTCAATTCCAAACAAGTACCTAACAGCTAATAACCCCGGCCCAAGCCCCAAAAGCCCGGAAACCGACGCCGGAAAACACGCCAAACGGCCCGTTTCCCCGAAATCCCGGGGCGGTTTTACGAAAAACCGCCTCTGAGCTAAACGTTACAATAACGTCGCGGAGTTGTCAAGCTTTTTCGGCGAAAAACACGGAATATTTTTCCGGCGCGGGGCAAATCCCGCGCCCGCCCTGCGGCGGCATTCAGGTTTCGTTGCCTTTCTGCCGAAACTGTAATATGATGGCAGTTGGGAGAAAATATCATGATAGGTAAAGTGCTTGCCCTCTTGGTGCTTATCGCCGTTCTTGCGGCGGGGGGCATTTTTTGGTTTGACCATCTTCATCTAATCGACGCAAGGACCGTTTTGGCGCCGGTGTACGGGCTTTTTGGCCGCGAGGGCCGCGCCCAGCCAAGGATTGCCCAGGACGAGCTTATCAGCCTGGACGCGGAGCGCTTCGCCATCCAAATGGAGTACGTGGACATGCGCATTGCCGAGCTGGACGTCAGGGAGCGCGAGCTCGACTTCCGCTGGGTCCAGATAGAGCAGATGGCCCAGGAGCTTGAGGCGCGCCAGGGATTGCTCGACGATCGGGAAAATTCACTCAGAGCTTTGGCCGCGGATGCCGAAAATAGGATAAGAAACGTCGAGCAAAACTCCAGGTACCTGACCGGGATGCCGCCGGCCGCAGCGGTCGGAATCATCGCCGAGCTGGAAGACCAGTACATTGTGGACGTATTCCGGATGACTGAGCAAATCGCCCAGGCCGAAGGCGTTATATCGCTGGTTTCAGTCTGGCTTTCCATGATGGAACCGGCAAGGGCGGCGGAAATTCAGCGCAGGATGGTAACAAGCCCGCACGGTATGTAGCCGTTCGGCGCGCGTCCTCACCTTCCGGAAAATAAATCGACCGGGCCGGCCACGGCAGGGCAGGCCAGGACAGGAGGTTTCGGTGGTGATTCAAGTATCCCCCCTTGCCGAACCGGTACAGCAGACGCAGGGCGTCCAAAGCCAGGAGACCCGGCAGGCAGCCGGGCCCGAAAGAAACGGGCTTGGCGTGTTCGCGAGGATTCTGGCGGGGCTTTTGGGGAAAACGGCGGAAACGCACACGTCCGCGGAAACGCACCATGCCCTGCTGCCGGCGTCGGACGCCGGCGAGCTTGACGCGCTTTCGGGCGAGGCCAAACAAGGAGGCCCCTCGGCGAAGGGGCTTGCCGCCGGCCTCGGCGAAAACCCCGCCGCGGAGCAATACCCGGCATTCCACGACAAAACCGGACAGGCCGGCTCCGAGCTTCCCAAAACCACGGAAACCGGCCGCGACAAAAACCTTTACATTGCGGCAAACCTTCTTGCCGGAAACCCCGGCGAACAGGCGTACGCGCCGGGCAAAACCGCCGAGGCCGCCTCCTATTACGGCGCGCCCCAAACGGCCGAGGCCCTGCGGCCCAAGCCGGAAGCCGCCCACCGGCAGGCAAACGAGGCCGCGGCCGGAATCCCGGCGGATGCCGCTTCGGGCGCCGACTCGGGCGAGGCCGCCGGCAAGCAGCTTGCGGCCGGCGCGGTAGCGGCGCAGGCGGACGGCTCCGTCGCCAAGCTTAAAACCCCGGGCGAAAACCCAAGAACGGGCGCCGGAAGGCCGGAAGCCGCGGCCGCGGCAAGGGACGGCTCAGGCGAGGGCCTTTTGAAGCAGGCCGAGGCCGGCAAAACCCTTGCCGAAACCCATAGCGCAAACAAGGCCGAAGCAGAGCAGGGCGACCGGCGGCGCGCAACCGTTGCCGACGCAAGGTATTCCCGCACGCAGACCGAGTCCGCCTACAGGGACGGCCTTGCAAACGGCCACGTCGAAACCCGGATGCCGTCGGAAGGCGCGGGCAGGGAAGCCGTTCTTGAAGTGCGCCTTCCCACCCAAAACGGGGCCTCGTCCGCGACCACCGTCTGGGAAAGCAGGCCGGGGCAGGCGATGGAGAACATGCTTGCCAGGGAACTTCACCAGCACCTCAACGGCGACATCGTTCGCCAGGCCTCGATAATCCTCCGCGACGGCGGCGACGGGACTATACGCCTTGCTTTAAGGCCGGAAAGCCTCGGCAATGTAAAGATACACCTTGAAATGGCCGAAAACAAAATAACGGGCTACATCGTCGTGGAAAGCGAGGAAGCCCTGCGGGCGTTCGAGAGGGAGCTCGCCTCCCTGGAGAAGGAGTTCAGGGATTCCGGCTTCGAAGGTGCGGAGCTTAAGATGTCGCTTGCCGACAAGGAAGCCGAACGGCAGGGCGGCGAGGACGAAGACGGACGCTTCATTTCCGGGCGGGCCGCGGCCTCGCGCTACGACGCCGCTGCCGAGGCCGCGGACGCGTCCCTGGCCCAAAGCCTGTACTGGCAGGGCTCCGGAACGGTTGACGTGCTTGCATAGGTAAAGGCCCGGGCGGTTTCCCGGATACGTATTTTCAGGAGAAGAGCAATGGATGGTATATCGTCGCTTAACGCGAACACGGCGGGCGCGGCCTTCAGGCTGGGCGCCGCGGAGCAGGCGAACCTCGACAGGATTGTCAACGAGGTCAACAACACCCTGCAAGACGGGCGCAGGCCGCAGCAGGAGCTTGGAAGGGACGACTTCCTCAGGCTGCTTATCGCCCAGCTTTCGCACCAGGATCCCATGAACCCGATGGAAGACAGGGAGTTCATCGCGCAGATGGCCCAGTTTTCCACCCTGGAGCAGATGACCCAGATGTCGGCCGATTTCTCGCGGCTCACGGCGATGCTGTCCGGGAGCGAGGCTTCGCAGGCGCTGGGCAGGAACGTCGAGATCTTCGACGGCGATCGCGTGGTGCAGGGCGTCGTAAGGGCCGTAACCAGGGGCGCGGATCCCCAGGTGATGGTGAACGGCGCGTATTTCAATTGGACCCAAGTGCAAAAGGTCTTCGACGACTAACGAATAAATAAGGAGAAACTTCGTCATGATGCGATCATTGTTTTCAGGCGTTTCCGGGCTTCAGAACCACCAGACACGGATGGACGTAATCGGTAACAACATTGCCAACATCAACACCATCGGCTTTAAACGGAACAGGGTGAACTTTCAGGACATCCTTTACCAACAGCTTCAGGGAGCGGCGCGTCCCACCGACGAGATCGGCGGCGTAAACCCCAGGGAAGTCGGCCTCGGCATGAGCATCGCCTCCATCGACACGGTGCACACCCAGGGCAGCCTTCAGACCACCGGCATCGCCACGGACCTTGCCATAAGCGGAAACGGCTTTTTCGTGCTGGACAACGCGGGCCAGCAGCTCTTTACCCGCGCCGGCGCGTTCAGCGTGGACGCGAACGGCTACATGGTGAACCCCGCCAACGGGATGCGGGTGCAGGGCTGGATGGCCCAGGAAATCGAGGGCTTCAACATGCTGGACGATTCCCAGCCGGTCGGAAACATCACGATTCCCATAGGCGACAAGGATCCGGCAAGGGCCACCTCCATGGTGCTTTTTGCCAGCAACCTTGACAGGCGCATACCGGAAATCCCGGAAGACGCCACCGCGCTGCAGATTCTGCAGGGCACCCGCAGAACCACAATCGACATCTACGACGCCTTCGGCGAAAGGCACGTCCTTCAGGTGGAATTCTCCAGGGTGCCCGGCGCGCCCAATAGCTGGAACATCGAGGTGGCGGTAAACCCCGGCGCCGAAATCGAAACCAACACCACCGTGGGCTTCGGCGACGCGGCTCCGGACGTGGGCGGCGCGACCGCCTTCGTGGTAAACTTTGACAACAACGGCACGCTGCTTTCGGCGGAGGACGCGGAAGGCAACGTTTCCGGCGACGTGGGCCAGGTGCAGATGTTCGTCGCCTTCGACGTTCCGGGGGCGGATCCCGAACTTGAGGACGGCGTGCGGCAGCAGTTCGTGCTGGATCTGGGCCAGGTGGGCGGCTTTACGAGGTCGATCACCCAGTTCGCCGAGGCCAGCACCACCAGGGGCGTAGAGCAGGACGGCTTCACCATGGGCTACCTCAACAACTTCCAGATCGACCAGCGCGGCGTGGTAACCGGCGTTTTCTCCAACGGCAACACCAGGGAGCTGGCGCAGGTGGCGCTGGCCACCTTCACCAACCAGGGCGGGCTTGAGAAGGCCGGGGACACCACCTTCCAGCAGTCTAACAACTCCGGCCTTGCGAACATCGGCTCGGCGATAAACGAAGGCAGGGGGCGCATCATTTCCGGCGCCCTGGAAATGTCGAACGTGGACATGGCGGACCAGTTTACCGACATGATCGTGACCCAGAGGGGCTTCCAGGCCAACTCGCGGACGATACAGACCGCGGACCAGCTCCTGCAGGAGGTGCTGACGCTCAAGCGTTAGTATAGGGGCAGGGCCGGCCGACGGCGGGCGTAAAAACCCGCGCCGGGCCGGCCGGCCGCTATTTACTAATTGCCGGGCGCCGGTTAGAATTAGAGTATGATAAAGGTAACAAAGCTGGACGGCACGGAATACTACGTGAATTCCCACCAGATTGAGTGCATCGAGGTAAACCCCGACACCACCCTGGTGATGCTGTCCGGCAAACACCATATTTTGCGGGAAGAGGTGGATGATGTTTTGGAGAAAATCGAGGCATACCACAGGCGCGTGAGCCCGCCCGTGATTCAGGAGTAAAGCATGGACATATCAACCGTAATAGGCATTACCGGTTCTTTTGCAATGGTACTGTTCGCCTCCTTTGCGGTCGGCGGCAACCCTTTGTTCCTCCTCAACCTCCCCTCGTTCCTCATAGTAGTTTTGGGCTCGTACTTCGCCCTTGCCGTCTCCCTTACCATGGCGAACACACTTGGCATCTTCGGCACGATGAAAAGGGCGTTTTTCATACCCACGTTCAACGAGGAAACCATCATCCAGAAGATGGTGGCCTTTTCCGAAAAGGCGCGCCGCGAGGGGCTTTTGGCCCTGGAAGACGAGCTTGAGGATCTCGACGACGAATTCATGAAAAAGGGCCTCCGCCTGATGGTGGACGGCACGGACGCAACCATCATCCGCGATCTTATGGAGTCGGAGCTTAACCAGATGCAGACCCGCCACACCGAAAGGCAGGGCTGGATGCTCACGTGGGGCGCGCTGGCCCCCGCCTTCGGAATGATGGGGACGGTCGTTGGCCTTGTAAACATGCTCCAGAACCTGGAGGACAGGGCGAGCATAGGCCCCAACATGGCCATGGCCGTTATCACCACCCTTTACGGCTCGCTTGTGGCGAACGTAATCAACCTGCCCATCTCCACCAAGCTTAAGGGCCAGAGCATGCAGGAATCCACCGTCAAGGAAATGATAATAGAAGGGGTGCTTTCCATACAGACGGGCGAGAACACCCGAATCCTTACCATGAAGCTTATGGCCTACCTGCCGCCCGTCCTGCGCAGGAAGATGGAAAAACAGTTGGGAGAGACTTAAAAAGCATGGCAGGCAAACGACGGCAAAAAAGGGAAGGCAAGGCGATGGATCCGAACGGGTGGCTGCTCACCTATTCGGACATGATAACGCTGCTGATGTGCTTCTTCGTCATCTTCTTCAACCCCGACGACATCACGCAGGAGCGCCTGGAGGCGATAGTCGCCGCGATGCGGCCCGGCGGGATAGGGGCCCTGGCGGGCGGCCTTACCCTTTCATCCGGCCGCAGCGCCGACCTTGGCAACACCATAATGACCCTGCCGTCCATGGAAAGGGGGCGCGTGATGGGACAGGCCCTGCGAAGGGCCGTAAGCGTCTTCTCCCCCGAAATCCGGTCAAACATGATCCGTGTGACCCACGACGAAAGGGGCATCGTGATAACCCTTGCCTCCGACGCGTTTTTCCACCCGGCAAGCGCGCGGATCAACATCGAACAGACCAGGGACACCCTGCTGCGGCTGGGCAGCTACCTGGCCTCGCCGGAGCTCGAGGGAAGAAGCTTCAGGATAGAGGGGCACACGGATTCCATTCCGGTGGATCCCGCCGGCCCGTGGGACTCTAACTGGGAGCTTTCCGCCCTGAGATCGATCAACGTGCTGCACTACCTTGTCGATTTGGGCATAGACGAAAACAGGTTCCAGGTTGCCGGCTTTGCCGACACCCGCCCGGTCCTGAGCAACGACACGCCCCAGGGCCGCGCCCACAACCGGCGCGTGGACGTCATAATAATCGACGACGGGCACCTGTAGGCGGCCCGTGCCGCGGTAACGTTTTTTCTAAAACGGCCTTTACGGTTTACCGATACTACGGATAGGGCCGGTTTTGGTCCGCCGAGGCGGACTTTGAAATAGGGTCGGGCAAAATACGGGGCCCGTTTGCGAAACGGGCCCGGCGATAACTTTGGTATGGAGGTTTTTTATGTCGGACGAAGAATTTGAAAGCATGGGCGAGGGCGAGTCGTCGGAGTCAAGCAGTACTTTTAAGAAGAAAAGCGCGCTGG
>Ga0209755_10009091_pt1 | contig 10526 bp, 7 predicted proteins | sample TergutCo191P1_FD_187301 | JGI IMG/M metagenome (GOLD analysis project Ga0209755, IMG submission 187301) | Cornitermes sp. P1 segment gut microbial communities from Petit-Saut dam, French Guiana - Co191P1 (SPAdes) (version 2) | ecosystem: Host-associated > Arthropoda: Insects > Digestive system >...
CATAATGGTATGTTCTTCAAGGAAAAAATTCAGCATGTTGCAAACAATGAATATATTCAGAAATGCCATTAACTGTTGCACTGTATTGCTGAAGAAAATTCTGTCTTGCTTCATAATCTGTGTTGGAGAGTTTGTGCACCACATTTATTTTATATAGATGTAAATGCAGCAGTTTTGCTGCAAGTCGTGGATACACACAGCCCAGTTTGCTCTGCAAGTTGAACAAATAATTTTCTTGGAGATGTCTCCAATGCAGTATGATTTTCTTCTAGCTTTTCGTTAGCACATCTTGTTTGTTGTCTTTCCCTGTTTAAAATTTAACATGTTGCTTGAAACGCTTTCACATTTTTGTAAATTCTGATGTTTGGTACAGGTCTATCAGGAAACTTTCTTCTGAATTTATGTTGGTATTTCTTGTAGGATCACCATTTAGTATGTGCATCATACCCCATACAGAATGTTGCAGTGATGTTTGCATTGCGACTGAAGACTGATTTCATATCTACAGTCATATAACAATCCTTATGTGAGAGATTGGGTTTTGGTGGCTTGGTGAGTCATCCAATTTTCGTGCAGTATTGTTGCCGATATACAGCGACCAACAGTAAGGGCCAGTTAAAGTGAGGACCCTGTAGGTATTATCCATTTTAATTGATCATACATATAATTAAACTAAAAAGTCCATATCATTGTACACCAAATTTCTGAAATGCATGTAATACTTTTTGAATAGCGCTGCCAAATTTGTAAAGTTTTAGTATCATACTAGAAACTTGTTCTGACTGTGAGTCCATATCATTTGAAGAGCCAATCCATGATTCTTCTGATTGAATTGTCATCATCCTTGGATGAATAGCATCATGAGTAATATAGATAGATGTACTATGAAGGTATGTTTTCTAGTGGATGGGACCATGTAGTTTGATACATATTTCCCAGGGTTGTAGAGGAGCAGTCTGCCTCCATCTTTAGACTGTTATCAAACTGCCCTAAAGAAGAAGGCAGCAGGCACCACTATAATTCTGGTAACTGTGTACCAATTTACATGGCTTTGAATTGTAGAAAACCCGAGTCTTTATGAACACTACTGTGAGAATCTCGTAGCTTGCATACATTTTTATAATTATAAATGTGACGAAACTGAAAAAAAAAAAAAACACTGAAATTGTGAATTCAGTGTAAATCAACAACTCTTAGATTACTACAAGTTGTGGATTTAGTTGCCACACGCAGCCTGCTGACTACAATCACCAGTTTAATTCTCTACTTATTAAATCTTAGTAAGTAAGTCCCTGTGTTACTGTGCAGCCAATGCTCCATGTTTTTGACTAGATCTTTATATTCCCCATTTCCCCACTAGGAGTCAGATTGCAACCAAGAAGCCAGAGCCAGAGCATCAGTAAAACTACACATATGTTGTTGCTCAGAATTTTTCATCTGTTTTCATGAAAAAGGAACTCCCCAATAAGAGCAGTGCTGTAATATCCAAATTCTGACTGAAACGATCTTACCAACCACATGATTCTTTGTGGATGTTCGTGTGTTTACAAGCTACAGGGCATATGAGATTCTTTCTGTTCTTCATGTGGTGGATGGGAGGAAAATTTTAGTCTTATTTCATGGCTGCTATTAAGGCTTTGGATTTTAAAATTTGCAATTTTGTGTTAAGTTGTGATGTCTGCCAAGGTCACATATGTCCTTGTTCATTTCTGTAAATGAAGTATAACAATACCTAAATTATGTAGTACATTCTGGTTCCTAATATAAGAATAATAACATAGATCAACAAATAATTTACATTGTTTATCATTAGAAAGTCTTTGCACTGTTGTTATCTGCCCTTAGTGTGGGCTGGAAAATATGTCGCACATAAAAAGGAGGTAAATTTATATTGAACCTTTGCAGAACATTTATGGAAGATAGGATAGAGTATTTTAGTTACAGAATATTAAAAAAATAATTTTGAAGGGTCACAGTTCTAAATTGGCAGCCAGAATAACTCAGTTAGCATAGCAACTTACTGCATGCTGAATGGTCTATTCAAACCTTGGTGGGGGTGAGATTCTCTGTATCAATCCAGACCAGCACAAGGCCCACCTAGTCTCTTGTACTACGGGTACCTGGCCTCTTTCCAAGACTTAAAGTGGCCATGGCATGGTGTTAACACCCATTCTGTCAGGTGCTGAGGTCGAATGAAGTGTAGCTTAATACCTCTATCCCAACTTTTGTGCCTTCGTGGCGTGTTACAGGGTGAACTTTACCTTTCCAGTTCTAAATTGTTGTGCATGTTACAATATATTAAGGTAATATATTTACTAGTTTATAAATGTTTATGGCTAATTAATAATTACTTTGATGATGCTGCATCAGCTACAGAAGATTTGAAGTATGATGATTTTGGTAGTAAATAGAGGAAGTAATGGAGGTATTGATGGAAATGTAACTGGGAAGTAAGAGAACTGAGAGTATAAGAGAAGAAAGACTTTATTTTACTGCTTGTTGAATGCCAAAGGAGTATGAAAGTTGGTACTTATACATTTTTTGGTAAAGTGACTGTTTTTTCATTCAGGAATTGAAGTTCTTCAGTGAAATTTTAAAGACTTCCAAACAGTATTCTTGCTCAGAAGGTGAGAAGGAAGTAAACCGCAAGAAGAATCGTTACAAAGACATTCTACCTTGTAAGTTTTTGGAATTCTTGAAGTAGCTGTTAAGGAAGAATGCTTCAATTTGTATGCACAGACCTGCTGAAATGTGTGGATTTCTTAAGTAGTGCTCACTGAGAGAACATCAGTAATGAAATAGTAACATTTATGGTTTGGTGGAGGTCTAAACATTTTATACAATCCTGGTGGCACCTGCACTCATAAAATAAATTGCAATTAATTATCTAGTTATTGTACACTGTAAAAATGTAGGAGCTAATTTTCTACTTTGTGAACCTTGGAGTGGTTACTCCTAGAACTGTATGTGACAAACTAAGTTGTCCTTGAAGGAGTTTTTTAATGTCCTCTTAAGTGTTTTCATCTGTGTATAGAGGCTTATTAAAAATGTTATATTATTAATTTTGGAGCTTAGTCATCTGTGTGTTTTTATTAACAGTAGAATATCCAGTACCTGGAATTGCCACACACAGCCTTATTATTTTGCTTTGTTGCTGTGTTTGTAGTATTTAATCCAGGATTACGTTTCATACAGAAGTTAATAGACAAGTTTGTAATCTGTAACTGGAACAGGTTTTCCAGCATTCACTGCATGGTCCCAACAATTATAGTAATTATATGGAAAATTAAAGGTATGTTTTAAGCATTCATAGTGTTGTTATTTCATATAAAAAGTATTTTAACACACTCATATCTCATATTATCGTTACTAAGAAACATAAAAATGGATTTTATGCATCAGCAGCATTGTTATTTGACACCAACTAAGTCTGATAGAAATGCGTATTTTTAGGAGTCGGGTGCCAAGATTTCATGGTACTGTGTTTAGTGATATTAACATAGATTCCATTCCAGATGCTTGCATGCCTATCATGCTGGTATCCTGGATAATGAGGAATTTAAAATACTGACATTTGAGGTTGTTTGATCTCCATAATGTTTCTGGCATCTGATAAGTACTTTTTGGAAGTACTTTTCATTGCACATATCTTTGTTGCAGTTGACAGCAGCCGTGTCATTCTGAGTGAATATGCAGGGGTTCCGGGCAGTGACTATATCAATGCTAACTACATCAAAGGGGCTAGTGGATCCCCAGCATACATTGCATGTCAGGGTCCATTGCCACATACTGTTAACGACTTCTGGCGTATGGTGGTGGAATGTGAGGTGCAAGTCATTGTTATGGCATGTAATGAGGAGGAAGCTGGGAAGGTGATTGTGTGTATAAAACTAAGTGTTGAATTATTTTAAGGTGTGACAGAGATATTCTTTTAGTGGTAAAGCCTGCTTTTGGAACACTCAGAGTTTTAGATCTTTGAAGCTTGTGACAAAATGCTTTAGTTTTGCCATGAACATTGGTTTATCAGGTAATGTGGTCTCCATTCTTTTCTGGCAGAAACTGCTCAAGGACTGTTTCATTCCCCATTTGTAAATGGTCTTTATCAGTTAGAACAGCTAATCATGTTACATCTGTGTGCAGAATGGTAAACTTTATCATAGAAATCACTCCTTCCTCTCTTCATTCTTTGCTGTTTGATGAACTGCCATTCTTATTATTTAAGTCTTTTGACCCATTTGCTGAGCTCAGGTTGTGGAGAATTGTTCCCCTTTCACACATTTAAACTTCGTATGTGTCATCTGGTGTCAGAGTTACCTCAGTTGCATATGTTTTTCCAGTGTCTCCTCAATTTCTTTCCATGTCATGTTTTTTCTCCCCCTTTTGTGTGAAACCTATCCTCACCTGTTTTTTCCCATCTCAGTCTTCCATTCTGGACTATTCCTTTTCATTTCATGTTCATAACCTTCTTTGGAATCCTTGATTTGTTCTTGAAACATGTCCATAGGATCATCTTGTTGTGCTTTCTTTTGCTTTTATTCTGTCTTCTATGGTTTTCCTTTCTGTACATTTCAAAGATTCATCTCTGCTTCCATTAGAGTACCAATGTTTGCCTTGATCATTATTCATGTTCATCCTTTGTGTGTTAATACAGGCATGTGTTAACTTTTAAATAAACTTTTTTTGTTTCATTCTTTGGCCTTTTCTGTATCCAAAGTACATGGACATTTTTCTCATAATGTTGTGCATCCCTCTACTATCCAACAGTTTAGCTTGACAGCAGGTAGTGCAGCAGTCACTGCTGTTGCAGTTTGCCATGGGACGGGGTCTGTGTGTTTTAGTTCAGTACGTTGGCGTTTGCCATTTGATTTTATACTCACCACATTTAAAGAAGATATTTGAAATTGTTTCCTTTGGCTTGCTGATGCACAAGATATCTAACATACATTTGTTATGGGTAAAAGTTTCGATGTGGAAATTGGAAACACTATGTTATGAATACTTTCTTTCAAATTGTCTTCTTTGGACTTGTTATTATTACTATACACTTCATGTTTTCTTAACTGCTGATGCTTTTCTGTAGTGTACAAAAAATCCTGTTCCCAATTGATGTTTTTTGTTTCCTTTTCCATAAAAAAAATTATAATCCCCAGCCCTTGGCATGTCCCCATTTTCCCACCTGCCCACCCACTAAATCTCATTTATATCTTACTAATTCCCTGACTACTGCTGTAAGGGAACCTGCACTATACAGGCTCATAAAATTCCAAGTATATGTTTTTATAGTGAGGAGTTGTTAGCACTTTTCCCAACCCCCAAACTGGAGGACCACCTATTTTCGGCCCTGAAACTCATTCAATATATTCGCAGCTACCCTCCACATTGGAGGCCGTTCCTCTATCCTTTATCCTTTACTGTGTCCCACTAGTCAAAATAGCATAGGTTCAGATCTGGCCATGGAGAAGGTCAGAGTCCCCTGTTCTTTATTCTGTCACTGAAAGCTCGCTGTAAATAACGTGTAGAATTGTTTTCCATATGAGCTGTTGCACTGTCTTGCTGAAAAAGGCTTAAGTTGTCTTTGTATTAGACAGGCCTTCAAAAAATGGTGTCAAAATATAACATACTGGTTTAAGCTGATGGTCTGAGGAATTAAATTGGCCCACTAATTCTGGTTACACTCACAGCACACCACATGGCAAAATTAGCTACATGTAATGGCACTCTTTGAATTAACATTGGTTTTGTGCAGACCAGTACCTGTTGTCTGAGAGTTAATTTATCCACTGAGATGAAACCAAGCTTGAAACCAACTTGTCACTTGTACATTGTCCATTCTATCCACAATGATTCACTTACCACCAGGTAAAGCAACAAATCCACACGGTTTGTCAGAATCACAGTAGCGTTATCATAACGTCAACTTCTGCATGTTTTGTGCCTCACTGGCCCATCATCAGGAAGTGCATAGTTGCATAAAAGAATCATTTAATGTTTTTACCATCTCCAGTTTGTAGTAGAACTGTCATAAATTCGTCAGTGTGTGATTTATGTTAGATGGATTTGTGAACTGAAAACTATAAAATTGTTAGGTTATAAAAATTGTTTAAAATTATAAAACATTTGGTTGTTACAATTATTACATGCGTTAAAAGATGGTGTAAACCATGTCCAAATAAGAGTAGTGTAATACAGATGTTATAACATATATATAGACTATTATAAGATACAGATGCAGTACGCACCAGTATTAGGAGCAGTCTGTTAGTTTGAATGTGTTTGCAGTACTAAGGGGTGGAAACTAGGTTAGAAGACAAGCGTACGAATTTAGATTACGTTCTGGTGTGACATAACATGAAAGTTAAATATCAGCTGATATATCGGGTTTCATTCTCCTGTGTTTTGTTCCAGAATAAGTTTGTTATGATGATAATGCAATTTAATATAAAACTTTTCACAGGGATTCAGTAATGGGCCATTGCTAGCTTACTTGAGTAAGGACATAATATTATTGATAGGTCCATATTTATGTTTATTATATAAAATATGTAGGGCCAATACTGATCGTTGGTTGTTCTGTTTTATGTATCTCATGTGTTCTTGGTACCTTTGTTTTAGACGGTAAGAAATTACCACTACTCACTGCATAATAACCCAGAAGAGCACAGTTCTTATAATAGTGAGTTTCTTGTAATTGCTGTCCTTTTCTTTCATCTTTAACTTGTCAGTTACCTGCCCACAGACATACATGGGTCCCTGTGCCCATACATGTATTTTGTGAGTTGATCATGTGTAAATGTTGCTTTGTTCCTGTGGGAGGTGAGATGCATGTGTGTTGAGACTGATAATGTGTAAATTGGTGCCTGACAGCTAGGGAAAACACATACTATGCGATTTACTCTATACAACCCAAAATTTGTGGCTAAATATGGGAGGTAACAGTACAATATTTAATATTCTTTTGAAATTTTTTTGCTTAGAAGTAGGGTTCTATACATTATGTGAGTAAGTACAAAACCTTAAGTAAGAAAGAGTTGATTATGGCTTATTTTTGTAGCACAAGTGCGAGAATTATTGGGTGGACCGAGAGGGTGAAGAGAAGCAGTTTGGTATGGTTGCCATTCGCTTGGTGAAAGCTAGCACTGTTTGCCCAGACTTCCTAGTGCGTACTATGCGTCTTAAGTATGTTAGCAGTCAGTTACCTCATGGTAAGTAGATGTGTTCACACTCACATAAATGCAGAGAGTTTGTTTTATTGTAACACTGAGGACTGTAGAACAGGTAGTTTTTATGGTTGGTATGCAGTAGTGATGTGACTGCCATGCATTGAGCCCTCCGGCAATAAAAAATACTAAAGCAAAATTATACTATGTTGATTAATTTTAGTAATGCACTTATAATATTAAAGAATTGTGAATATTGTTAGTTTCAGAGGAACGAACAGTGTGTCAGTTTCACTATTCAACGTGGCCAGATCATGGCGTACCTCGTTTAGTGCGACCATTGTTGGATATGGTGAGGTTGGTTCGTGATACGCAAGCTTCTGAAACTCTACCTGTTTTGGTCCATTGTTCAGCAGGTTGTGGACGAACTGGTACCATCTGTGCCATTGACTATGTGTGGGGTCTTCTTCGAGCTGGAGTAAGTTTTAGCCATATTACCAAAATCTTTTAGCGGAGGTTTATTTCCTTAAGCTTATGTGATGTACAGGGTTTTTTTTTGAAAAGTGCATGCTCCTCCATACTTTTTTTTGTTGAACTCCAAGGTTTATTACTGTGTTCACAAAAATCTGTTATCATTGGAACTGATTAAGACACTCAACACCACTTGCACACTTGTAAGATGTGTAAGTATATTAATATATTTATTCATTTAATTAAGAGTGTCCAGCTAAGTGTGGAACCTGGTTATGAAGTTTGGAAACCTCCTTATATAATCCACATGAATAATCTGTATTGTGTAATGCAACTTGCTGTATGTCAGAGCAAGTGTTGGGGGTGACAACTTTGATTCTCAGATGTTTGACACCTGTGGAACATATTGTTAAAAGATTTTTTAAGTTATTGCCTAAAAATTATTGATACTGCATGCCTGAGTGGATTATCTTTCAACCAGTAGGCTATCTGCTAATCAGTTATTTTGAGTATTTATGTGAAAGTTTAAATAATCTCATCTTAACATAAGTTAGCAATGTATTTACTGGAACCAATTACAGGAACAGACTATGGAGAGACTCCTGGATTGTTTGTATGGGTGTAAATTTGTATGGTTTTAAATGAAAAAATTTTTTGGCTGTATGTACAGATTACTTTGATATACTGATTTCCTGGAATTAGCAGTTTTAAAGATTTTTGTGTGTGTGCTTCTGAACACACTCAAGTATCATCTGTACCATCTGACAGAACATGTAATTTATGTAGATCCTTCTTGAAATGGAAATCTGTTGTTCATAGTTTGTTGACCAGTGGCTGTATTTTTTATTTGGAACTGAAGTGCCAATGAACCAACTTTTAGTTTTTCTGTGATTCTCTGTATACAATTTTTTCCCTTGTGTAGGTTTCCACAATACAGAAACCCCCATATTACACTGTACTACATATTTACAAACAAATACAATAATTTACATCTGCTGCACCCAGCATATGGGACTGGACTGTCATCATTCAGTGACTTATTGTAACCAAACACATGGTGTCAAGACTGCCAGGAATGCAACATACAGAGCCTAATAAGGGAAGCGAGTATGTATTCCACATTATGTTAGATTCCCTGCGTGTAGTCTTCAAAGAGATCACTTTCTAGTCACTCTTTATGAGGTTTCCTAACAGATTTCTATACACTGTGACACAGAATTAAAATTTTGGTTCCATTTCAAGCCGCAGAATCTGTACATATGATGACACAAAATGTAAATAATTTAACAGTTAACTGCTGTATTGATGGCATGCTTATTTGATTTGCAAGAATTATTGTTACTGTTCCTGATGAATTTTTGTTGTTTTGCATTACTTGCTTAACCGTTTCATTCTAGAAACTCAGCAAACATTTCAGCTTACACAAACTGGTTCAGGATATGCGAAAACAGCGGACTGCCATGGTGCAAACCAAAGAACAGTATATTCTGGTGCATCAGGCTGTGAGAGAACTCTTCCGAGAACAGTTGCGCATGATTGACTCTCATCCCTATGAGAATATTGATGCAAATGGAATGCCATTAGTGAAAGAGGAACAAGAACCGGTGTATGCCAGTCCTACCATAATTATTCTTGCAGAAAATAATAGTGAAGGTTAGATTAACAATAAATAAGTATTTAGAATAAGATTTCCTTTGAACTAGAAACCAAAGGTCTTGTTTCATGAACTGAGTTTGTTAGCATTTGCGCAGAAGAGACATAAATATTATATTTTGAAATGACACATCCCTGTTGCCTTATTCAATTTTAGATATTTTTTTTATTCAAAACAGCCAATATAACATAAAAGACAAAAAAGGCCAGAAGAACATAAGCCATCAGCAACCATTAAAGCAAAAGATCTACAGACCCCTCAGTAACTCTGTGTTATGATACTACCATTTATTACATTTATATGAGGTGCAGAAGAATAAGTGGTCAGTGACTTTAAATCAGTCTGCTGTGTATGAAATAAATTAACAAACAAGCCACCAACCAACCTTAAAACAACCCAAACAACACTAAAGCCAAACCCATACTTAGAAGAAATAGGAAAGATGTGAAACAGCCCATATCCACCAAGCTTTAACAAAACACCATACAAAATCATTGAACCAGAAACAGGAGTCTTCACATAGGCCCTAGGAAGTGACAGATGAACAAACAATATAGATATCTTAACCAAAAAAGCCAAAACACACAAACATAAAACATTCTTCTACCCAAAACAGTATCCTGCAATAAAAATAAACATAGTGAACCCAATATATAATTCATAGATACAATTAAAATTATAAAATATTTAAACATGCTGCAACATGTTTCGGATCACAGAGGATGCATCATCGGGGAGTCTTGTACAGTGCTTGGCTAAAAATTTCAAGAATGGTTCAGTCATGTCCGTTGACATGTCCATGCATCAGTGGTTAACCAGTAACTGATGTTCCAGTGCAATGTAATGTGCTTATCTTCAAAATATTTGATGCAGTGTCATATTCCAGAAGGATGGAATCCTCAAATAAACTGCTGCATAAACCTCAAAACTTATGTACTTGAAACTAGCTTAATCTGAGTGTCGTGGTCAAGTGGTTAGCACTCCTGCTTTTTATTTGGCTTTAATTCTTGGCATGGAAATGCCCTTTGTCATGGTTTTATTCATTCCCTGAGGCACAGTTACTTGCTTCAGTATTGTTTGTAATTCATTATTCTCTGACCCTTCTTCATTTGACATTATATAGTCTTCACTACTGACAGCATTAGGTGAATAAATAAATAATTACAATAAAATAAAAGCTTAATGTCTTCCATATCCAGTTTTCTTTGTGTTATGTGTTATAGAGTATTACACTGACATATGGG
>Ga0209755_10009092_pt1 | contig 10525 bp, 6 predicted proteins | sample TergutCo191P1_FD_187301 | JGI IMG/M metagenome (GOLD analysis project Ga0209755, IMG submission 187301) | Cornitermes sp. P1 segment gut microbial communities from Petit-Saut dam, French Guiana - Co191P1 (SPAdes) (version 2) | ecosystem: Host-associated > Arthropoda: Insects > Digestive system >...
GCTGTTCACAGAGGTTTTGGCACAAGCCGACATTCGCAGTTTCGCAACTCGCCGATGTGGGAAATTCCGAACGAAATCAAAATTCGTCGTCCGGAAGTACCGATGTATTGCGACCCAAGCCATATTGCCGGACGAACAGACTTTGTTTTTTTGGTGGCGCAACGTGCGTTGGATATGGCGATGGACGGGCTGATGATTGAAATTCATCCCGATGCGAAACATGCGCTAACAGACGGTTTTCAGCAGTTGGGTTTTGAGGAATTTGAACAACTAATTTCTGAACTTGCCAAAGAAAATGCCTGCGACGAACATCGTCCGCTAAAACGAATGCGTGCCATCATTGATGATTTGGACGAAGAAATTATTTCTGCACTCGCCAAACGCCTCAAGATTGTGGACGAAATTGGCGACTACAAACGCCAAAACGATATGCTCGCGTTGCAACCCGAACGCTGGAAAAAATTGTTGGAAAAACGCTTGGAACTTGGAAAACGGCACGACCTTAACGAGGATTTTTTGGTTGGGCTTTGGACGGCTATACACGACGAATCCTTACGCAGACAGGAAACGTGATACACGTCATTGCGAGCCGTAGGCGAAGCAATCCAGATTGCTTCGGTCGTTCCTCCCTCGCAATGACGACAAAAAACAACCATTAGCCATTACAGGTCATAGCCGAAGCGCTTGAGGATTTTCTCATTATCCCGCCAATCCTTCATAACCTTCACAAACAATTCCAAATAAACCTGTTTGCCCAAAAACTTTTCCATTTGTTTGCGAGCTTCTTTGCCCACTTTTTTCAAGGCAGAGCCTTTGTTTCCAATGATTATCGCTTTTTGCGATTCGCGTTCAACAAAAATTAACGCCCGAATTTTATCAATATCCTTGCCCTCATCGTAAGAATCCACAACGATTTCGACGGAATACGGAATTTCTTTTTGGTAGAACAACAAAATCTTTTCACGAATAATTTCCGATACAAAAAAACGTAGATTTCTGTCCGAAATTTCGTCTTTGGGATAATACGGCGGAGCAACGGGCAAATGTTCCAAAATCATTGTCAATACAGCATCTACATTGAATTTATGCAAGGCCGAAATTGGCAAAATTTGTGCGGTTGGAAGTTTCTCTTTCCACTCGTCAATTTTTGCAGAAATCTCTTCTTGATTTGACAAATCAATTTTATTCAACAACAAAATAATCGGAACGCCGGATTTTTTAATGCGTTCAATGATTTCAGGATTTTTGAAATCCTCACCCAAATCCGACAACAAAATGAACACATCCGCATCGTGCAACGCACTGCGAACGCCCGTCATCATGGACTCTTGCAATTTGTAGTGCGGATTCACCAACCCCGGCGTATCCGAAAACACAATTTGATAATTTTCGTCGTTCAAAATGCCGATAATTCGGTGGCGTGTGGTCTGCGCTTTTGGTGTGATAATCGACAATTGGTCGCCCACCAAAGCGTTCATTAGCGTTGATTTTCCGGCGTTTGGGTTGCCGATGATGTTTACAAATCCTGATTGATGCATAATGTTTTTGGGCGGGCTGACCCCGCCCCTACGGGTTTATTCGCGCCAAACCTCGACGCGAAAGTTTTTGAAATATATACGTTCGTTGCGATAATTCGTATTCATGACATAAATGCGATGCCAATCTCTTCTTTCGATGACAAGATTGATGGTCAATTTTTGCCAACCGTCCGCATTTGGTTCGGAAATATATTGCTCCGATTGCCAAAGTTTGTGGTTTCTAACATCGTTGTCGCTAATGATTAAATGTCCTGAATTAGAACCTTTTCTCAACACAGAAAGCGAAACCGAATCGCCACGCTGAAGGCGCGGTCCAACGGTTAGACCAAATTGTGTGGTATCAAGAATAGTGATGGTATCGGACGTAGAAAGATAGTCTAACGAGCGCGGAATAATCGGTTTTTTCAGAACGATGTAATCCAAACTTGAAAACTGAAAATAATTTTCATTGAAGGTGTGATTGGAAATACGCGGAACAAATCTTGCCTCGCGTTCGCATTCGGGGATGAAAAAAATGCTTTGCATGGGAAGTCCGCGAAGCCCTGCAATTAAAGGCGTTTCGAACGCTAAGAATGTTGGGTCGATGTATCTGCTGAGTTCTTGCAAATGTTCTGAAAGTGCAAGTTTATCGGCAGTTTTTGGTGCACGTTCAAGCAAACGAACCACATAATTTTGTCGGGTTTGAAATTCGGGAAGTGTTCGCAACTGCCCGAAAACAGCGAAAATCACGAGAACGCACACAATCCAAAAACGATAACCGGGTTTTTTAAGTTCATCCCAAAGATATATCATAAAAAATCCGATAATCAGCATAATTATTGAGAAAAACAAGAGCTCAAAGTTCACATCTACAAGCCCATTTCGCGAATGTCTTGAAATATTAATAAGTAAAAAAGATATTGCAAAAAATGGCCAATATGTAAACCCGAAGCCTGTTTCAGCAGTTTCATTTTTACTTTTGTAAAACAAAAATAGCACCAAGTAAGCCAACATCAAAAAAGGAATCACGAACGTGCCAATCGCAACAGACAACGAATATCCAATGAATGAAAAGTAATGAGCACCCATTATGACATCTTGAAAAACATTGGCGTAAGGCCAAACAAACGGAAACACTGCTATCAACGCCCAATACCAATACACTATTGTTACATTGCCATCTTTGTCGTGCAAACGAAAGTTTTCGTAACGATAATTTTTTCTATAACCTATCTGAAAAATGCCCTCTAAAATCACATAAAGTGTGGCAACGAAAATCAACGGTGTATGCACCGCCATAAAAAATGTTTGATTGACACCAAACAGCAAAAGCAGCAATAAAATTCCCGAATTTTTTTGTTTGAAACCGTAACGCACAATCCAAAAAATGCTATACAAAAAAATCGCTGGAGCCGTTGAAAACACAAGGCTTACCACCGACAACGAAGCGTTTGCGTTTATCGCAAAAACCGTCAACAAATTTTGAAACCAATGCACCGAAAACCAAACCGTGCTTGAAAAAATTTGCGGTTCATTAATCAAGTTGAACAAACCCATTGCCGATTCGCCAAACGTACTTCGCAACTCGTGAAACCACGCAGAAAGCCCGATAACAGCCAAAAAGCCGAGATGCGACAACACATCAATACGGTTTTTAGCATTTGAAAAATTGATAATTTTTTTGTAACTTTGCACGGTTATTTTCCTACTTAATCTGCAAAAATACAAAAAAAAATTGATATGGAACTTGTTTTTGCCACAAATAATGCACACAAACTTTTTGAAGTGCGCGAAAAACTGCGGTTGCTCAACTCGGACATCAAGATTTTGAGCCTTTCGGACATTGGTTTTTTGGATGAAATTCCGGAAACGGGGGACACGTTGCGGGCGAATGCGTTGCAAAAGGCGCAGACGGTTCACGATTTTGTCACACGTAGAGACGCACGGCCGTGCGTCTCTACAATCGGTATATTCGCGGATGATTCCGGTTTAGAAATCGACGCCCTAAACAACGAACCCGGCGTAAATTCCGCACATTACGCGGGCGAACCGCGTTCGGCAGAAAACAACATCAATTTGGTATTATCAAACATGCACGAAAAAACCAATCGCGAAGCCTGTTTCAAAACAGTTATCGCCTTAATTTTGGATGGAAAAACACATTATTTTGAAGGGCGTGTGGATGGCGAAATCACCACCGAAAAACACGGCGAAAAAGGCTTTGGTTACGACCCGATTTTCCGCCCCGACGGATATCAAAAAACCTTTGCAGAATTTACGTTGGACGAAAAAAATGCGATTAGTCACCGCGGGCGTGCCGTGGATGCGCTGATAAAATTTGTTTGTTCGGAATTTTATTCGTAACTTTGCAAAAAATTAACCCCGTACAGACAAGGCATGCCTTGTCTCTACATAAACAAAAACGAAAAAAAATCATGACCCAAGAACAGCGAATCACAGAAGTTGGCAAGCTCGTTGGCAACACGCCAATGGTAAAAATCACGTACAAAAACAATGGCAAAACAAGCGTTATTTTTGCTAAATTGGAGTATTACAATTTTAGCGGAAGCATCAAGGACCGCATGGCGTTTCACATTTTGAGCAAGTCATATACGGAAGGTTTGATTGCGCCGAACGACCATATTGTAGAGGCAACCAGCGGAAATACCGGCATCGCTTTTTCGGCGCAAGGGCGTGCACTCGGACATCCCGTTGTGATTTATATGCCCGATTGGATGAGCAGGGAACGCATTGATATTATGCGGTGTTACGGTGCGGAAATTCGGTTGGTTTCGAAAGACGAAGGCGGATTTTTGGGCAGTATCGCGCGTGCGGAAGAGATGGCAAAAATGCAAGCGAACGTGTTTTTGCCGCGACAATTTGATAACTGTTTGAATTGCGAAGCGCATTTCAAAACAACGGGTCCAGAGATTTGGGCGCAGTTGAATAGCATCGGTTTAACACCGGATGTTTTTGTTGCTGGCGTTGGAACAGGCGGAACAGTGATGGGCGTGCGTGAATATCTGAAACAACGCAATCCAAATGCAAAAGCGCATCCGCTTGAGCCGTCAAATTCGCCAACATTATCCACCGGACATTGCGTTGGAAAGCACCGTATTCAGGGGATTTCCGACGAATTTATCCCGTCCATTGTGAAACTCAACGAACTTGATAAAATTGTGGAAGTGGACGATGGCGATTCCATCATTATGGCACAAAAATTATCCACGGTTTTGGGCTTGGGCGTAGGGATTTCGTCGGGCGGAAATTTCTTGGGTGCTGTAAAATTGCAACAAGAAAATCCCGAAACGACTGTCGTTACTATGTTTTCGGACTGCAACAAAAAATACCTTTCCACCGATTATTGCAAAACCGAGCCGATAAAAAACGATTTTTTATCTTCAAACATCGAACTGATTTCTAAAGAAACAATTTTGGTTTCGCGCGAGGATGTTGCGAAACATGTAATATAAAAATCTATGAAAAAACTATTAATCCTACCAATCGTATTGTTTTTGGCAACAGCAACAGTTGCACAAAATTCTGAAAAAACCGGGGCGTTGTTGTGGCGAATTTCCGGAAATAATTTGGCACAACCGTCCTATGTTTTTGGCACACATCACTTGTTTCCGCTCAGTTTTTTAGAGACTGTTTCGGGATTAAATTCTGCACTTGAAAACACGCAACAAGTTGTTGGCGAATTGGTTATGGGCGATGATATGATGGCGATGGCCATGCAAATGCAAAGCATGGGGATGATGCCTCACGATACAACGTGGGACATGTTACTTTCGTCTGAAGATTTCGCATTTGTTGATGAACAATTGGCCGCGTTTTTCGGCGCAGGTTTGCAAGCGTTTGGCGTGCTTCGTCCGTTTATGATCAACCTCACGTTTGTTGCTGCATTGTATCAACAATTATTTCCGGAAACGGATCCCGAGCAATCAATGGACGGTTGGTTTCAGCAACAAGCCATTGAACGCGGACTTCCGGTTATCGGTTTGGAAAGCGTGGAAGACCAAATGAATGCCATTGGCGTGGGCTCGCTCGTGCAACAAGCGGAAGATTTTGTGTGTGCATTGCGAAATATCGATTACGCAATTAATCAAGCGCATGAGCTCAACCGTTTGTACGAAACCGCTGATTTAATTGGGCTTAAAGGTATGCTTCGTGCAGAAAGTCCGTGTGCATTTAGTGCCGAACAAGAATATGCACTCAACAATGCAAGAAATGCGCGTTGGTTGGAAAAACTGCCTGGAATTATGGCTGAAACGCCAAGTTTTATTGCTGTTGGCGCGTTGCATTTGGTTGGCGAAGTTGGCATTTTGTATGGCTTGGCACAACTTGGTTTTACCGTTGAAGCCGTGAAATAATGAAAAATCTAAAACAAAACGATATGAAAAAACTAATCATCTTGCCGATACTTGTGCTTTTGGCAAGTGCGGTATTCGCACAAAACACGCCAATAACGCGAGCAAACTACGATTTGGCGGAACGCTTTTCGCAACGACGCCTTGAGCAAATGGTATTCTCAACAACTGTGACTCCCAATTGGCTCCAAAATTCTAACCGCTTTTGGTACGAGTGGCGCACGCCACAAGGCCGACGATTCATGCTTGTCGATGCCAGCAACGGCCGAAGCACACAACTTTTCGACCCCGTGAGAATGGCGGCCGAAATCACAATGATTGTGAGAGACCCGTTTTGTGCGGTGTCTTTACCAATTCAAAATTTGAGATTTATCGAAAATGAAACACAAATTCGTTTCAGTGTCACAAGCAGTGTGCAAAGGCCTGAAACGCCAGTAAATAACCGTAATGTTTGGGGTGCCGACCGCGGACGTGGCGCCGACCGACAAGTGTTTTGGTTTACCTACGATTTGCGCACAAGCGTGTTGACACATTTGGAAGATTTTGACCCCGAAAGACGATTCCCAGGTTGGGCAAACATCTCGCCTGACGGGCAATACATCGTTTTTATGCGAAACTGGAATTTGTATTGGATGGACAGAGAAAGTTTTGACAGATGGCGCAGAGATTCAACCGACGAAGCCATTGTTGAACATCAATTAACAACGGATGGCGAGGAGCATTTCAGCTGGGGATTCCGCACACGCGGCGAAACAAATGTTGACCGACGACGAAGAGAAAACGCGCGTTTTAGAGTGGATGCCGTATGGTCGCCCGACTCCAGAAATTTTGCGTTTTTGCGTTTCGACCAGCGTTTGGTTGAAGATTTGTGGGTCATCAATAGCGTCGCTCAGCCGCGTCCAACGCTGGAAACCTATCGTTATCACATGGCTGGCGAAGCAAATGCAACACAAACGTCGTTGCATATTTTCAACATGGAAACTCAAACCTCCAGACAAGTGGATACGTGGGCGTTTCGCGACCAATCGATGGGCATTTATCGCAGGCCGCTTCCGCCGAGTGCGCGCAACAACGAATACAATGCAACCGTTTGGCTGGGAACAAACGATGTGTTTTATATTCAACGCACCAGTCGCGACCACAGACGCATTGATGTTTGTGAAATCAACGTGGCCGACGCAACACTTCGCGTACTTATCGAAGAGCGTTCGAACGTGTCGATGGAACCCGTGCAACTCGCTCGTGTCGAGTCAACTGGCGAACTAATTCACTCCAGCACACGCACCGGATGGCAGCATTTTTTCCTTTCGGATGCGAACGGAAATTTGCAAAACGCCATCACTTCGGGCGCTTGGCATGCACACAATATCGCAGGATTTAATCCGAGAACGCGCACCTTGTTTGTGAACGGAATGGGACGCGAAGAGGGCATTCATCCGTACTATCAAATGCTTTATAGCGTGAGACTTGACGGCGCAAACATTCGTCGTTTGACAACAGGCGATTATTTTTACGCATCGCACGCCAACGACAATGCCACGCATTTTGTAACCAATTTTTCACGTGTGAATACGGTTCCAAAAGTGGAGTTGATTGATGCCAACGGCCGAACGATTTCATTGCTCGAAACTGCTGATTTATCAAGGCTTTTCGAAGCAGGTTACCAATTCCCTACCCCGTTTAGTGTGGTGGCTTCCGATGGCGTTACGATGTTGTACGGCGTGATGTACAAACCGTTTGATTTTGACCCTACAAAAAAATATCCGCTGATTCTTTACGTGTATCCTGGCCCACAAACCGAGGCGGTTTATTACGCGTTTTCGGACCACATGAATCGCACGGATAAGTTGGCGCAGGTTGGTTTTATCGTTGTCACGATTGGGAATTTGGGCGGACATTCGTGGCGTGGTGCGAGATACCACACGTTTGGCTATGGAAATTTGCGTGATTATGGGTTGCGTTGCAAAGTTAGAGCCGTGCAACAATTGGCTGAGCGTCACAACTTTATTGACGGCAATAATGTTGGGATTTTCGGTTTGTCGGGTGGTGGTTTTATGGCCGCTTCCGCGATTTTGAAATATCCCGATGTGTTCCGCGTGGCAGTAGCGCATTGCGGGAATCACGACAACAACATTTACAACCGCTGGTGGAGCGAAAAACATCACGGAATTTTGGAAGAAATTCTCACACGAGAGGATGGCACAAACGATACCGTTTTCCATTTCAATATGCCCACAAACCAAGCATTGGCGGGCAATTTGAGAGGACGTTTGTTGTTGACGCACGGCGAAATCGACAACAATGTTCATCCTGCCGCAACGATGCGTTTGGCGTATGCATTGATTCGTGCAAACAAGCGTTTTGATATGTTTATCATTCCGAATTTGCGCCATTCGTACCGTGTGCCGTGGATTCGCGAGTATATTTTTTGGATGAAAGCCGATTATTTTGCTGCACATCTTTTGGGCGACCGAAGCGAAAAAGACCGCATTGATATTCGCCAAATGAATCGATAAAAACCCTGTAGGGGCGTATTGCAATACGCCCCTACAAATTGCAAAAATTTTCGTATCTTTGCAAAATGTTTACACACCTTCACGTTCACACACAATACTCCATTCTTGATGGGCAGGCGGATATTGCAAAAATCCTCAAACGCACTAAAGATTTGGGTATGGAGGCGCTTGCAATCACCGATCACGGTTCGATGTTTGGCGTGTTCGACTTTCATTCGCAAGCCAAACGCTTTGGTGTAAAACCGATTATTGGGTGCGAATTTTATGTGGCGGTGGGCAGTCGTTTCGACCGAAAAAATGCGGAGGAAAGTGGCTCGCATCACTTGATTTTGTTGGCGAAAAATCAGCAAGGCTATCAGAATTTGTGTCGCTTGTGCTCGTTGGGTTACAAGGAAGGTTTTTACTATCGCCCGAGAATTGACAAGGAAATTCTGAAAAAATATAGCGAAGGATTGATTTGTCTTTCAGCGTGTTTGGGTGGTGAAATTCCGAGATTGCTTGATGCTGGAATGCACGAACGTGCGGAAAAGGCTTTGCAAGAGTATATTGATATTTTTGGTGCCGATTTTTATTTGGAAATGCAAGATCACGGGATGGAGGATCAAAAGCGTGTAAATCCAATGTTGATCGACCTTTCCAAGAAACACAACATCAAAATTGTGGCATCAAACGATGTGCATTTTGTGAATAAAACCGACTTTACGGCGCATCAAATTTTGGTGTGTTTGAACACGGGAAAAAAACTTGGCGAGCAAAAGCAAATGCTGTACACTGGCGAGGAATATCTGAAATCTCCGGAGGAAATGTTGGCGGTTTTTGAGCATTTTCCGGAGGCGATTTTCAATACGCAAGAGATTGTTGATAAAGTTGAAGCGTTTGAGATTAAACGCGATGTTATTTTGCCAAAATTTCCCGTTCCGGAAGGCTTGGAATCCGAAATGGAATTTTTGCGGAAACTCACGCTTGACGGAGCAAAGGAGCGTTGGGGCGATGCTGTTCCCGAAGAAACTTTGGAACGTCTGAATTTCGAGTTGGACACCGTCGAAAAAATGGGTTTTCCGGGCTATTTTTTGATTGTTTGGGACTTCATTCGTGAGGCTCGCGAGATGGGTGTTTTGGTGGGGCCGGGACGTGGTTCGGCCGCAGGCTCAGCGATTGCGTATGCTCTGAAAATCACAAACATCGACCCGATAAAATACAATCTGCTTTTTGAGCGTTTTTTGAATCCCGACCGAATTTCGTTGCCCGATATGGACATTGATTTTGACGACGAAGGACGCGAACGTGTGATTCAATACGTGGTTGAAAAATACGGAAAAGAGCGTGTGGCACAAGTTGTTACGCTTGGCACAATGGGTGCAAAAAACTCCATCAAAGATGTGGCTCGTGTGCTTGATTTACCACTCAATGAATCCAACCGTTTGTCGAATTTAGTGCCCGACAGACCGGGAACAACGCTCGAACAAGCCTTCAAAGAAAGTTCAGATTTAGCCAAAGAAAAAGACAGCTCTAACGAGGTCATTCAGCGAACCTTACAACACGCCATCGAGCTTGAAGGCAGTATCCGAAACACGGGCGTTCACGCTTGCGGCATGATTATTTCGCCGGAAGATTTGATGGATGTTGTGCCGGTGAGTGCCGCGAAAGGCACAGATATGCCGGTGGTGCAATTTGAAGGAAAATTGGTTGAAGATGCCGGCTTGCTCAAGATGGATTTTTTGGGTTTGAGCACGCTCAATATCATCAAAAACACGCTGAAAAACATCAAACTTCGTCACGATATTGACATTGATATCGAGGCAATTCCGTTTGACGATGCGAAAACGTACGAACTTTTTGCCAAAGGCGAAACCACCTCGATATTTCAGTTTGAATCTGATGGCATGCGAAAGTGGCTCAAAGAGCTGAAACCTGACCGTTTCGAGGATTTGATTGCGATGAATGCCTTGTATCGTCCGGGGCCGATGGCCTACATTCCGTCTTACGTCAAACGCAAGCACGGTCAAGAGCCGATTTCTTACGATTTGCAAGAGATGGACGAGTTTTTGGAAGAGACGTTTGGCATCACGGTTTATCAAGAACAGGTGATGTTGCTGTCGCAAAAATCGGCGAATTTTACCAA
>Ga0209755_10009093_pt1 | contig 10525 bp, 7 predicted proteins | sample TergutCo191P1_FD_187301 | JGI IMG/M metagenome (GOLD analysis project Ga0209755, IMG submission 187301) | Cornitermes sp. P1 segment gut microbial communities from Petit-Saut dam, French Guiana - Co191P1 (SPAdes) (version 2) | ecosystem: Host-associated > Arthropoda: Insects > Digestive system >...
AAAACCATCGACTTAATGTAACTCATTACAATGACAGTGTGTTTTCCAAGAACATTGGTGGATGAATTTAACAAATATATATCTCGTATATAGTTAAACATGGAAGTACTAAATATGGGCCCACAGACATAAAGATGAAGAAGATATTCTGCAACTCTTTCCTTTGTAGTGATAATTCTAGTAGTTGTACAGTTTGTACTCATGAAGGGTTTTAATCAATAGAGACAGGTGTTATGACATTGCTTAGAAAGACTTGAAATGGATGTGAGGGTAGTGTAGTTAAAAAATACTTAAAAAATACTGTTTTCCATCTTGTGATACATTGTAGTTTGGTAGACAGCTGCATGGGGTAACATCTGAGAACAGCGTAATCTTCATAGTCACTACTTTTAGAATCTCGTATCTTTAATGCTATGGTTGTGAGAACCTCACATCTTGCATAATGTGGCTGGTTAGTGTGATATGCACTAGTCACAACAGCTATGTCATCCTGATATTTCTTCGATTTCCCATTGTCTGTCCGTAAGACATCTCGCATTTCAGGAGACACCTCTCTACTTTTGGTGGAATCCAACAGAACTAACCAGGAAGCCATTTCTTTATACAGGTTTGGCAGGACAGTAAAGTCTAAAATTTTCCAGCAGCTACTCATCAGAAAAACTGAGTTCATGGATTTAAGAACTGTTTGCACCTTGTGTGGAGGATAATATAAGTGTTCAGTGTTTCTCCCTCATTGAAATTTCTGCAGGCCCATGTTATGGAGAGATGTTACATTCTTACCTGCATACATTTACCTTGTGTTATTGTTGAGTTTGCGGTGTTAAAGTAAATTTTTATACTTATTATGGCATATATTTATGTACCTTTTTTTTTAATAAAGTGGAGCTTGTGTGTAAATTCTGGAAGAAGTGCTGTTGGTATGTTAACCCTTTGCCATCCTTAACGCTGCGAAGTGCTCGGGATTTAAATGTCCCGTGCCAGCCTAAACGCTCAAAAGTGCTCTTGTTGTCCTCTTCGTAAATCTATTGCGTTGTGTGAACGAAACAGGAGCTCTGTTGCCTGACATGATGAAATCACGTAGTAAGCATGTCTGCATGTGTATAAACATGATCCAAGCATAAACATTGAAATACGTCATGGAGATTCAAGTTGGAACGTTACTCTGTTCCTGAGGGCTCAGTCGAGGTTGAAATAATGGTATCTACATCTCGTGTCTCACGTAAAAGAGTAGAAGACGTGGACATTTTCCAATTGTTAGAAGAACGTACAGATAGTGATGTCATAATATTTTCATCCGAGGAAGATGAAGATGGTAATGAACCCGACAGTGACGAAGATGGACAACTGGATGACAATTCTGAAACAAATGAAGATGGAGGCACTCGTACTATTGGCCCAAAAACTCATCTGGAATGGACTAATACCCTAAATTTCAAGGAATTAGAAAAATACGAAAATTTATCAGGTCCTAAACACTCTTTACCAGTTGGCAGCGGTGAGAAAGATTTTTTTGAGTTATTTGTGACCAATGATTTTTACAACAAAGTTGCAGAAGAAAAAAAAAATATGCAGCTTTATCACAAAGAAAAGCAGGGTCAGTGGATAACAAATGGGAAGACACAAATGTGGAAAAATCCAAGCTTATATTGGAATTCTGATTTATATGGGCCCTGTTGACCTACCAGAGATTGAGGATTATTTTCAAGGCGATTTTTGCGTGTCCTATAGTGAGACAAGCCATGACAGTAAAATGATTCAAAAAACTGGGACAATATTTACATCTGAATGATGAAGAAAGACCTGACCAGCAAAGTGCAGATTTTGAGATCCAGTATAAAGCAAGACCAGCTCTAGATCTGACAGATAAATTCACGCAAGCATACATACCAGGCTGCGAACTTGCTGTGGACGAGGCAATGATTGGTTTCAAGGGGAGATTATTTCTTGAAACAGTATCTACCTGGAAAGCCAAGGAAATGGGGGGATCAAGGCTTGGGGTCTAGCTGACATTGCCAATGGTTATCTTCTAACATGTGACATTTATAAAGGAATAAAAGAAATTGACAACAAGACCTTATACTAGGGGAACAAGTTGTACTACAACGTACAGAAAATTTCTGGGGAAAATGACATCATATTTATTTCGACAAATTTTTCAGCTCCACAAATCTTATGAAAATGCTACTGGAACAAGAAACATACAGCTGTGTCATTACAATGGCAAATAGAAAAAATTGGCCAACAGAATTTAGGAAACCAACTGTCTTGAAATTGAAAAGGGGCGAGTCCAGGAAAATGCAGCATGAAGATGTGATGGCAGTAGTGTGGCAAGACAAACGTGTTGTTATTCTCCTTTCTACAAATTCCAATCCCTGGACTGATGGTTCGGTCACAAGAAAAACAGGAAAAGGCAGTGAAGAAATTAAAATTGCATGTCCTCAAGCCATCATAAATTACACGAAACACATGGGAGGTGTGGATGTAAGTGATCAAAAACACAAGCACTATGGTGTCAGCTGATCTTCAAAAAAATGGTGGAAATTGATATTACATTTTGCCGTAAATGTGTCTTGTGAACTGTTTCATCTTATATGACCTGACAAATCAGCCCCCCTTTACAGCACACGGAAACAGGCAACTGACCTTCAGACAAAACTTGGTGCGTCAGCTGATTGGTACATTCACGTCTCTCACGTGTACAGGCAGGAAGAGAAGTTTGACCATCGGAACTGCATTCTCTAAACTTTTCCATACTTTACAAAAAGTATCAGGCCATGCAAAAGTGTGTGCTTTGTGTATAGAGAAAAAGAATAAAAAAGCTCCATCTGTAAGGGGTAAACAGACAACATATAAATGTAAGCAGTGTGACCTTCCATTGTGCCATGTGGGGTGTTCTTTGGAATACCATGAGCAGCGAAATGTGGAGGTGCAAAATTAGGCAAGTAGGTTATTACATGCATAAATTTATTATGAATAAGATGAAAAAAGAGTTATCATTCTGTCTTTTTTAGTTTAATTATGATTTTTTTTCCTGGAGGGGAGACCTGTTTCTGGTGTAGTACATAAATTTAAATGCCCGCTGAAAAAACGCGGTCTTTCTGCCCTTGCAGGAGGGCTTTAAATAGGAGCAGAAAAGGGTTAAAGTGCTGTCAGGAGATACAAAGATACAATATTTACGTGAAAATAGGATGATTCTCTGCCTTACAGGCTTCAACTTGCAGAAGAATTTGTATGTAGCACATGTTTAATTCTGTGTGCAATTATAAGGCAGTCTCCTGTGTTTCATATGGATCAGGAAAAAGAATTCTCATCTTACATTTGAGCAAATATGGTACGTAAACAAATGACTGACACAGAGGGGTTCTTTGCTTTGTTTACATTATCAAATGATGGAAACCCTTTAGTATTACTAATTTAATGATGGGCTAGACAACTTTGGCAACTGTAAAAATCCACTGGACAATAACTGCTTTTCTTCTATTTTCAGAGTTTGATTCTGATTCATGCATTATTCTCCTAGTGATTTCCTTTGAATTTAAATATCAGTGTACTTCTAGGTATGTTTTGCAATTATGATGCACCATCTATTAGCATTTCCCAGCTAACATATGAGAGCTTCTTCCATATGATCAGTAGAATCATTACAAATTTGGGAATTTATTCTTGGTATGATTCTTACAGAACCAAAGAAACATGTAGTGACACCAGTAGTAACCACTTACAACTGCACTACAAATTGACAGAGAGAGGGAGCATGTTTTTCACCACAGATGTGTTTCCTACAAGTGTAATGTACTGCATGGTCACGTGAATGTGTGACATGGTTTTCAGACGTACGCACCAGTACTTAAAATTACGTGAATGTGTGACATGGTTTTCAGATGTATGCACCAGTACTTAAAATTTGGTGTCAAAAAGTGAACATGACTGTATATACCTGTACCAGTCTGAATGTTAACATGAGCTCAGGACAATTGAAGTAACACTAAGTTCTAAGTCTTAGAGAGCTATGCCCATCATACACCCAGGGAAATGAGAATATACTTTAATTAAATCATATCAAAGTACACCTTACTGATTTCATTAAGAAATACAATATGACAAACAGGCAGTACATAGACCTTTAACAGTATGTTTCTGAATGTACTGTCAAGCCTACTAATTAATTTTAAGACTGTGAACTGCTGAGGCAGTGTTGATTGCTAGGTTCACTAACTTACAATTGAAGATAATGTAATAAGAAATCACATATTGCTTTATCTCTTGACTGCAATGATGACAATGGAAAAGTAACTGTCCTCTTGAGAACCTGTAATAATGGTAATGCCTTGGGAATTAATATTACAAGGTAAATTTTTTTAGCTGTGCAGGATTACAGATATACACCATATCTGATGCATGAGAATAAATGAACTTTGTTTTCAGATAAACCCATGGTCATGTTGATAATATAAGTTATACACAACCAATGTAGATAAAAAGTTGCACATAATCATGCAGCGAAGTCAACCAACCAACCAACCAACCAAACTACTCTCATACATATATTACATATATTAAATCACCTAGTGCAAACTCCTTAAAGAATGTTCAGTACCTTGATATTAAAATATAAATATGCCAATTTTTGGCCTATGTTTTCTGATCATGTTATAAGTGCATTTTCCATTTCAGCTGTAGAAATTGTGATTGTCATGAAACCTGGTATGTACATTGTCCTGTTGCCCTGTCTTAGTGTTTAATGTCATACAATCACAAATGTCATGGCAGACATGCAAAGTCCTGAGGTGGAAATGACACTGGTACACTTATTTTAAGGCCCTGAAGTGATGGATGGTTATGTGTCTTGTTAAAATATGTTATTTTGGAAGTGGCAATAACAACAACATGGTCATAAGATGAATACTTTCTTTGGCTTTCAGTTTGATCATGATAATCTCTGAACCACTAGAGCTAGGTACACTAAAAATCTGGTGAGAGTATCAACATTTCTGCAAATAAGCAGTTACAAGCATGGTTTTGATTGAAACCCAATGTTATATCTGACAAAGTTAAGATGTACAGAATTTGTAATTAAGTAAACATTCTTCACTGAAGTAAACTGAAACAATATTAATGGTAATAAACACACAGCATTCAAAATGAATGCAACAAGAAAACAGGTTTTTACAGTTGCTTGAAACTTGTCAATATTAGTATAGTACAACAACAAAACAATTATATATTATTGTGTTTATGGTGCAGAAATATGACAGAATATATCACACTTGTTCCAGGATATTAAGATCAAGTTAATGGGAATAATGGTGATACAACTCTTGCGACGTAAATGCTTCGTTAAGCATTACAAAGAGTTACAAAACGAGGCTTTGGGCACCATAATTTTGCTAGCCATTTCATAAAGAAATGACACCAGAACTATATACATTTTTAAAAATATAAACCAAATGTGAACAAACTGCATGCAAATATAATTACTTATAAATAACACAGCATATCACACGCATATAAACCTGTAAAAATAATTTTTGTAACATCACTTGAGAACATGAACATATAGTAAATACAGAATCCTCTAATGTATCTAACACCAGTGTGTAATATGTAAAAAAAAAAACCCATTTCATGGGGGAAGTCCCTTAAAAAGCAGAGAAACTATTCCATTGCAAAGCACCAATGAAACATTAACCACTCCACTGTAGTGACACCTTGATCGTCGAAATGCGAATCATCACGGCTCTCTTCTGGTGCATCCATCTCCAACAGACATCACACAATGCTGCATGAATGCAGAAAGAACATCAATACTCATGATGAATGGAAAGCTGCCTCAGATGTAGAGTGCTTCGTATGGCTGTTTCAGCATGTCACTACCTCTCAGAGATACCAAACTGAGTTTTCGGAGACGGAGAATATTCTAACACCACAGCAGACGAAGTTTATGTAGCATTACAACAAGCCACATCCAAGGCACATATCATTTTAGTCTTTGCTTGGATCAGTTAGTTTCTAAAATCACCCTTTAGCAATTTCTTTTCCAGTTCCACTAAAGGTTGAAATCCTTCTACAATGAGAAGCTCACCATATGTGAACCTAAAAAGTATATTAGTGCATGAGGTATAGAGTTATGTAATAGGTGTAATGCTGCATGTTTAATAGTATATTACTCTACTTCCATACATGTGGACAGAGAGAAAAATGTTGGCATTAATCATTACACATGATACAATGGTGGACTGAGCAATGTTCCATCTTGTCTGTGGCCTCCATTATCTTGCTTTATTAGATATAACAGTTTCCTGGTACCACCATAAAGTTCTCATAACCAGCAACTAAAGGATTTGGTGCAAAAAATGACATACCTCTACTTTCTTAAAGCTTTTAGAAGCAAGTAAAGATTGAATGATTTAACTTCTTTGCTTCCATAATCAAATATACTCAGTTTTGTCCAAGAACCTGTGCCCTGCTCCAGTGAGTATATACCCAATTCAAAATTTCTGATCTTACTGTGTGGACTGTACTTTCTTTGTGCTTTTATTAATGTCTCCATATACTTCTGTCGTTTTTGCGGAAAAATTTTAATTATATATTCATACTGTGGCCACACTGTCTTACAGAAAATACTACTGGCATCTACTCGTACTAAGTGAAGATGTTTCTGATTCGTTTGAGGAGAAGAGATTTGTATGTCAGTCGCTTGTTACAGAGATTATGGGTTTAAATAGACATAAGTGATTCACTGAGTGGTAAATATTAAACAGACACTGATAACAATCCAGAAACTACACTGACTTCATACTGGAATGATGACAAGATTAAGCATGTTCATGTTTAACAAAATAGTGTTCACAGATCCACTAAGTGACTGGATTCACATACTTTACCTTAATACCAAACAACTCGTATGGTATGCTACATCAAATGGTAACCAAAGCATATTTTAACACCTGTTTGGAGCTTGTGTTCTTTGTGGACCAAATTCTTAAAAAGTTCTACTATGAAGATCACACACCCACAAACTGTAACAAAGTGTGGCATCAGCAACAGTGTGAGTTTACAAGGCTGAGTAAAGAACCACAGTAACAAATGGATCAAAATGAAGTACATAGATTTATTAACAGAAATTTATAATGGAGAAAGTGATTACTGATTCAACTGTACAACACCACAGCCATATAAAACCACAAACATAATATTGTGGTCCCAGATACTGTAATGCTTTTACTGTGAAATGTGAGCAGTGAATGGCTATGGCTGATGAGTTGGGGATACACCACGAGAGCTAGTTGGCATTATAATTTGGAAATAGAACATGACATGCTGAACTAGCAAGCATGCAAGGAGATTCAATAAACACAGTTCTTTTCTAGCCCCACACTTATGTATCACATTTTTCAGTTATAACAGACAGGTTTTACTGTCAACTTAATTTTAGTCCACTTCAAGTGTCATAATTACCACTCACTACTTGATACACATTCCATGTGAGACACTCGTACCCTTTAATCATCAGTGAATTGTTTATTACACAATGGCATATGCAGCAGTGGTGCCACACAGGGCACAAAATCATTGCTGCTACTTGCCTTCACTCAGGTTATTCTGTTTATTTATGTGAGTGTGATCTGTAACCATTTCTGGTTCCATATGGCTGCACTACTGGGCAACCATAGGTTGTGCATTGCCCTCTTCTCCTTCACCCTCCTCACGTGGCCGTGTCCACTTGATAAGGGTCTCTGGTGAGCGGTAAAGGAATATCAGTTTTGCAAACAGGTCTTCCTCCAGGTCAAGTTCTCCACTCTCACGCACCAAGTAGATATCCAGACATAGCTGTAAGAGGTTTAAAAAACAAATCAACAATTTGAGTTTTGAAATAACTGAATATGAAAGGTGGGGCAGCAGATAAACTTTATGTAACTTTCTAGTATATCATACCAAAATATTAAGCAGTTAATTCTGTATTGTTATTTCTACATTACCTTAAAAACATAATGACATTGCTATTTCAGTTTGCACAAACACTACCTAACTAGTGCTAGGGGCAGGACCCTTCTTGAAAATTTAATGTTTTCTTAGCTACTGAAAACATTTCCTACATCTTATGGAACCTGAAGGTTCAACTATTGTGTTCTTAAGCCTGCCACTGGTCCCTCATACTTGTACTGAACCTGATGAATACAATCCACATCCTTCCTCCATAAATGTTTTACCCTGTCACTGAAGATTTAAATGCCCCTCAGGTAACATAAAAACCAGATTTAAATACCTGCAAAACACCATAAAATGTGGTTGCACAATGTCTACAACTATACATTCAAATGAGCATAATGTTTAGTATTCACAAGTACTAAAAGCACTCCCTGTAGACAAATGTAATTTAGGGTTCCACAGACAGCAATTCTTAATAATACTTAAACTTCTAGTAGAAGTGTTTGTATGAGCAATTCACCATAGGAAACTTTGCACTTTATGTCAACATGATTTCCTAAGTTATCATCATTACACCAACATATTCATGTGGGCACCACATTCAGTCACATTATTTTGAACATCTGAACCACACAAATCATAACCCAAAAGCTGTTGCTGCTAATGTTGCCCCAGCTTCAAATGAATGCAGTGCCAATGTTGAACTATTGTTTATAAATGTTTTCTCAATTTATTTTTCTGTGCAAATCAAAGTTGTTACATGGGCAAGTCACATAGCAGCTTCAAAATCCAAACACTGAATATTCTACTGTGAAAGCTAGTGCATAGAAGGCATATACTATCTGAACTACAATTAACTAGATGGGTCATATGCAGTCAATAGGAAGTCTGCAGTTACATCCAGTCAAAGGTGTTACGGACCTCAGAATATGGTTGGAACATGATTGGTGAGGTTCGTCTGTATTTTGAACTTTATAAGGGGTCAGATTTCTTCACTGTAACATGTCTGTAAAAACATGGTTTAAGGCTACATCACTTTTTGTATGTTATCATGAACAGTGTGATGTTTGCACTCCACTTCTATGAATGAATTAGCACTCCTCCATTTAAAGTATGTTTTCAAGATATCTATTATGCATGTCACGCACTGGGGTAAACACGGTGGAACTCGGAAAAAACTATTATGTTTTCCAGAAAATGACAAAAATTTTTTAAACATGCTAATAAAGGGCTGAAAACATCTGAAATATGGAAACTTGCATAATAACAATGCTTCTGTATCAGAACCACATGAAAACCTCTAGCATAATCCACATGTACCATTACAGTCTGAGTTCAGTTCATAAACTGCTCATAGACTTAACAAAACAAGCAAAACAAAACTAAACATAACAAAACAAAAACAAAACACTATCAGTTCACTACCTGTACATCAAATGTATGTATGTGCATATGTACATCTGTATGTATGTGTGTGTATGTTTCTAATTACTTACTCCATGGAGCAGAGTTCTTCTTGAGAAGCTGACCGGTTTTCTAGTAGTCTAGAAATTCCCTGCATTTTATGGAACCCAAAGGTTTATTACTGCAGTAACAAGTGCCTGCTACCTGTCCCTATCCTCAGCCAGCTCAATCCACTTCATACTCCCACATCCCACTTCCTGAAGATCCATATTAATATTATCCTCCCATCTATGTCTAGGTCTCCAAAGTGGTCTCTTTACCTCATGTTTTCCTACCAAAACCCTGTGTATGCCTCTCCTCGCCCCCATATGTGCTACATGCCCAACTCATCCCATTCTCAATTTGATCACCTGAACAATATTTGGTGAGGAGTACAGATCATTCAGCTCTTCATTATGTTTTCTTCACTCCCCTGTTACCTCGTCCCTCTTAGACCCAAATATTCTCCTCAGCACACTGTTCTCAATTATAAACATATATTTTTGTTTGGAAAATAGACCATGAGCACCTGTTATGTATGTCAATGGTATACAGCTACATAAGACTGTTGAAATATTATCAATGTATGCTTCTGCTCCAGTATTTCTTTGGTTACCAAACTTTTCAGATGTTCATCTCTCAACCAGTACATATCAGTGCCATCAGATAGGTAGGTTGGTTATGCTTCTGTCAAATATTAACCAATTTCATGCTACAATATGATCCTTGTAAAGCTAATAGTAAGCTGATCAAGAATTCCTTTTCTTTACTGAACTTTTCGGTTTATTCCCATATTCACAAAATTACAGCACTGGATTCTATGCTGGGCCAGTGGAATCCGACCAAGTCTTCACTCCCTATTTCTCTAAAGAAGCTCTAATACTGTCCTTATACTTACCTTCCAAGTGGACTTGCCACAGAGGTTTCCTGACAAAAATGTTGTGACTTTCCCAGTCCCCTCATGAATGGTGCATGAACAACTTTTCTCATCTTCTATTATTTAATTGCTCTGACAACATGAAGTGAGGGGGCTGAGAGAGTACAGTTGGTATAGTGACTTGCTAAAGGCTGGACACTCCAGAGATTGAATCATGGTAGGAACAAGACTTTCTGCGCCCATCCAGATTGGTTATGGGGCCTACCCAGCCTTCTG
>Ga0209755_10009094_pt1 | contig 10525 bp, 9 predicted proteins | sample TergutCo191P1_FD_187301 | JGI IMG/M metagenome (GOLD analysis project Ga0209755, IMG submission 187301) | Cornitermes sp. P1 segment gut microbial communities from Petit-Saut dam, French Guiana - Co191P1 (SPAdes) (version 2) | ecosystem: Host-associated > Arthropoda: Insects > Digestive system >...
TTTTGAAAAAGCGCCTTATGCAAATTCTTCTGAAGACTGGGAAAAACTGCTTCCTTGGAATATTTTTGAATCGTAAGTTTTTATCGCTTCCTTGCAGTTTTTGATTAGGTTTTCACCGGTTGTTTTGTCGGTTACCTTTAATCTATTAATATATCAGAACTATCTCAGATTAATAAAATTTTAAAATAAAGATATCGGACTAATCCTCTGCGGCTCAGCGCCTCTGCGAGAACTCTTTTCCTACAAACTCCTGCATCCTCTGCGAGAGATCATCCTTCAAATATCACTTTAATTCGATGGCTCATTCCCGCTCCATGCCCGACCGCAAACCTTCGGTTTGACGCTCCTTTGGTTTGCTGAAGCAAACCTTAGTCGCTCTAGTACGGTCATTACGCCGGAATGAACCCTGCAAGAACTCAGGGGCGGACAACACGGAAGCCGACACCGTCGCCCCTGCCGTCGGGATCGCTGCCGCCACGGATGGCCGAACGAGTGTCCTCTGCCGAATTGATATTGATCCAACCCCCGCCGCGTGCCACGCGGTAAGAGCTGTAAGCAGCAGGTCCCATGGGATTGTTCATATTTCCACTTTCGTATGCTCCATACCGGTCCCAGCACCATTCCCATACGTTTCCGTGCATATCGTACAAACCCCACGCGTTAGGCAGCTTAAGTCCTACCTGATGTGTTTTGTCGTTGGAATTTGACGAATACCATGCGTAATTTTCAAGTTGACTTTGTGTATTGCCAAAATACCAGTCAGTAGTTGTTCCTGCGCGGCAGGCGTATTCCCATTCCGCTTCTGTCGGTAAACGATAGCCGTTGTTATTATAATTCGCCGTAACTGTCGCGCTTGTTATGGGATATCCTGTAGAAGGACTTCTGCCTGTAATCGTATACACAGATGTTAATCCTTCCATTGCGCTCAGCTTATTGCAAAACTCTACAGTGTCGTACCATGTCACCATTTCTACTGGTCTTTTGTTCTGTGTTTCTCCTGACGCGGGATTACTTGAAAAACTACTTGGATTTACACCTGTTACCGCCTGATACTGTTCCTGTGTTACCTCGTACTTGCCCATTTTAAACGCGCTTAATGTTATTATGTAGCCTTCTCTTATAAATGAACCGGCAGGTATATTCACCATTTCAATGGTGATGCTATCATTACTACTATTACCATTACTACTATTACCATTACTACTATTACCATTACTACTATTTGTATCACTATTAACTGTAAAGAAACCCATCAGAGTACTATCGCCGACAGCTCCTGACGGGTTATTGTATAATTTATAAACTAATAATTTACCGGTATCAGTTGTTCCTGATGTAGGATTAAATGCCGGACTTGGCGGATTATTACTATAATAGACGGCAAAAGCACATTCTTTATCATACTGACCGCCGTTAACCCAATACAATTGAACTACATCGCCTGTACTAACAGTGAAAGTATGATAAACAGGACCATAACCACTTGTAAGTCTTGCGTTAGTTGAAAGATTAGTTCCATTAACATTTATCCTTAAAGCCGCATTAGTATCCCAACCGTCACCTCTACTGTCCCACATTGCGATACTGATTTCTGTTGTTGAGCTGCCGCCGCCGGATAACGCAACCGCATTAACAGCGCTTGACTGTGTACCTGTCCCATCACTGTTATAAGCCGCTACTTTGTAATAATATCTAGTACCTGCTGTCAATCCGGTATCTGTATATGAAGCTGTTGTCGATGTTCCAATTTCTGTAAACGTAATATTGTTAGACAATACTGTAAATGATCCTAATAACATATTATTAACAGCGCTGCTTAAGCTGCCGTACTGTTTGTAAAGCAAGAGTTTATCAGTATTATTAGCCGCCCCTGTTGACGGATTAAACGCCGCGGAAGGCGGATCATCTGTATAATACACGGCAAACGCACATTCACTATCATAAGTTCCTTTATTCCAGTAAAACATTATTGTGTCGCTTGCGTTGGCATTGAATGAGTATGTACCGGCTCCGCCGGTTATTTTTGTATTTGTCGAATGGTTGACTCCGTTTATACTTATTCTTAATGATGCACTACCGTTCCAGCCGTCAGTATAAGAATCACGCATAACAACTGTAATATTTCGTGTGCCGCCGGAATTTATACCGCGGTATATTTTGTACCCTGCCGCGCCTGTCACAGTATTCCAGCTAACAGTGATGCTGTCTTGTAAATCTGCCGAAGCGGTTACTTCAGCCGGGATACCCGGTAAAGTAGCCGCACTAACAACATTCGATTGAGCGCCTTTACAATCGCTGTTATAAGCCTCAACTATATAATAATAAGTTGTGCCTGCTGTTAACCCGGTATCTGTAAATGAAGATGTAGTCGATGTACCTGCATCTGTGAATTCTTCTGATGGAATTGAACCGCGATATATCCTATATCCTGTAGCGCCTGTTACCGAACTCCAGCTAACAGTGATACTGCTTGATGACGCAGCGGCAGCGGTAACTCCGGCAGGAATACCCGGGATAGTAATCCATCTGGCGTAAAGAGTAATATTACTTGTCAGTATATAACTCAAATCAACATTATAATTCTCTCCGGTTCCGTCAGCTCTTGTATTCCAGCCGCCAAACAGATAGCCGTCTCTTTTCAGATCACCTTGTCCGGGAAGCTGTATAATGGCATTCTTATCTTCAGTGATACTTGCCGGAACCGTCCCGCTTCCGCCGTTTACGTTAAATGAAACCGTGCGCGATCGTAATTCAAATAACGTACCAAGTTTCACCCTGTAATAATCAATAGCGTTTCCGGCGAGATAACCCATAAACGCACCCTCGCCCTGCGAAAGATCGATAACGGGAGCTGTAGCTTCATATTCGTTGCGGGGTTTGTACTCTTCCAAGAAATCCCACTGATCCAAAGACGACCAGTTTGACGGCGGCTCTCCGTTTACCGCAAACGAATATTTTGACGCTGTTCCTGATACTATGTCCGCTCCAAGAAACGCTATTCTGTATTCGTCTTCTGACCACGGCACTTCGACTGTTGCCGCGAAGTCTCCTGTCGATCCTGTTCTCGTTGTTTTAAAGTAATAGCTCTTCCCTCTCTTTCCTTTTATCACACCCTGAACTTGCGTTTCGGATTTTATATTGACCGAAATAGGCTCACTGTAAAAATTTACAGATACGGCGTCTGTCCATTTTTTGACCTGTTTAGAAATAGAATCGTAATTTTTCAGGTCTACTTTTATTGCTTTACTTACCGACTCAAAATGAATCCGTTTGGAAGCGACAGACACGTTAAGCTGTTTCTTCGTTCCGGGAGCGATATTGGTAAAATTTTGCGCTGTGACACCTGTTACATCATAATCACCTGATTTCCATACCAACTCTATCCCAATTTCTCCGGAGTTTGTTTTTCCGATATTTTCCAGTTCAACTGTGTAGTTACGCGCAACTCCATCAGCGTACAATTCATTTATATCAGCATTAGTATCATTCAGTTTTATCGAAACTTTGAAATTATCTCCGTTCGAAAGCGGTATTACTCCCATGTCTTGATTCTCGCCGTAACCGGGAGTGATTTCTACTTTTATGTTATTCCACACGGAAGAGTCGGGAACAATTTCGATCTTGTCACCGGGAATTTGATTAGGAACGGTTATCGTACCGTCCGCTTCCGGATGTATGATTACAGAAGGCAGATCGGGCTGCGAGGGATTTGTAATTTTTACAGGAGGTATTTCTCCGTCGTCTACATTCCGCGTGCCTTCAGAGTTTCCGTCAAGAAGTTTTACCTCGGCTTTAAAACTTGCGTCTGCTATCCTTGAAGCGAACAGCATGTATTTTTGAGCGCCCGCTATTGCCGTAATAACATTCTCGGAAGTTCTTGCAAGCGTATAATTCAAACTCGAGGCAGTATTGTTCACCTTTATTGTTGATCCGTTTATGTACCACTTATCGCCGTTGTGAATATTTATCCACTCGCCGCGGAATTCCGCCGCGTATTTTATTACCGGCTGCGTCGGCTCGGTTGGCTTTTGAGGCTCTGTTGGTTTTTGAGGCTCTGTTGGTTTTTGGGGTTCCTTCGGCTCCTGAGGATTACCGGGTACGAATATCTCTTCGATATCATCAAGGCAGCCTACCGCGGCAAAACATAGCAATATGGTTATAACTAGATAAATAAAGTTTCTCATAATATAAAGATACACTATCTTACAGAAAATTCAACAAAAAAGGTGGCTGCCACTATTTTTGCACTCTATTAAGATTACGCGTGCTGTTACAGTTAGAAAGTACCAAAAAAGTGGCTGCCACTATTTTTGCACTCTATTAAGATTACGCATGCTGTTACAGTTAAAAAGTACCAAAAAGGTGGCTGCCACTTTGGCAGCTACTAACTACGCTTCCCAAAACCCTTTAAAAAAAGTATTTTTATTTAATGAATGACAAACCTAATTTAAAATGGACGGAAGAGAGCCGCAGAAAAATTTGTGATTGCAGAATCTTTTCTGTATTGGAATCTGTTTGCAGAGCGCCTGCATTTAAGGAAGCTGCCGCTTCTAAAGAGCGTGAAACTTCGCCGGGTGTTACTAATGACACAAAATCAAGCGCGGGTGAATGTAAAACGTTTTCTGTTATCGAAACGAAAGACTGGGCGATTGTTGTTCCTGTAATTGATACGCCTAAAGGAAAACAATTTGTTATGGTGTGGCAGTGGCGGCACGGATCACAGTGTTTGAGCCTTGAATTTCCGGGAGGCGTTTTTGAAGCGGGAGAAAATCCGGAAGAAGCCGCGGCGAGAGAATTGTTTGAAGAGACAGGATACAAACCTCAAAAGATAAAAAAAATAGGGGAGTTCAATCCTAACCCCGCCATTATGACAAACAGGGTTCATTTTTTTCTCGCAGAAGATCTTGCGGATCAGGGAAAAAGAAATTTAGACGAAGATGAGTTTGTAGAGGTTGAACTTGTTGACATTGATAGAGCGATTAACGGAATGGGACGCGAACCTTTCATTCACGCGCTAATGGGCACTGCCGCGGCTATGTATAGACAGCAGCGCCCACAGTAGTATCACGGATTAAACATACCTTGCCGGGCTTCGCCTTTGAGATTTGGAATATCTAAAATCATGCCGGGCTCGATTAAATTCGGATTTTCCGGATCCGGAATTTTCGATTTATTGGCTTCATAGAGTATTTTCCATTTCCATGGATCGTTGTATACCCAGGGGTAGCCCGCTATATTCCAGAAACAGTCTTTTTCCACGCGCCATGTTCTGACTTTGTATTGTCTCGGAGCGGTTCCTGTCGATGACGGTTTTATACTGCCTTCAAACGCGCCGAAAATTTCTATCGCTTTAACCGCGGCAATAACTGAGTCGTGCCAGCTTTCGTCTGTGTAAGCTTCAATGGAGGTTTCATATTGATTTAAGCCTTCGTTGTAATTGTTGGGGAATTTGCTTTCAATGTTGTTATCGTCCGCCCACTCCAGCAGTCGTTTCGCTTCGGGAATTAATTGGCTGGCGATATATTTATCGGAAAGTTCGGCGGAACGAATTGCTTCCTGCGCGATTCTGGCGGATGTTTCATAATCGCCGTAATCATAAGCTTCCTGCGCAAGTTTTTGCAAACGCAGACTGTCAAGATAATATTCGTTATTGCGGATGCCTTCGGGAATAACTTCACTGTCGGGATCAGGATTTGAAAATACCGGCATTGCGAAAAATATTGTTATTATCAATATAAGAATTACTTGTTTCATCTTGATCCTCCTTCTCCAATCACTCTGTCCGCTTCCTGAGCCGCTTCGGTGCTTTCTCCGATCTTTTCTTCAGCTCTCTTGATTGCTTCTTCCGCTCTTACGCGTTTTTCCGCCGTGTCTTTTCTCGCAATAGCAAACATCGCTTCAGCTTCGACATATTGGGTTGCCGCGTCGATTATATTTTTATTAGCGATGCTTACCTCAGCCTGATTATAATAAACCTCGGCTTCACGGAAAATATCTCTGGAAGCGATATTCGCTCTTTCGGCTATCGCGAGTTCTCTTTCTTTGAACGCTAAATTCTGACGCTCTTTCGCGTAGGCTGCCCATCCGTTTGATAAAACCAGATTGTAACGAAGCAGAGCTTCTTCGGTTTTTTCAACAGCGGCGTCTTTGTTTCCGGCTTCATAGTCATCTATCGCTGCTTTGGTAATTTCATCCGCTTTCGCGAAATTAGCGGCGTCATATTGAACAAAACCACGATCCATTATTTCCTGTCTTGCCAGATATACATTCGCTCCCGCAAGCAGGGTTTCATATTCATCCATCGCTTTTGAAACTTTATCTTTTGCTTCGTAGTAGTTGCCTTTGTTGTATTCGTCCTGCGCGGATAAAGCAAGATTATCGGCGCTTTCCAAATATTCCGGGAAGTAACTGGTAAATCCTGAGTTAACCAGTGTCTCTCTAACCGCAATAATTTCATCTTCTCTAGCCTGAGCGTAAAGCGGCACGGTTCTCGCGAAAATCTCGTCATAAGAATCCGCAAGCTTACCGTATGTGTTTTCGGCTTCCTTTACTTCGGCATCGCTTGTCAAAGGCATTTCTCCGGCTGCTTTATATCTTGCTTCGGTTGCCTCCCATTCACTTGGAAAATAAGCGGGACCCTCAAAATCAATCGCTCTCTGTCTTGCCGTTTCCGCTTTTTTTATCGTTTCGTCCAGAACTTTCGTGTTAGGCGTAGTTTTACAAGAAACAGATACCATTACCGCTATTAGCAACAGCATGAATATTGGTATGATTTTTTTCATTAAATCGCTCCTTTTGGATACAGATTTTTTTATTTTTTATGAGTATACACTCGATTCTTGAATTTTTCAAGCCGATTTTTATTTAATTTTTATTGTTAAATCGTATTAAATTTGACTATTGTTTAATTTTCACTCCTGATTATAATCATTTGACAGGAGTATTACATGGATTCTATTCAATTTGATATTGTTAAACATTTCGGCGTTATTTCCGCGGAAAAAAGCGGCTGGCAAAAGGAACTCAACCTTGTTTCATGGAACGGCAGAGCTCCAAAACTCGATATCAGAGACTGGTCTCCCGATCATCAAAAAATGGGCAAGGGTATCACCTTGACCGAAGGCGAAGCGGCGGCATTAGCGGAACTGCTGGTTCCGGCGCTTGCAAAACAGGGAGATTGAAGAAATTTACCACGAACCACACAAACCTGTTGTTTCATAGCTTCTTTAAGATTAAGATAAAGATATCGAATTGGAAGTTCGTGTTGGTTAGTGTGGCTAGTGGTAGAAATTCTCTATTTCCCCCTATTGCGGAAAATCTGATAATTTGCTATTTTACTAGTGGGTACAGGTTTGTGCCTAAACTAATAAAAACCATTTAGGAGAAAAAATATGGCAAAGCAGTTGATGTTCAACGAAGAAGCAAGACGTAAATTACTGTCCGGGGTTGAGCAGATCTCCAAGGCTGTCAAGGTAACACTCGGTCCCAAAGGACGAAATGTCCTTCTGGATAAGAAATTCGGCGCTCCGACGGTAACAAAAGACGGGGTTTCTGTCGCGAAAGAAGTGGAACTTGCCGATCCTTACGAAAACATGGGCGCTCAGCTTCTGAAAGAAGTCGCCACAAAAACAAACGATGTCGCCGGTGACGGTACCACAACCGCCACAGTATTGGCGTATTCGCTTGTCAAGGAAGGACTCAAAGCAGTTACAGCGGGTATGACCCCTCTCGAACTCAAAAGAGGTATCGATAAAGCGGTCGAAATCGCGGTTGGAGAAATCAAGAAAAACTCAAAAGAAATCAAAGACAAGGAAGAAATTTCCCACGTTGCTTCGGTTTCCGCTAATAATGACAAGGAAATCGGCAATACAATCGCGGACGCGATGGAAAAAGTCGGCAAAGACGGCGTAATCACCGTAGAAGAATCCAAAACCATGGATACAAGCATCGAATTTGTCGAAGGTATGCAGTTTGACCGCGGTTATATCTCCGCTTATTTTGTAACCGATCGCGATACTATGTCCTGTGTTTACGAAGACGTTTTTATCCTTATTCATGATAAAAAAGTTTCCAGCATGAAGGATATGCTCCCGCTGCTCGAAAAAGTCGCTCAGTCTGGCAAACCTTTACTCATCATCGCGGAAGACTGCGACGGCGAAGCGCTCTCAACACTTGTCGTGAACAGCCTGCGCGGAACACTTCGCACATGCGCGGTAAAAGCCCCCGGTTTCGGCGATCGCCGCAAAGCCATGCTCGAAGACATCGCCATCCTCACAGGCGGCGAAGTCATTTCCGAAGAGATCGGACTCAAACTTGAGAACACCGATATTTCTCAGCTTGGCAAGGCGAAAACCGTAAAGGTTGATAAAGATAATACAACGATCATTAACGGCGCCGGCAAGCAGAAAGACATCCAGGACAGAATCGCGCAGATTAAAGCTCAGATTGAAGATACCACAAGCGATTACGATCGCGAAAAATTGCAGGAAAGACTCGCGAAATTAGCGGGCGGCGTTGCGGTTATCAATGTAGGCGCGGCGACAGAAGTAGAACTTAAAGAAAAGAAACACCGCGTAGAAGACGCTCTTTCCGCCACACGCGCAGCCATCGACGAAGGCATCGTCCCCGGCGGCGCAATCGCTCTTATTCAGGCTGCTCTCACACTCGACAAAGCCGACATGACCGGTCTTACCGACGATGAAAAAGTCGGCTTTAAAATCGTCAAACGCGCTCTGGAAGAGCCGCTCCGCCAAATCGCGGAAAACGCCTGCGTCGACGCGGCAATGATCGCGGACCGCGCGAAGAACGAAAAGAAAGGCATGGGCTTTGACGCCGCAAAAATGGAATGGGTAGACATGCTCAAAGCCGGTATCATCGATCCCGCGAAGGTGACACGCTCCGCTCTCCAGAACGCCGCGTCAATCGCCAGTTTACTGCTCACAACAGAATGTGCCATCACCGACATCCCCGAAAAGAAAGAAGCTCCCGCAATGCCGGGCGGCGGAATGGGCGGCATGGGAGGAATGGACTATTAAAATCGCTTCGCGATTTTAATTTAGGAGTTTGCGCACAGCGCAAACTCCATGAGAATATCTCTATTGAAAAAGGCGGCGGCGCAAACAGCTGCCTTTTTTTATTGTTAAATAATTGAATGATCTGTATGGTATACGTTAGTATAATGGGAATTGGTATATATTTTTGTTTCAATGTTTTTACATCTTTTTAAATAGCAACTAAGTGTTTTTTTTCTTTCTGTCTTATTTCATAAACTTCAATGAGAGCTTCTTCCAGTTCGGCGAGGGATAAACCCTGAGTAGAGTCATTGGGGTAATCATTAAAAAAACCTACAAAAAACTCTCCATCCTGCCAATATGTATACTCTAATTCCATGTGTTAATTATATAATAATTTTTATTCATTAACAAGGCAACGCAATATCTGAAAAAATACGGCGGATTAGAATTTATTTTTGAACATTGGCGGACTTTACATACTGATAATCCGTTTTGGGCTGTTCGTGATATATACGAGATTTACCGTCAAAATGGCGGAATACGATGAAAGTTTATCAATGTATGCACGCATTGTTTTTAATTTAAAAAGCTGTATACTTTCCTTATAATGGCATACAATAATTCAGGAGCCATTTTTATGGACTCTGTGACCAATCTGGTAAACTTCGCTTATAATAAAAAAACCGGATTAATACAAACGCTGTCCTCAAAGGTGAAGTAATTAATAGTTTATTTGGCAGAGGTTTTATCAATTGGTTTTAACACAGCATTTTGTTTTATCTTTAAAAGCGCGTTTTTTGCGTGCAGTCTTTCCTGTGTCGTGTATATTTCGGAGCGGTAAATCATCATCAAAAGATTCCAGACATTTCGCGAAATTATTTTTGTTGAGCTGATGCAGTGAGTAATCCACGGAAATATTCGTGTTTCTTTTTCGCTCCATAATCCGCTGTTTCTTTTTTGATGAAGTCCCTGAAGAAATAATAAGAGCAGGCGGACTGACTTGACGGTGTCAATCGCGGAAAGAGCGTAAAGCGTTTTTTTAATTTCTTCATAATCGGGATTAGGGCTGATAAAATTATTAACATAAGATTTTTCTAAACTATCGTAAACCGAATCATCGGCGTATCCGTAATGACATATAACGTCGATTGCTGTTTTTCTCATTTCGCTTAAGCAGTCGGTCATTCTTTCACTTCCGTTCATATAGCTTTCCCAGCCTGTTGCAAGGGCAAAAGCCGCGCTTCGAGCTTCCGATGTGTCTGATCCGGTCGGCATCATAATATACTCATGATAATCAATGTAACCTAAAAGTGCAATTGGATTCCGGAGACAGACAGCGCTTTTGTTCACAGATGAGATGTTTTAATGTCAATTTTTTATTTTTTTTTCAACCGATCAAAAGATTGTATACTTCCTGTTCTGTCTGCGCTTTCAATAACGCGCTGCGCAGTTCCTTGTTTTTTAATTTTGTGCTGAACCATGAAAGCGTTTGCAGATAATAAGCATGTTGA
>Ga0209755_10009095_pt1 | contig 10525 bp, 16 predicted proteins | sample TergutCo191P1_FD_187301 | JGI IMG/M metagenome (GOLD analysis project Ga0209755, IMG submission 187301) | Cornitermes sp. P1 segment gut microbial communities from Petit-Saut dam, French Guiana - Co191P1 (SPAdes) (version 2) | ecosystem: Host-associated > Arthropoda: Insects > Digestive system...
TTCCTCAGGCACTCCACCGGCTAAGTTAACAACGGACGCAGCCACAAACTCTACATACGACACTGGCGGGGTTCCGCCATTTTCCTATACCAATCCGCTCGGTTGGAACTGCTGCGGCCACCTTCTACCTATCCTCAACACGCCATCTTGTTTTCCAAGGACGACTTCCTCGGACCCTCCGTAGGCTCGGTTACAACCAGCGCCAGCTTGTTTTTCATAGACTTCTTCCTCAGGCAACCCCACGTCTCAGTTATAGGAGGCGTCATCTTGTTTTCAAACCACATCTATATCAGGCACTGCTATATCTCGTTTACAACTCGTTAATCTTGTTTTATTAACAAGTCTTCTTCAGGCATTCCCCCGGCTAAGTTTAAAACGGCCCTAAACTCCACCAACGCACGGGCGTGGGTCGGCCATAAGCTTCTACCAATCCTGACGGTTTGCACTTCTTCGGCTATTTTCTACAACCTATACCGACCGCGCCATCTTGGTTTCCAATTACGTCTTACTCAGGAAATCACTAGGCTCGATTAAAACTTGCTCCATCTTTAATTCCAAACCCTTCTTCCTCAGGCACTACCACGTCTCGGTTACATCTCGCGTAATCTTTTTTATTATCAGGTATACCTCAGGCACTCCCAGGCTAAGGTTACAACGTCCGCACCCCTAAACACTATGTACGACACAGGGGGAGTTCCACCATTTTCCTCTACCTATCCGCACTCCTACGGCCTCCTACTACCTATCCTCAACGCGCCACCCTGTTTTCCGACCACTTCTACCTCAGGCACCCCCACTCTGTTACAACACGCGCCATCTTGTTTTCCAAACACGTCTTCCTCAGACACTCCCACGGCTAAGGTTACTACGGCCACAGCCCCAATCCCTACATACGTCATGTGCGGGGTCTGCAATTTTGCTCTACCAATCCATACGGTTGGCACTACTGCGGCCACTTTCTAATACCTATAACCGTGCCATTTTGTATTCCAACCACGTCTTCATCAGAACCGTCGTAGGCTCGGTTAAATCCCACTTCATCTTGTTTTCAAACCACTTCGTTCTCAGGCACTCCCACGTCTTGGGTACAATCCGCGCCGTCATGTTTTCCCACCACGTTTTCAACAGTCACTCCCACGGCTAAGGTTACAACGGCCACAGCCCTAAATTCTACCTACTTCACTGATTGGGGTTCTTCATCTTCTTTTTCCAATCCTCACGATTATCAATCCTGCGGCCACCTAATATGTATCCACACCGCGGCACCAGTTTTCTGCATCTACGTCTCCTTCAGACAGTCCCTAGACTCGGATACGATTCGCGCCACCTTGTTTTCCAGCCACGTCTGCCTCATGCCTTCCGACGGTTAAGGTTTAAACGGCCGCAGCCCGAAAATCTTCCAACAACACGGGCGGGTTTCCGCCATGTTATACCGATCCTCACGTTTGGCACTTCTGCGGATATCTTCTACTACATATTCTAACAGAGCCATCTTGTTTTCCAAATACGTCTTAATCAGGCAATCCCTAGGCTTGGTTACAACTTGTGCCATTTTGATTTCAAAACACAACATCCTCTGGCTCTTCCACGAATCGCTTACAATCCGCGCCATCTTGTTTCCAAACACGTCTTCTTGTGGCAATGCCACGACTAAGGTTACAACGGTCACAGCCCTACAGTCTACCTAATTCACGGGCGTGGGTCCGACATCTACGAATCTTCACGGATGGCATTCCTGCGCCCATCTTCTACTACGTTTCCTCACCGCGGAATGTTTTTCGAAATATGTTTTCTTCATGCCCTCCCTAGGCTCGGTTACAAACCGTGCCATTTTGTTTTACATCCACTTCTTCCTAAGGCACTCCCATGACTAAGTTATAACCCGCGCCATCTAGTTTTATTAGAACATCTTCCTCAGGCACTCCCCCGATAAAGGTTACTACGGCCACAGTCCCAATCCCTATCTACGTCATGGGCGGGGTCCGCAATTTTCCTTTACCAATCCATACGTTTGGCACTACTGCGGCCACTTTCTAATACCTATCACCGCGCCATTTTGTTTTCCAAACACGTCTTCATCAGAACCCTCGTAGGCTCGGTTAAATCCCGCTCCATTTTGTTTTCCAACCACTTCTTCTTGAGGCACTCCCACGTCTCGGGTAGAATCCGCGCCGTCATTTTTTCCATCCACGTCTCCCACAGGCACTCCCACGGCTAATGTTAAAACGGCCAAAGGACTAAATTCTACCTATTTCACGGCTGGGGGTCCTTCATCTTCTTTTTACAATCCTCACGATTGGAAATCCTGCGGCCACCTAATAAGTATCCACAACGCGGCACCTGTTTCTGCAACTACGTCTCCTTCAGACATTCTCTAGACTTGGTTACGAATCGCGCCACCTTGTTTTCCATCCACGTCTTCCTCATGCATTCCACGGATAAGGTTTAAACGGCTGCAGCCCTAAAATCTTCCTAGGTCACGGGCGGGGGTTCGAAATGTTCTTCCAATTCTCACGTTTGGCACTCCTGCGGATATCTTCTACTACATATTCTAACAGAGCCATCTTGTTTTCCAACTACGTTTTAATCAGGGAATTCCTAGGCTTGGTTACAACTTGCGCCATTTTAATTTCAAAACACGAAATCCTCAGGCTCTCCCACGAATCGGTTACAATCCGCGCAATCTTGTTTCCAAACACGTCTTTTGCGGCAATGCCGCGACTAAGGTTACAACGGCCACAGCCCTAAAATCTACTTAATTCATGGGCGGGGGTCCGACATCTTCTACGAATCGTCACGGATGGCATTCCTGCATTCCTTCTACTACGTATCCTCACCGCGGCATGTTTTTCGAATTACGTCTTCTTCATGCCCTCCCTAGGCTCGGATAAAAACCGTGCTATCTTCTTTTACATCCACGTCTTCCTCAAGCACTCCCCCGGCTAAGGTTACAACGGCTGCAGCCCTAAACTCTACTATATCACTCGCGGGTTTCCGCCATTTTCCACTACCTATCCGCACGGTTGGCTGTCCTACGGCCACCTTCAACAACCTATCCTCACCGAGCCATTTTGTTTTCCAACCACGTCTTCCTCAGACCCCTCGTAGGATCGGTTAAAACACTCGCCATCTTGTTTTCCAACCACTTCTTCAGGTACTCCCACGTCTCAGTTAGAAACCGCGCCAACTTGTTTTCCAACCACCCTTTCCTGCGGTTCCGCCTTTATCCTCTATCAATCCACACGGTTGGCACTCCTGCTGCCCCAACATATAGTCACCGCGTCATCTCGTTTTCCAAACCACGTCTTCCTCAGACCCTTATTAGGCTCAGTTATTATCAGCGCCATCTTGTTTTCCAACCACTTTATCTGGCACTCCAACGTCTCGATTACAAATAGCGCCAACTTGTATTACAACCTCGTCTTCCTCAGCCACTCCCACGGCTAAGTTTACAAGGGTGAAAGACCTAAATTCTACCTACGTCACAGGCGGGCCTTCGCCATCTACCAATCCGCCCGGTTGAAACTCCTGCGGCCACCTACTACCTTTCGTATCCGAGCCATCTTGTTATCCAAACACGTTTCCCTCAGGCCCCTCGAAACCTCGATTACATACCGCGCCATCTTGTTTCTTATCACGTCTTCCTCAGGCACTCCCACGACTAAGGTTACAACGGCCACATCCTAATACTCTATCTTCTTCACGATCGAGGTCCGCCATCTTCGTCTACCAATCCTCACTGTTTGCACTCTTGCGGCTATCTTCTACTACGTAGCCTAACCGCGACATCTTGATTTCCAAAAACGTCTTCCTAAGGCACTCCCACGTGTCGGTTACAACACGCTCCATCTTGTTTTCCAACCACATCTTCCTCAGTCACTCCCCATCTTAGGTTATAACGGACGCAGCCGTAAACTCTACTTACGACACTGGATGTGTTCCGCGATTTTCCTATACCAATCCGCACGTTTGGCACTCCTGCGGCCATCTTCAACTACCTAATTGACCGCGCATTCTTGTTTTCCTACCAATTCTTCCTCAGGCACGCCCACGTCTCGGTTACATCCCGTGTCATCTTGTTTTACTACCATGTGTTTCTTAGGCACTGCCCAGGTTAATGTTACAACGGCCACAGCCCAAAACTCTAATTACGACATTGGCGGTGTTCCGCTATTTTCCTCTACCATTCCGCACGGTTAGCACTGCTGTAGCCACATACTACCTTTCCTCATCGCACCATCGTTTTTTCCAATCACGTCTTCATCAGACAATCCGTAGGCTCGGTTACATCCCCCGCCATCTTGTTTTCCAACCACTTCTTCCTAAGGCACTCCCACGTCTTTGTTACAACCCGCTCAGACTCGTTTACAAACAAAGTCATCCTCAGGCACACCCACGGCTAAGTTTAAACGGCCAATGCCCTAAATTCTACTTACATCGCGGGCGCGGTTCCGTCATTTTCTTCTACCAATCCTCGCGTTTGGCACTACTGCGGCTATCTTCTACTACCTTTCCTAACCTCCCCATCTTGGTTTAAAACTACGTCTTACTCAGGCAATCCATAGTCTCCGTTACAAATTGCGCCATCTTGATTTACATACACGTATTCCTAAGGCACTCCCACGTCTCGGTTATAACCCGCGCCAACTTGTTTTACTATAACGTCTTCCTCAGGCACTCCCCCGTCTAAGGATACATCGGCCACAGCCCTAAACTCTACCTACTTCACGAGCGGAGGTCCGACATCTACCAATACTCACGGTTGGAAATCCTGCAGCCATCTACTAAGTATCCTCACAGAGGAAACATTTTTCCAACTACGTAATCTTCAGGCACTCCCAAGGTAAAATGTTACAACGGCTGCTGCCATAAACTCTACTTACGACATCTTCATTTCCAACCACGTCTTCCACAGACGCTCCGTAGGCTCGGTTAAAATTCGCGCCATCTTTTTTCCCAACCACTTCATCCTCAGGCACTCCCACGTCTAGGTCACAACCCGCGCCATCATGTTTTCCAACAAAGTCTTCCTAAGGCAATCCCACGGCTAAGGTTACAACGACAACAGTCGAAAACTCAACCTACTAAACAGGCGGGGTTCCATCCTTTTTTTCTACCAATCCTCACGGTTGGCAAACCTGCGGCATCTTCTACTACGAATGCTTACCGCGGCATCTTTGTTTCCAACTACTTCTTAGTCAGGTAATCCCTAGGCTCTGTCACAACTTGCGCCATCTTGATTTTCCAAAAACGTTTTCCTCAGTCTCTCCCACATCTCGGTTACAACCCGCGAAATATTCTATTACTACCATGTTTTCTTCAGGCACTCCCCCGTATAAGGTTAAAACGGCCGCATGCCTAAACCCTGCTTACTTCACTGGCGAAGTTTTGCCATTTTCCGATACCAATCCGCACGGTTGTCACTCATGCGGCCACCATCCACTAAGTAACTCACCACGACATTTTGTTTTCAAACAATTTCTTCCTGAACACTACCACATTTCTAATACAACACGCGGAACCTTGTTTTACTACAAAGTCTTCCTCAGACACTCCCCCGGCTAAGGTTTCGACGGCCGCTGCCCTAAACTCTACCTACTTCACGAGTGGGTACCGCCATCTTCATCTACCAAACATCACGTTTGCCAATCCTGCGGTTATCTTCTACTGCGTATCCTAACGGCGGCAACTGTTATTAATCAACGTCTTCAGGCATACCATAGGCTTGCTTAAAAACCGCGCCATCTTTTTTTCCAATCTTTTCTTCCTCAGGCACTCCCACGTCTCGGTTACAACCCGCGACATCTTGTTTACTACAACGTCTTCTTGAGGCTCACCCCGTCTAAGGTTAAAACGCCCGCAGCCTTAAACTGCGCATACGACACTGGCGTGGTTCCGCCTTTTTCCTTTACCAATCCGCACGATTGGCACTCCTGCGGCCACCTTCTACTACCTAACTATCTTGTATTCAAACCACGTCTCCCTCAGGCTTTCCTACGTCTCGGTTATAACACGTGCCATCTTGTTTTCCAACCACGTCTTTCTCAGGCACTCCCACGGCTACGTTTACAACTACCACAGCCCTAAACTATACCTACTTCACGGGTGGGGTTCCATAATCTTCTTCTACCAATCCTCAGAGTTGGCAATTCTGAGGCCATCTACTTCGTATCTTCCCCACAGCATCTATTTTCCAAATACGTCTTCTTCAGTCACTCCCTAGGCTCGGTTAAAATCCGGGCCATCTTGTTTTCCTGCCACGTCTTCCTCAGGCATCCAACGTTTAGTGTTTCAACGGCCGCTGCCATAAAATCTACCTACGTCACAGACGGGGGTCCGCCTACTTTTTATACCAATCGTTACAGTTGGCACACCTGCCGTTAAATTCTACTACATATACTAACCGCACCAACGTGGTTTCCAACTACGTCTTACTCAGCCAATTCCTAGGCCCGTTTACAAGTTGCGCCATCTTGATTTCCAAACGAGTTTCCTTCAGGCACTCCCACGTCTCCGTTTAATCCCGGGTCATCTTGTTTTACTAGAACGTCTTCCTCACGCAATCCCCCGGTAAGGTTACAACGGCCGCGGCCTTTAACACTACCTACGTTACGGGTGGGTGTCCGCCATCTTCTTTTAAGAATCCTCCCGTTTGGCACTCATGCGCCCATCTTGTACAACGTATTTTCACCGCTTCACCTTGTTTTCACTCCACGTCATCCTCAGGTATTCCCACTTATCTGTTACAACCCGCGTCATCTTAATTTAATACAACGTCTTCCTCAGGTAGTCCCCCGGCTAAGGTTACAACGTTCGCAGACCTAAACTCTACATACGACACTTTATGGATTGCGGCATTTCCCTCTACCAATCCGCAAGGTTGGCACACCTGCGGCCACATTCTACTACATATCCTCACAGTGCCATCTTGTTTTCAAACTACGTTTTCCTGAGAACATACTTAGGCTCGGTTACATCCCGCTCCAACTTGTTTTCCTACACTTCTTCCTCAGACATTCCCAAGTATAAGTTGAAATCCGCGCCATCTTGTTTTCCAATCACGTCTTCCTCAGGCAACCCCACGGCTAAGGTTAAAACGGCCAAAGAACTAAATTCTACCTACTCTACGGGCGGGGGTCCGCCATCTTCTTCAACCAGTCCTCACGGTTGGCTAACCTTCGGCTAAATTCTAATAAGTATCCTCACCGAGGCAACTTTTTTTCCTACTACGTCTTCTTCAGGCACTACCCACGCTCGGTTACAAACCGAGCCCTCTTTTTCTCCATCCACGTCCTCCTCATGGCTTCCCACGGCTAAGGATAAAACGGCTGCAGCCCTAAACACTAATTACGTCACGGGCGCGGGACCGCCATCTTCTTCTAACAATCCTCACGTTTGGCTCTCATGCGGCTATCTTGTACTACCTATCCTCACCACGCCAACTTGTTTTCAATCCACGTCTTTCTCAGGCATTCCCACGTGTCGGGTACAACCCGCGTTATCTTGTTTTAATACAAAGTCTTAATCATGCACTCCCCGGCTGAGGTTACAACGGCTGCAGTCCTAAACTCTGCTTACAACACTGGAGGTGTTCCGGCATTTTCCTTTATCAATCCAAAGGTTTGGCACTCCTCCGGCCATTTTATACTAACTTTCCACACCGCGCCATCTTGTTTTCTATCCACGTATCCCTCACAACCTACGTAGGCTCGGTTAAAATCCGCACCATCTTTTTCCCAACGACATCTACCTCAGGCACTCTTGGTCACCGTTACAACACGCGCAATCTTGTTTCCGAACACATATATATCAGGCACCCCTACTGCTTAAGTTACAACGGCCACAGACCTAAACCCCACATAATTCACGGGCGTGGTCCGCCATCTTATTCTACCAATCCACACGGTTGGCAACCCTGCGGCCATCTATTACTACCTATCCTCACCCCGCCACATTGTTTTCAACCCACGTCTTCCAGAGGCACTCGCTCTTCTCGGTTACAACCCGCGTCATCTAGTTTTACTACAACGTCTTCAGCAGACACACCACGTCTATGGTTAAAACGGCCACAGCTACCTACTATACCTACTTCACGGGCGGGGGTCGGCCATCTTCTTCTAACAATCCTCATGGTTGGCACTCCTACGGCCACCTTCTACTACGTATTCTCACCGCGCCATTTTTTTATCCAACCACGTCTTCCTCAGACCCTCAGCAGGCTAGGTAACAACCCGCGCCATCTTGATTTCCATGCACTACTTCCACAGGCACTCCCACATATCGGTTACAACCCACGTTAATTTGTTTTATTTCCAGGTGTTTCTCAGGTACGCCCAGGCTAACGCTATAACGGCCACAGTCTTTAACTTTACCTAATTCACGGGTGGGGTTCCTCCATCTTATTCTACCAAACCGTATGCTTGGCAATCCTGCGGCAATCTTTTAGTACATTTCGCACAGCGGCATTTTTCCAACTATATCTTCTTCTGGCACACCCTAGACTCTGTACAAACCGCGCCAATTTGTTTTCAAGCCACGTTTTTCTCAGGCACACCCACGCCTAAGATTACAACGGTCGCAGACCTAAACTCTATCTATATCATGGGCGAGGTCCGCCATCTTCTTATAACAATTCACACGTTTGGAACACAAGCGGACATCTTGTACTACTTATCCTCACCGGGCCAATTTATTTTCAATCCACGTCTTCCTCAGGTACCCCCAAGACTCGGTTACAACACGAGCCTTCTTGTTTTACTACCACGTCTTCCTCTGGCACTCCCCCGGCTAAGTTTACAACGGCCGCAGGCATTAACTCTATTTAAGACACTGGCTGGTTTCCGCCATTTTCCTCAACCAATCCGCACAGTTTGCACTCCTGCGGACACATTCTACTATCTATCCCCACCGCACAATCTTGTTTTCCAACCACGTCTTCTTTAGGCACCCCACTTCTGGGTTACAACACGCGCCATTTTGTTTTCCAACCACGTATTCCAATGGCACTCGCACAGCTAAGGTTTAAACGGCCACAGCTCTAAACTATGAATACTTCACGGGCGGGGGTCCTCCATCTTCTATTCCAATCCTCACTGTTGGAAATACTGCAGACATCTTATACTTCGTATCCTACCACGGCATCTTTTTTTCCATCTACTTCTTTTTCAGGCACTCCTTAGGCTCGGTTTTGAAACCGCGAAATCTTGTATCCTGCCTCGTCTTCCTAACGCACTCAAAGGCTAAGGTTACAACGGCCGCAGCACTAAACTCTACCTAATTCACGGCAGGGGTTACGCCATCCTATTTTTCCAATCCTCACGGTTGGCAATCCAAAGGCCATCTACTACGTATGCTCAAAGTGGCAACTTTTTTCAAAATACGTCTTCGTCGGGCACTCCCTAGCTTCAGTTTCAGGCCGCGCTATTTGTTTACAGCCACGTCATCTTCAGGCACTCCCACGGCAAATGTTACAACGGACACAGCCCTAAATTATATCTACTTCACGGGCGGAGTTCCGCCATCTTCTTCTTCCAATCCTCACGTTTGGCAATCCTGCGTCCATCTTCTACTACGTAACCTCACCGCGGGATCTTTTTTTCTAATTACATCTTCTTCAGGCACTCCCTAGGCTCGGTTACAAACCGCACCATCTTCTTTCCAAGCACGTTTTCCTCAGGCACTCCCACGGCTAAGGTCTCAACGGACGCAACACTAATCTCTACCTAAGTCACGGGCGGGGTCCGCAATCTTCTGCTAATCCTCGCGGTTGGCAATCCTGCGTCTATCTTCTACCAATTATCCTAACCGCGCCAACGTCTACTCAAGCATTCCCTAGGCTCATTTACAACTTACTCCATCTTGTTTTACTACCAAGTCTTCCTTAGACACTCCCAAAAATACGGTTACAATGGCTGCAGCCCTAAACTCTACTTACGACACTGGCGGGGATCCGCAATTTTCCTCTACCAATCCGCACGTTTGGCACACCTGAGGCCACATTCTAATACCTATCGCACTTAGCCATCTTGTTTTCCAACGACGTCTCCCTCAGACCATCCGTAGTTCTCGGTTATAACCAACGCCATCTTGTTTTCCAAACACTTTTTCTTCACGCAATCGCACGTCTCGTTTACACACTCGCCGTCTTGTTTTCCTACCACGTCTACCTCAGGCTCTCCCACGGCTAAAGTTACAACGGCCAAAGCCCCAAACCCTACCTAATTCACAGGCGGGGGTCAGCCATCTTCTTCTACCAATCCTCACTGTTGGCAATAATGCAGCCATTTTATACTTCGTATCCTCAGCGCGGCATATTTTTTCCACCTACTTCTTCTTCAGGCATCCTTAGGCTCGGTTACAAAACCGCGAAATCTTGTTTTCCTGCCTCGTCTTCCTCACGTTCTCCCATGCTAAGTTTACAAAGGCTGCAGCCCAAAATCTATTAAATTCGCTTACGGGTGTCCGCCATCTGATTCTTAAAATCTTCAAGGTTGGCAATCCTGCGGCCATCTACTACGTATACTCA
>Ga0209755_10009096_pt1 | contig 10524 bp, 9 predicted proteins | sample TergutCo191P1_FD_187301 | JGI IMG/M metagenome (GOLD analysis project Ga0209755, IMG submission 187301) | Cornitermes sp. P1 segment gut microbial communities from Petit-Saut dam, French Guiana - Co191P1 (SPAdes) (version 2) | ecosystem: Host-associated > Arthropoda: Insects > Digestive system >...
ATATATATATATATATATATATATATATATATATATATATATATATATATACATACAGTCACGAACACAACAATATTACACTTAGTAGCAATATGTAATATACAACTACATGTTTCAGACCTGTATGTAGGCCATCATCAGGTTGTCCAAAGGACTTATTAAGTGACATACAGTATGTGTGGTCATTTTGGATGGGGGATGAGATCTTGCCTTATATCATAAATCATGGGATTAGTAAAAGTTTCTAACATTTATATTGGTGTGTACTTCATCATGTGAATGCATAGGTATCCATCTTATGATCCTATGGTGTAATTTAATTGCATGATACGATACCTATGCATTCACATGATGAAGTATACACCAATATAAATGTTGGCAACTTTTACTATTCCCACGATTTATGATATACGATGAGATCGTTTCCTCCATCCAAAGTTACCACACATACTGTATAGTCACTTAATAAGTTCTTTGGACAACCTGATGACGGCCTACTTACAGGGCCGAAACATGTAATTGTGTATTATATATTGTTACTAACTGTAATAGTGTTGTGTTCATAACTGTATGTATATATAGATATACACACACTACAGTTGTGTATTATTGACCTAACACAATGGGGATTACACACCTTAAGATTCTTTGTCCCATACTTTTACACTTAATTCCTTCATCTATTATTATTTTAAATTTTTGCACTTCACTAGAATTTTTGTGAACAGGGTTATTAATGTAAGTAAGAAATAAAGTAATTGAAGTTGTAGAGGTATAGGTGAGTGAGTGAGTGAGAATTGGTTAAAAGAAAGGAAGTAAATTGTCAGTCCTCAGAACATTTAACATTGCCACTTCAACTGGAATGATTATATATTACTGTAGGGTATGGGAGAGTGATCATAAATGGTGACTGATCAAGCATGTGGGAGGAATATCAGAACTGTGTTGATGGAGTCATAATCAGTCTCTGAAATATATGGTGCTTGATTTGGACAAACTGAGGCCTCTGTCAGCACAAGAAGATTTTACTGATTTTGGAAGGAATTTGTTTTGCCTATTGGTAGGTACCTGGAATATGCCTGAAGAAAGAGAGGACCATGCATAATAAGCAAGTTCATTCAGCATAGTGTTTAGGCCTGAATTGAAACCAGAACATTATTGCCACATGAAACTGACATGTGGGAGTGAGTTAGCAGGTAGGGACAAAGGAAGAAGGGATGCAGTGTTGAAGAAATTATGTATGTAGGAAGGCAGGGAAGAGGGAATACAGAGAGGAAGTTGTGTGATCTGTTTTAAAGCATTATCCAAACACTTGCAAGTGTCAGATAAAAAGATAAGTAAATTAATGGTTACTGAAGTGGATTCTCTTTTGAAGATTCACTGGACTATCTATGATGGCCAGAAGCAAGAATGAAACTATAAGAAAGACTGTGGGTGTTGAAGAAAAGCCAGATAACATGGATATAGAAAAGAAAGTAATGCTATGAAGGATGTGTACAGCAGTTGCAGACTGAAGATTGTCGAATATAATAAGGCAGTGGGTACCTCCAGAAAAATGATACAAGAACATCTGAAGAAAAGTGTTACTGAGGAGTGGAAGTGAAAATAAGTAATGGGCAGCTAATGGTAGGACATTTGGTGGATATGCATGAGTGGTGTCTGGGCACCAGAAAATGACAGCAGTCACTGCAACACCAAGTATAAGATAGATATAGAGAGCAAACAATAAGACATTGAATAGATATGAACGAGAGGTGTCTGGGCACTAAAATATGATGGCAGTCATTGTAACACCAACATGTTCTTAGAGGCATAAAGGAAAACTGCAAAATAACTGTCATAATAGCCAGTCTCCAGACAAATATTTGAACTCAAGACTTTCTGAATATGAAATAGGATTGCTAACAACTTCAGTCTTAGTGATTAGTGATGTTACCTTGCATATGAGGATGCTGCAGATTCATTTCCTTTATAGGATATATTTCCTCTCCTTGGGGAATTTCTTCAGCTGTTGGAGCACGGAAAAGTGTGGAACCTTCATAGCTTCTTACTATCCAGTAAACAGCCCGTTGGTCAACATCCAGTGTGAGCCCCATCACTGTCAACAATCACAACTGATGAGTTCTCTTTCAAATTGAAGACTTTAAATGTTCCAATTTACAGTAACTAAAGTGACCTTAGTATTAGAATCTGAAGGCTTAGTAACAGTAATACAGAGGAATCCAACTGACCTCAAAATTGGAGCTATTTTAATTTACTACACATTAGCAAATTTTATTGCACTGGGAATTTGTGAATATCCATCCTCTCATCTCTGCCACAGCTTAAATAATAGGTGCTTTCTAAGACACTTCTTCACCCATATTCCACATGTATTTATGATTTCTTCTATCACAATTAATTTCTACATTCTCCACTTCACTTGTCATTTGTTATGTTTCTTCTTCAAATGCTTGAACATCCAGTGCATTCACTTAAATTTAAGGATTATGCTGCATACAGAAGTGATGATTTCCTTACATTTCATCAAACATTACAGTTGCCATCTTCAGGGGCTATTTGATAGCTCGTACACAGATCTTGCAGTAGATGAGGTGTGGGAGGTGATTGCTTGATTAGACAGGAGAGGATCACAATGCTGTCTCAATTGATACTTACACAAGACAATTCTTTCCATTAACCCCAACCCAAACTTCCCACATACAAAACTCATGACAGTTTATGTAAATCCTGAAAGAGCTGTCCCTCAGTAATTTGAAATACTTTATAACTTCAACATGTAGTCACTCTTCACTTAAGTCCCAGTAACTGACATGCTGGATATCATTTAGGAACACCTAACCAAGGTAAACCTGCAACAACCACTCTGTTACAGCAGAATTGTGTTGGCACCACCTTCACTTATGGGATGGTCCCACTAACAGATAAAAGAGGCTGGCACAATGGCCACCAACCTTCCAGTACCCCAAAATATTCATGACAGCCTTCAAGGAGGAATCAAGCAGTACCAGCCAGCTGCAACCAAAGTGCTGGCAGACGCACATGTGTGTGATATATTTGCTTTCCCTTCACAGGGAATAATGACCATTATTATTAGCTTTCCAGTAACAGTAATCAATATCACTTCAAGTTTCATTAATCTGCTTGTTTACCTGTATGAATGAATTTTTGCCATTTTGTAATTTCTTCTGTATCCCCACTCTGCATCTGCCTGCGTACAACAGAGGCCATGAGAAGTTGATGGTTTCTCAGGTGATCAAGAAATTCCCAGCTCTTTTACAAAACCTGAAGATTCATTGAAATGTTCACCTTCCTGAGCCAGAGGAATCCAGTCTGCACCTTTACATCTCTTTTAGAACTATTTTAATGTTATCCTTCTTTCTATGCCCTAAAGGTCTCTTTCACTCTACAACTGACATAAACTGAAACAACAGAAATGCTCTGCCAGAATACAGTATTAACAACAATATGTAAAAAAATTAAAAAACTGGGAACTTCATTAAGATGTGACTACCAAATTTCTACCCATCTGTCTAGAACATCAACTCCCTTCACATGAACAGAGTACTACAATTTCCAAACCCCGCTGCACTATCACTTCCTGTCCTGTGAGGAAGAAAGAAGCTCACTGTTGTCCTTCCATACACTCATAAAAGTTCAAGTAATAATACAGTACTCACCCTGTTTTCCAGAAAACAATTCCGCAGGATAATATGTGCGTCTGTTCTTGCCATTTAACCTTGCACACTCGACTGCATGCCCTGTTGACCAGTATATATAAGCCTGAATTGCATCAATGTTTAATTCCTTAGCCACTGTTAGGATGGGAAGTGGTTCCTGCTGAGTACCATTAAGGTTCCCTCGAGTAATCTACAAGAAAGGAGTTTGCGTGATTTCAGGCTTCTGCCTTGAAGTACATGAGATCTGCTTTCATCTGGGATATTATGCAATATATAGTAATTCTTTACTGACATTTCAGGACAACTGTCATTCCCATCTTCAAGAATCATTCCCTTGCCTTCCCTTGAAAATGGGACTGATAGGTTGTCCCAAAATGTCGGTAAGTAATTACCACTATATGCCATTTAATATCCCATGAGAGTACAGATCTCAAGAAAGGAGTTTATTTGAATGGCTAGCAGTCATGTATTTTTAAGTATCAGTGAATCAAACTTCAAGGGGCTCTGCTATAGTAACTTATGAGAGTATTAAATTTGGGAAGGTATTATACATTCGTCAATCACAACCCCTGTGTTTAATTCTAAATTATTTATGTGTAAAACGTTTTTCGGCCACAGGGGCCACCAAAAGATATCACCATAAAAATAAACAGAGGAAATTAGTATGTAATATATACAGAATAACCTGTGAAAAATGAGAAGGCATTCCTTCACAAAAGGTTAATAATTTATAACATCATGTATTTTCTCAATACAAATATCCTGTAGCATCTGTGATTATGCTGAAGTTGTGTAAAGATACGTTAAATATATGTTTAATTTAATAGTAAGAATTAAAATCGAAGACATTACTTCATTCCAATTGAAAGTTTTAAATGCTTCTGACATATTGTTTAATAACTTTTATTTTTAATGAGTGTAAATTACTTCTTTCATTGTTGTGTTATGTGGTTTATGTTGTTTTGGGGTCCAGATGTGTTACTACATATTTGAATTCTTGTAGTTTTAAATTTTTTCAGTTTTAAACATATGCTCTGTATTTGGAAGTCTGTAGGAATGCAGGTGTAGTGTGTTCACATTTTAATGCTGGCTAACGAAGTATCCAATTCACTAACACCAATACCCATTTCTGGCTCCTTGTAATACATACCAACTGTTGTTTTGGATTGGACCAATACAGTTTCCTGCCTATCCAGTCTACAGCAATGCTGCCAACTGAATCCACCTCTCTCAGGTGTCCTGTATCACGAGTTGTAAGGTTATGCCAGTACACATGAGTGGTGTTGGTGACAAGATACAGCTTGTCCTTGTACCAGGCTATATCAGTGATGTGGTAACTGCCATGCATATCCTATACAACAAGCGAAGTACAAAATTTAATTAAGAAAATTAACAAAAAGTTACATTTTGCTGGGTTTTAGTTATTCACAGTAAGTTTTCTTCTGTTCCTTAAGGTGAGTCCAGAATACCTACCTAAAATCAGACAGTTCCCTCCTGCCAGAGTACTCTCCTTCTCATTCATTCTTTCATCTAATTATGCATTTGTTTTTTACTGCCATCATAACTCCCACCCCCTGTATGTACATTCACACACACATTCATGCACGCATACCGCTCTCTTAAATGTGTGCTGAGGTTCTTTCTTGGGGATAAAGCACCTGGAACGTGATGTTGACCTCTCACTCCCCGTCTAATGCCAAAGTTAAAAATGAGTGGAGCTATACCTCTAAATCTCCGATATGCCTTCAAGGCTGACAGGGAGAGCTTTACTTTTACTTGTGTGTGACTGCTGTTAGTACTTCATACCTTTAAATCAGAATTGTGCACAAGCAGCTCAACATTGTCTCCTGTCACATCACTTTTCAGCAAACCATCAGCAGCAGACCACAAAATTGAAGCATATTTGCCATCCTGTGGTATTTTTAATGTTTTCCCTCTGAATTCCGATGACCACGGGCCTCTTCCTGAGCTTGTATATGCAGCAGCCTTTATCACATATTCAGTGTTGGCCTTTAAGTTTTGAATGGTGTAAGACGTTGCATTAACATTCTTTTTGTAAACTGTTATACCCATTGCTTCATCTGTAATATGCAGCTCATATGACCAGTTCTGCCAAGCTCCTTTGCCTGATGGAATAGAGATGAATAGAAGAAAATTATTTATGTCATCAATTTGCACTTCTGCTGTAAGGTGATGTATTTTTATGTGCACTCTATACAGCACTGTCCATCAACAATTACTGTGTTGTCCAACTAGCTAACTAAATAAATTACTTACTTATTTAATGTCTGACTGACTGATTCACTCACTCACTCACTCACTCACTCACTCACTCACTCTCTCACTCACTCACTGTCTGGCTGGCTGATTCAGTTACTGATTGACTGACTCACTGATTAACCAACCAACTGACTGACTGACTGACTAACTAACTATGAGAATTTAGTTAATTGTATTTTATTAGTCACTCATTCACTCTTTGTCAGTCTGTCATCTCCGTCAGTCACGTAGTCCACTGTCACTCACATGGTTTGTTAGCAAACTGGTCACTCTCAGTCACTTAAATCGTTTAAAGACTTGTGTTTGCATATGTAACAACACATAGGAAAACACCCCTAGAAACTCAATGTTTATATTTAGGTAACCAGGAAATTTACTGCATGTTTAAGACATGTTGCATAACATATGTTATTTTTTCCACAAAATGCCCTACATTTCATAATTATATATATATTTTTTTTTGTTTGTTTGTATAATATGTTTTTCATACACCATGTGCTAAAATTTAAATACCCACCCTGGTAGGGTAAAGGTTAATAAGTGAATTAGTCATTTGATTCATCTGTTAGATGACAAGTTTGGCCAATAAGACTGTAAATCCAGGAGTCATAAAATTAGTTAATTAACCTGGAATAGGGGATTTTAAACAACCTTGTGATACATGACTTGTAGGTGGACTAAAATGCCATGGTTGGCCGGCTGGGCCAAAAAAGTGTAGTCATACAGTCACATGGTTAGTTTGTATTAGCTTTGATCTTGATATATTGGGATATCATTAAGGAGTTATTTACAAAACAACATTCTACAGCCGGTATACAGGAGCTAATGATAGACAGACAGTACACATATAAATGATCAACAAGATATAGCAGATGCTTTCATCCATGGATAAAATAAGTAGAAATAATGTAGATAACAAGATTAATGGTGAAAATCTTTCTACTTTTCATTATTATCTAGAATAAAATTATATTCATCTCTCCTTATCTTTAGTTTTTAAACTTTTTCAACCAAAAAATTATATCTATAATTAAATCACTAAAAACAAAAAAATCTCATGAGTGTATTGAGATTTCTGCTAAGCTATTAAAAATTAATGCAACTTACAAATGTTCACCATTAACTTATATCTGTAATAAGTCTATCTTGACAGGAATTTTTCCTGATCATATGAAGTTCCCAATTATAAAACCTATATACAAGAAATGAGATAGAATGAATCCAACAAATTTAGATGTATATCATTATTGACTTCTTTCTTGAAGGTTTTTGAAAAAGCTGTGTATATTAGCCTAAATGAACATTTTTATAGTAAAAAGTTTCTAGTGGGAAATCAGTTTGGTTTCGGAAGAGGCATAGTGACTGAAGATACCATTTTTAAAGTAACAAATTAAATTTTAAATGTTTTAAATAATAAAATAATGGCTGGTAGTATCTTTTGTGATATGGAGAAAGTTATCAACTCTGTTAATCATGATTTTTCCAAACTACCTTATTATGAAATAAGTGGTGAGGTTAAATTATTACTGGAATCTTATCTTCAGAACAGATATCAATGAGTTCAAATCATTAACAAGTATCTTAATTCTAGCACAGTCTCCAAATGGACCAAAATAAAATACAAGGTGCCACAAGTTTCAATTTTGGACCCATTGTTATTTCTAGTATACATCAATGACTTACCTAAGGTCATATAACACAAAGGTATTCCTATCTTATTCACTGATAATACCAGTATACTAACTACAAAGTGGGGCAAAATTCCCTCCCTACTTTCAGTAGGGCATTGTGAAGGGAGGGGAGGCCATGGGGATGGGCACGAAAGTTGCAGGTAGTCGGAAAGTTCCCGTTACAACCTTCCCCAGTCGTAAAGATGGTGTGGTCGAACGAACAGCGCGCATTTGCCTTTGAAACCTACTTTTCGCAAAGTCACTCTATAGTAGCGGTGCAGCGTGCATTCCGTACTCGCTACCAAATCCCCCCTCGGAACCGAGTACCGGACCGAAAATCCATTCTGTTGTAGGTTGAAAACTTCAGAGGAATGGGAAGTGTGTCTAAAAAAAGAAGAGGACGACCATGGACCTCTCAAACACTAGAGAACATCGAGGCTGTCAGATGGTCCCTTTTGCAGTCTCCCAGGCACTCTGCACACAAACAAGCATCCGCCTGTGGCATCTCAAATTGTTTTGTTTGTCGAATTCTTCACAAAGACCTCCACTTTCATCCTTACAAGATGATTGTTGTTCAAGAACTTACACAACAGGACTGATCTCCCTGAGAGGCGACATTTCGTGGCCCGCGAGCTCACCAGATTTAACCCCCTGCAATTATTTCTTGTGGGGGTATCTAAAGGCTGAAGTGTTTAAACATTGTCCCAGGACCCTACAAACATTAAAGTATGCAATCTGCCTGGAAGTAGCTCACATACCGCATGATATGCTTGACAGAGTAATGCGAAATATCAGAATCTGCCTACAGCAGTGTATTGATAAAAACGGCCACCACTTGCAATATATTCTTTTTTAAAACTATGTGATTTAAAACTTCCCATGCTGTAGTTTCAGAATCCAAAAACAAAATTTTTGTATCTCAAATAGTTTTTTTGTTATTCACCTTAAAATTTAGGGAGGTTATTTTGCTCTACCCTGTATAAGCCCAAAATAATATTCATTTTCAAAGTGATCTTAATATTGTTTTGGACAACTAAATAAGTGGTTCAAAACTAATTTGCTTTCCTTGAATTTTGACAAAACGTATTTCATTAAATTTACTAATAAAAGTACATGTAATTCTGATATACAAATATATATGAAGATAAAAATTCGTACAAAATTGTTTGGGCTATTTATTAATAAGACTCTTTCTTGGAAAATACACATTGAATGTGTTAAGTCTAAACTAAGCTCAGCTTCAGTCAAACCACATGTATCACTAAATACTCTAAAAATGATTTACTATTTCTTCTTTCACTTTGTTATGACCTATGGTTTATTGTTCTGGGAGCACTTCTCAGACAGTGTAAAAATTTTCATAGTGCAAAAGAAGATTTTTGGAATTATAATGGGCTGGTGAAGTAGTTAATGTTGTAAAAAATTGTTTTTTAATTTAGAAATCTTACCACTCCCTTCCTAGCACATTCTTTCTCTTCTTTTGTTTATGATAAGAAACAGGAATCAATTTCTGTCAATTCTAACACTGACACTAGGCAACATGCTAATTGTCACCTACCTTCTGTGAATTTGACTAAATACCAGAAGGGAGTGTACTATTTAGGTGTTAAGGCTTTTAATATGCGTCCTTTGTATATTAAAATACAGCCTGATAATTCCAGGAAATTTAAATTGATTTTACACAAATTTTTGTATGAAAAATCCTTTTATTCTTTGGATGAATATTTTGAACTTCAAAAACTTAAATTTATTATATATGATCTAAATTAGTATTTGAAAGTTTGGCACATAAAATAAATACACATTTATATTTCTTATTTTTTTAGCTACTGATCTATCTGTATTTTAGATCCTGTTTTGTACGTACACAATTGTTATCTGGTATGCAGTGATGTAGTAAATTATTTTTTGTCCAGTAAGTACTGTACTGTACCCTTTTAATTGGTGTTTTTATGTTATTATTTATTATATTACAATAATTTTTATTATGTTAAATCCTCAAATATAGCACTAGGCCTAGAAACTAAAACTGTTGCACACTTTTATACTGACTTCACTCCTTGATTTCTTCAGCTAATATGACTATTTCCATATACATATGGATTTTGCAATCCTGTTAGGATCCACAGAATGAAAATAAATTATATGATATGATACAATACAATACGTTATGATATGATATATGATATGATACATGATATGATATATATGATATGATACATGGTATGATGTGATATGATATGATACAAAGTAGAAAGGGTTAAATTCCTTCATACAATCACCTTGTCCTCCCAGTAAGTGGGGCACCTGCCATGAAGTCTTTGCCAGTGTTGGTCCCAGGATAGCTTGCACATTGGTTGGAGGGTTCACAGGAACAGGAATTGGCTGTGATGATGGTAGGTTCACACTGACACTGACAAAGGACTTATCTGGCCGGTCAGGGTATGCAGTATGGAAGTAACTTTTGTGGAAAGGATGGTATTCTTCAAACAGCACAACTTCACCATTGGTCCAATAGAACACACCACTGGCCATGGCTAAAGACACAACATTCTGGAACATTGGTTGCTGAGTGTTTCCTCGAAGGTCAACTATTTCACGCCTGAAAATAAAGTATGTTTTATTTAGCACAAGATAGACATCCTCAACAAAAATCTGTATATTGATCCTGTGTTTCACCAGTACAAGAGTGTTACAATTTTCCTTGTGCCTCATATGACATGACATGCAACAACTGGTCTACCTTAGAGCACTAGCTCAGTAATGTTTTTTTTTTTTTATCCAGGCTATTAAATTAGTGATCTGCTATACTCTTTACACTGGCCCCACAAACATGAGGGGAGAGAGGGGTTGAAAAAGATTCAAGAACCTTTATTCTGTTATATATGGTTTCA
>Ga0209755_10009097_pt1 | contig 10524 bp, 9 predicted proteins | sample TergutCo191P1_FD_187301 | JGI IMG/M metagenome (GOLD analysis project Ga0209755, IMG submission 187301) | Cornitermes sp. P1 segment gut microbial communities from Petit-Saut dam, French Guiana - Co191P1 (SPAdes) (version 2) | ecosystem: Host-associated > Arthropoda: Insects > Digestive system >...
TGGTACAGTTTCCGCGTTTGTCACGTCAGCTGAGTTTTAGTGCCGTGGAATATGAATAGATGAAAGTACAATTTGCAAACATATATCGAGTTTCTGATCTTACGCCAGGTATAGTTATATTGGCAGTGCTGACCACTTAATTTATCGGTGCTTTTTTCAAACTAGTATATGGGCTCAGGTGTAAGGCAACCACCTTCTGACGTGTTCAACACTGACGTGAAACTCTTTAGCATCAGCGCAATACCAGTTATATTTTAAGGTGTTACTGAGCCCAGCTATGCGTAAAACGCCCGATTGGCTGTCCAATCCCAGTGAAGTTAATTTTCCGCCCTTAGTTAGCTGCTTGGTATGGTTGCTGGTTGGTCAACCTGAGGTAATTTTCCGTTCCAAGTTAGCTGTTTGATATGGTTGTTGGTTGATCACCCTGCCAACTGGGTTTCTTGACCATACTTTTATAAGAATGGTACGTGTTTAAAAACAGTATGCTTTTGGTGAAAGCTGAGCTTGAGGAAGGGGACGCTTTAGAAAAGCCAGATTGTCGGGTCCCAACGCATTCAAGTTTCGGAATCATCACTGAACAGTTGTTCAAGCAGACTCCATGGAGGACGTGCCTGGCAGAAATACACATGCAGTCCTTGTCGGAGCAAACTGGCCAACTGTGGCACCAGATAATCTGTGGTGACACCATTCCCTGCTTCACTTGTGTTTTATTTTACATACAGAGTTCTATTTTAATGCATAGCAAAAGGTAATGTAGCAAGGTTCCTGAAAATGGTGCAGCCATATCGAAATATTTGGCAACGCGTGTGGAGGGAAACAGTTGTAGTTGAGTGCAAGCTGCATTGATGTTTAAAACTGTGTTAAACTCTTTGTTAAAATCATGGATTCATCTTTATCAAAGTCTCCCTTCTCAAATTATACTCTGCTGATACTTTCGGTGTAATGACTATTGTGTGTGTGTGTGTGTGTGTGTGTGTGTGTGTGTGTGTGTGTGGTGACACAAATGCAGTTCGCCACACCAGAGCTTTCAGAGCATAGGCATTTAATGGAATAGAACTTGTAGCAGGAGGAGTTAAATATGGAAGCATTGTATCTGGAGAGTGAGTGTAGGCTGTAATTTCTGGACAGCGATATTTGTTGAATGGAAACGCTCGGCTTTTTCTAGATAATCCATGGTTTTTAGCAACTTTCTGCATGAGGTATTGGCGACCAAATGATCTATGTTGGTGACACTGTTAATCACGTCACGCGATTCCGCCATTTTGGTCGCCCTCAGAATTGTGGGTAAAGGAATGCGTGTATGATGTGATTGATGGTCAACTTGTGTTGGATTATTACGAAGTACGTTGCAATTTGCCGTAAGTAGATATTTCACATGATGATTGAAAAAGATGTTGCTATTTCAGTGGGATGTTGGAAGTTCGATTACCTAGAATATTAAAAGTTCTAACAAACAGTGCAGGAAACTTACAGAGCACCTCGTAATTTATTTTTGTAACAATCTAAATTTGCAGTTGAACATGTTAGTGTACACATATTATGCACACTTTAGCAAATCCTATGGAAGGTGATGCTGTGAAATGGATCCATTTGAATGAGGGGATGTCAGCATTCTTAAAACCAATGATGCTTTCGAAGAAGAGTACTGAAAGTATCCATAAGACTGAGGCTAGAAAGTTGTTTTGATTTGCAAACACTAAATTAAAATTGGTTGCCTAATCTCCATCCTGTTACTAATGTTATACCTGAGTAGCAGACCCTCCTTGAATATCTCTGAGCAAAATGAAACCGGAAAGCCTAACCATGTTGTTATAATTATTTTTGTTGATTACAAGTTTTTTTCATTAGAGGTCACAAACAACGACCTCTGCAGATTAGAAGCTGCTGTCATCCCAAGTGTACTTTCAGTATTCTGAGTTGACTTTGTGAGTCTCAAGGTGTCCAACCTGATCAGACATTGTGTCAGAATGTAAGGGGGTACTGAATACGGTGAGGAAAGTACTACATATATATTATACATACTTTCTTATTTTCATTAAATTACAATGATTTGGATAAGAAACATTACGGCTACACTGCAGAAACGGGGCCCCAAACTTTCGCTCACTCCCGCGTGTGTCGCTGTTGTCGACGTTTCCGTTTCCACTCCCACAATGCAACACGCTTTGTCTTCAAGCTGCGTGCTGTACGTTTCAGGCGTGGTGTACATAGTAATGCTTCTTTCAAAAAAATAATGGTGGAACAGCTGCTTCAGGTCACTTTAGAATACAAAGAACCATTGCGGAGGTGTGCATACGTGCCGAGGTTCTCTTTTGGACGTCGGATGCTGAGGGATGACGGTGCTGTGAATCGAATTTCCTCGTGCGCCTTTTCTGCGAACAGTCAATCGCAATTCAGTTCCTAAAGGACATCGGAATGATTCGGAGTAAGATGCAGTGTAAAACCTGCGGTCGAGATATGAGGTCCGCAGATTTCACTTGTTTTGAAGGTTTTCGTTGGCAGTGTCGAATTCATTCCTCACTTCCCCTACCAGCTGAGGCCACGTACAGTACTCATCTTCCTTAGGTTAGGATTGTTGGTGTTCTTTTTCTTTTAATACCCTATCACCTCATCGTTTCCATTCAACAGTTCCTCTTGCACAACTTCCACCTAACCACATTACTCACATTCATCCTCTCCCTCCTTCCCTCTCTCGCTGGTTGGAATTGATGGCACTCATCATAAACATAGATATAACTCGGTCGCTGATAAATACTTCGCTCGGCACCATATTGGGGCCCCGTTTCTGCAGTCCTTCCAAACATTACTTCAAGGTACAAATATTTGTCTAAAAAGGTATTTTGAGTCTTGACAGAAAGTATGCTGAAAATAATCTGGGGACTAGCGTGATAAGTTGTATTGTAACTATTAGAGTAGTAGTTTAGCATGTAACTGCTTTGTTGCTAAGTATAAACTCCCCTGACACCGAGATATGTGTGTTGATAAAATGTGTAGGATGAGTTTCGTTTGCTCCCCCACCCTATGATTTTTATTGATTTCTTGTTCATTCGGTACATTCACGAAAGTTCGAGGATCTAGTGCAGGAAACTGGCTCCAATATGGCGGCGAGCGAATTATTAATCGGCGACCGAGGTATATCGGTGCGTGTTATGGGTGACGTAACGGAAGTTACGTAGAAGCAGACCACATAGAGCAGAGTGGTGGTGGTTAGGAGGGAAGGAATGAATGTGTATGACGAATGAAAGGAAAGAAGCGGGTGGTGATGGGTTAAAAAAAAGTAACAGCAATCTCGCTAATGTAAGGATGATGAGTATTGTAGGAATTAATTTACACGAGGAATGAATGGAAGGGAGCGAGTGGTGATAGGTTATTAAAAAACATCAATCTCGCTAACCTAAGGATGATGAGTATTGTAGGAATTAATTTAAACGAGGAATGAATGGTAAGGAAGGAGTGGTGATAGGTTATTAAAAAAATAACACCAATCTCGCTAACCTAAGGATGATGATGAGTATTGTAGGAATGAATTTACACGAGGAATGAATGGAAATGAGCGAGTGGTGATAGGTTATTAAAAAAATAACACCAATCTCGCTAACCTAAGGATGATGAGTATTGTACGTGGTCTACCTGGTAGCGGAGGTGACGAATGGAACCGTGGCGCGTTCAGTGCGGGGAAGACTGCACAGAGACCAGTCAATGTTTGCGACGAGTTGCAGGAAATGGAGGTAAGGTGGGATGCGTTTAGCCTTGCACCTCGCCGCGAACATGTAGTGTGCAAGGTGGAATTCATAGTCTTCCCCGCGGTTGTACTGGCCGAGGAAAGCCTTAACAGAGCGCCACGTTCCCTCGATGGTGTTCGGAGGAAAAATCTGTTCGGTGCACCGTCATCCCTCAGCATCCGACGTCCGAATGACAACCTAGGTACGTATTGCCACCTCCGCAATTGCTCTTCGTATTCCGATGTGATGTGCATCACCTTTTCCACCATTATTTTCGAGGAATAAAGAACAGATGAAACACGGCACTGTACAGTAGCGTTAAACACGTTCAAGACAAAGCCGATTGCATTGTGGGTGTATATTGCGATTGGATGTATAATTCAAATTAAATTGTGGGTGTGTATAGCCATTGGGTGTATACTACGAAATGCATTGCGGGTGTGTATTGCGATTGGGTGTATAATGCTTCATCCGAGTGCACACGCATTGTGGGTGTATATTCCGATTGGGTGTATAATGCGAAACGCATTGTGGGAACAGCACACATGTTGAAGACGAAGCCTGTTGTATTGTGGGTACATAATGCGTCATTCATTGTGGGTGTTTCCGGAAACTACGACAACAGCGACACTCGCGTCGGTTTGCGAAACATTGGAGCCAGTTTCCTGCACTGTAGCACTGTTCGAAAAACCTCTGGTATACAGACTAAGGCAATACAAATAAATCAGTTATACATACAGCAATCAACAGGTAGTAGATAAAGAATTTTGTAATGTTATCAGATATTGAACCAGTGACCACTATGTGTAAGACATGCATATTTGTAAGGCTGTTTGCATAAATGACAGTTTGCCATTCTAAACAGTTAATGTGTATAGCCCTCACACAACAAGCAGTGTTGTATGTATACTAGATGCTTCTAAATGTTGTGTTTATACTGTATCATACAAGTTCAAAGTCCCATGCAAAAATCAAAACTTATGTATGATTGCCGTACCTCCAGAAAATATGGTTTTATTATTTGTTAGTGTTTTTATAATATGCAAGATTATAAAAATGTGATGATAGAAGTATACAATATACAGTGTTACAAGTTGTTTATTTATATCTGAAACTTGGTTTGTCATATTAAGTTAAGAATATAGATTGAGGGCATTTTACAATAGTGCGATTAGAAAGTTGAACCGTAATAGAGATGAGGTATGGGAAAGGTGGATGGATTTGCATAATTCATAGTTTTATGTCTTCACCAAATGATGTCTGGGTAGCACTGCAAGGGTGTAGGAAAAGCATACAATATTCAGTTGCAGACAAAGAATAGAATACATAGTATTTGGGTTCAATCCCTTACAGGCCCGGTACACCTATGCCTTAAAACGGGCCCTTTGTGTCCCATTCTCTTACACTAAGTTAAAGGAGTCCTGTTCCTACCAAAGTTCCAGATGGGCCCCATACCTAGTTTCTGAATGTCCTCCAGGTCCAAAAAGAAGGAACCCAGGTATGTATGAATGTATGAGTGAGGCCAAGGCCTCACACACAAAATGTGGACTTAGGTTTCCTCCTCAGTTCTGCATTTCCCACAAATGGGGTTATTACTTAGCCCCATTATATATAGATGCCTTCTCAAGATGTTATGTCCTGTAAGCAGACCAATAATAACCCTGGATTGTGCCCTATTAAAGGGCGGTAATAGGGCTCCTTTAGCCAGATTAGGGCCAGAGATCAATTACCGAGCCTGTATCTGTGTACCACAGGGACTATGCCACAATACCAGATGCTGTTTCTTCATCTAGCATTTCATTTTTCTTCTTATATTCTGTCTAGAGACTCCCAAGAAAGGCTGAGATCCAACAAACCACAGACCAGAATCACCTCTTGCGAACTTGTCAGCAATTTCATTTCCTCTCCGGCATATCCAGGGACCCAATGTAGTCCCACAGCATGTCGGGTAGAGATATCATTCAATGCCCGCTGGCACTGTCATACCAAAGGAGACGTTGCTTTAGCAGCCTGAAGCGCTTTCAGAGCCGCCTGACTATCAGAGCAAATACAAACATATTTCTCTGGCCGGTCCCGAGTTTCAGTTTCAGGAACACAGGCTAATATCACATATACTTCAACCTGAAAGGGTGTGGCATGTTCTCCTCAGTTGCAGACAAAAGTAAAGAATATTTTTGAGACCTAGGCATAGACACGATTCTGTTTAACCTTTTGGCACCGGAATTATTTTTTTAATTTTAGCACACCTGTATATAAAATGTGAATAATACAGGAACCAAATATGTTAGAATTATGAAACAAACTGCATTTTGAAGAGAATAAAATGGAGAGTATATACCATGTTTAAAATATTCAGTACTTGTATTTGTTGAATAAATATATAAAATGCAACGCTTAGAGGTTAGCGGTGCGGTACAACCACTATAGTGGTCGTTAGGCGTCAAAGGGTTAATGCACTAATGCATGGTACTGTCAACACAGGTCTCTACAGGATTTCAAATTTGTGATGAGAATTCAGTATTTTCCAGCACAGTAAGTAGATCAGATGGTTACAGGCAATTGCAAAGAGATGGGTTATGAAGATGTGCACTAGATTCATGTGACTCATGATCACATATGAAAGTGGGTTCTGCAAACTTGGTAAAGAAGCTTCATCTTCTGCAGTGGGGAGACAAAACATTCAGATATTTCAGAATGACACAGATGTGTAAGGATTTCAGTGATCATTAAATGAGAGTTTATTAATTCCATTTTTAACCAACAAAATGCACTAATTAAAATTCAGTAGAACAAATCATAAAACAAACTTCATATTGGGTACCAACTCCTATATGTTTGGCACACAGGTGCCATCCCCAGAGAGTTTATTAACAAAAAAGATCATATTTCCAGTACATGCTTCATGTGCTAGTCACCCTCACTTCCAACATAGAATGAATTACACGTGTTAACAAGTACAAGTCGTCATTGCTGTTATAACACCATGGAGTAATGAGTCTTTTTTCTTATACATTCTCAGTTTACAAAAATCTGTGACACAATATGATCCAAGAGAAACTCGCCCAGGTGAAGTGTACAATGCATCTTGTGTCAGGGTACATTGTACTGGCAATTTATTTCGTTTAAACCAAGAACTCAAATATTTATACAAGAAGAAACAAATACCCAATGAACGAATATATAGAGCCCACACAGAATGTGTCTCACAATGCAACGTATGTGGCTATGTGTAGAAACAGCTATAAATATGAAATTCAGTAGCATGAATGACGTCCTCTATGATAGGTGGAACAAAAGTTTGATAATCTACATAATGTAAACACAGAAAAAACCAAGTAGGTTTTACACATGCATCAAAACGTGACATTCATAACTTTAAAAAAAAAAATGAACTAAGATACTTTAATTAAGATTTAATTATTCAATTGAGAAACCAACAAAACAATATATATGACATTGATCATGGATACAGACAACTCTGTCACTCATCTGGACACTAAAAGACACTGCTTTGGCACATTAGAAAATACTACAAATCAGAAACTCAGAACATTACAAACGTATTATACAAAAAAGACAATTACATATAATAAATTCATAGAAGGCAAATAAAAAATAATTAATAAAAACAAAATCAGATAAAGGTAGAACTTTAGTTATAATAGACAGAGATGCATATCAACAGAAAGTAATAATTTTTTACAAAAAATACCAGTTTACCAAAATATATAAGGATCCAGCCCATGTTTATCAAAAACAAATACAACAGCAATACACTGTGCAACCTGACATGCGATATGGCCTCATCTGGACCAGATTACATTGGCTCATATATTGTCAAAGATGTTTGTATATACAAGCTGTAAAATATAAACAACTGGGACTCAAATAACACAAGGGCCCATTAATGTATGTTGTTATTACAGCATTATGGCCTGTACTGGTTAACATAATTTAGAATTGTAACATTTGAAGATTTTTAATGAAAGGGAGGGTAGCTGGCACCTGAAATACACGTTGGACATATGATCCTTTGTTTTTAAGGAACCCTGTGAAGATGGCACCTTGGTGCTGAAACATATTGTAGTTGATATGTAATATGAAATGTGGTTTGTGATCTGTTTGATTGCTTTTTATTAGTCCATTTTGTTTGTTAAATTATGGGTTGTAAGAATATGTATTGAATGAATAACATTAAAAAGGGCTTTTAAGACCTGGGAGTGCTTTTTGCCATTTATAAGCTGGTTGTGTTTGAGAACAGAATGATGAGAATAATGTCTGAACTAAGGACTAAGGAAATGGGCAGAAAAGGATGCATTTTGTGGAGTTTCATAAATTACACTGCTTGTCAGATACTAGAGTATCAAAGAACAGTCACAAAATGTGTAAGGAATGTGGCATGCATGGGAGTGAAATTAATCTTGAACAGATTTTTGAGGGGAAAATGGGAAGGAATGAGTCCATTCAGAAGGCCTGTGGGAATGTGGGAGGATAATATTGAAATGGATTTTAAGGAACTTTATCAGAATGGAGTTTGACTGTTCATGCTTCAGGAGAGCATTGAATGACAGAGCGTTGAATGACATTCTCATGAATTGTGTAATGGACCATAATTTCCATAAAATTCTGGGGAATATCTTGATGAGCTGAGCAACCATTGGCATTTCACGAAATACTGTGTGCTAGATGTGTTTAGTATTATGATCAGTAGTGTATTTTTAGTGTTATGATTGGTAGTGTACTGTTCAGTGTTGTGATCAGTAGTGTACTGTTTAGTGTTACAATCGGTAGTGTAATGTTCAGTGTTATGATTGGTAGTTTACTGTTTGGTGTTGTGATCAGTATTGTACTTTTTAGTGTTATGATCACTAGTGTACTGTTTAGTGTTATGATCAGTAGTGTACTGTTTTTCAGTGATGGCCATTTTTTAAGCTTCACACAGCATTTAAATTAGTGCCCGAAAATGTTCAGTGTTGCCCACCACATTCAGAAGTAATCTGATGGTTAGCAAGTGAGCTACTTCTACAATGTCACTTCAGTACACTCATTAGGACATTCATTGTCAGTGACTTTAGCTTTTCTGCTATATGTCTTTTACAGTAAACTGTCAAAGCACATTCTTTTGTTATTCATACTGCTGCTTTGCTGTTGCTTTGTTACTGTAAATAGTACTTCATGGCACTTCTTATTAGGATTCTTCTAAACATTTGAATGTGTCATGTTGGCCTTATCATTCTAATGATTACCGATTTAAGTAGTTTATGTTTTTCCTTTATACTTTAGACATGCAAATTTTACTTTTGTTATTATAGACGTTGGGGATCTGATTTTCTCTGGTCAAACAATTAAAGTGGCAGTATATGCAACTGCACAGTTAATTTTCCCCTTGTCTCTCTAGAAATAAAAGTACAACTTTCCGTAAAGTGTGTTGTGTTTAAATGTCACAATAAATATGATATCTTTCAGGACAAGTGCAAATATTCCATGTTGGACACATCCTGTCAAAGGTTATGAGTCCTTATCACTAAAATTCTTGTGAGCCACATGCATAAGAACACAGTCATGAGTGATGAAAGCATTGTTATTTTACAAAGCAGAATGCAGCTCCTTCTAACAAGGCAGCCAGTAGTTGTATTACAGACACCTTGAAGAACAGTTTCTGAATGGAGAGAAGTAATGCTGAGTGCTTTGTACCTGTGTGCAGAGAAAAGAAATATGTCATTTTATTCTGAGGATTAGTATGGCCAAAAGAACGAAATGTTTTCTAGGAATCGTATGCTACCTTTCGTTTTCTGTGGTCTCAGATTTTAAGGATGTTTTCTTATATCCGTAAGGTTGAATGTACTTTGTATCTTTAGTAGCATTAGCATGATCATTTCTAGCATGCTGGTAATGATTGGCCATGTAAGAGAGATAAGACATACCTACTAATATGCTGTGTCTACATCAGAGGATTTTTTGAAAGCACTGTTATATAATTACCGTGGGAGATGTGGACTGGGTTTGTTTGGCGCCTGAAAGGAAGGTATGGAAAGCTCATCGGAACATGGTAATGTCTCTTCCGGTTGTGTAAGAGGCCGGCAAGTGCGTGGCTAACAGAGCAACAGTTGCCAGTATATTTGAAAAAAGATTTATGTGACTTTGAATGTTGCAGCAAAATAAATTTGTAAGTTGTAATTTTCATTTTGGTGCTGAGTACAATGGTTCCAATAGAACCCTGGTTCATGTCACAAAAGGGCACAGCTGTGATTAGTGTGGTGATTTTACATAACGGCATGGATTTGCTGCAAGGTGAACCTGGTTCCTCTGATGAGACACGTGTAACATCTATACTTGATGGAAATGAAGTGATTGGTATTGAAGCTGAAAGAGTCTTGGATGTAACAGAAGTAGCAGATCAAGAGACAACAACAATTCCAGCAATAACAATGGAACCCAATGTATGTTGTGTGCCTATGTTGAGTGTTATGCACATTTCTTATTGGCTGTATCCAGAATTGCCTGCCCCTATATCAGTCTGTCCTTGTGAAACAAAAATTTGACTGGGGAATGGATTTTGAGCAGTTTTAAGAAAATAAATCTTTATTTTGTGACTCACTGCATGTGAAGTACCACTTGCAGTGGAGTGTTTCCTCCATGAATAAATCAAACATTCCTTTCATTTTATATGGTTGTAAAATGTGACCTCTGACATGGAAGGAATAACGTGTTCTGAGGGACTGTGAGAAAAAAGTTATCAGGAGAATTTCTGACTTACAGAGGGAGTTAATAGCAGAAAGGCACAGAAAATTATGTGAGTTTT
>Ga0209755_10009098_pt1 | contig 10523 bp, 3 predicted proteins | sample TergutCo191P1_FD_187301 | JGI IMG/M metagenome (GOLD analysis project Ga0209755, IMG submission 187301) | Cornitermes sp. P1 segment gut microbial communities from Petit-Saut dam, French Guiana - Co191P1 (SPAdes) (version 2) | ecosystem: Host-associated > Arthropoda: Insects > Digestive system >...
TGTATAGCATAGCAAGTGGATGTGTGACTTTGGGCCATGTAACTCGTATGTATTTCCTGTTTCGAGTTAATTTGATTCTAAACATATTTATTTAGCTTTGGCACATGCCCATGATTTTTTTTTAAATGTAAAATGTGTTTTGGAGTTACTTGGGCATTGTAGTGGTGTGTAGGTGACCTGTTTTTGACAGTTTTAATACTCTCCCAGTAAATTTTGTGTTAGTGCCCTGAATAATAGATGGTTGCTCTAGACCAAAATATGAGGGACACCCATTATTTGTGTACACATGTAGTTTCTTAAAAACAATCATTCATTTACACCATGAAATAGTGTTTTTGGCTGTAGAAAATAGTATATGTTTATGAAAATGGTAGTATGTCTGTTGCTGCTTTGAGTACGTTTTGTGAATTCAGCCATGTTATCTTAGGATTGCCAACAGAAACCATCACAGAGAGTCCAATTACCATATCCATGCTACATGACAGTATTTCAGACATTAAAAAAAGAAATGTGTAATACACTGATGTCAGAGTTTGTGTTTTGAGCTTAGTGATGAAAATTTAGGCAATAGAGTTTCATTTAATTGGCATGTAAGGGAACATGAAAAAGGAATTTTAAACTGGGATGGATAGGCTCCTTTTTCAGTTAGTGAAATCCATGGAGGTTAGAGTTGCCACTTCAGTGACATTAACTTTACGTTTTTAGGTTTCGTTTTATTGACATGCAAGATGCATAAAAAAAGAAAAATGCACAGTAATCCATGCAGGTTAGGCTTTGGGTTTTGAGTTTAGTAACAGAAAGTTCAAGCTTTCTGGTATTTTGTTGAATGAAGTGACCTTAAAAATATATATTAATATCATTGAGGTTAGGCCTCAAGTTTTCATTTTGCTGATTTATAACAACAGAGGTTAGGAATTGAGTTTTGAGTTTATTGTCAGAAAGGTTTAGTATGTCACGTTTCATTTTGTTGACAGAAATTGAACTTGAAGTTAAATGTTCATAGCAGCTAGGATAGGCTTGGATATTTTGTTGTTATTGTTATTTTTTTTGACAAATTTAGAGGTTAGACTCTTAAGTTTTCATTTTAGTTGTAGAAATTCTGGGCTTAGAGTTTCATTTTTTGACATAAAACATTAACAGAAATTTTCATGCAGCTAGGTTGAACCCCGCGTTTTCCATTTACTGACAGATACTCACAAGTAATATGTGTAGGTGTTTAATTTTAGCGAAAAACTTTATGATCCTCTTACTCATTTTGTTGACAGAAAATTTTAAAGCAAATTATTTAGGTATCCAGTTTTCATTTTAATGAAACACTTAGCTTTGACAAACCATACAAATTTGGCCAAGCAGTTACACTTTACTTTTATGAATTACATTACCCTGCATCTGGCTGTACATGTTTCAAGTGATACTGTAATCTTTCTGTACATTGTGATTACTTACCCTCTGCCATCATATATGTTAGTGACACTGTCACTGTTGGCAACTGTGATTGCCATTCCTTTTATTGTGATTTCCATACCATAAACTGTGTGTGTGTGTGTGTTACATTTGTTAACGTCTGCAGTCCTAAATGCTCTGTTGCAAAAGCAGCAGGCTTTAAGGTATTGGCACATGTCTAATGGTATACATAGTTGTTTTATGAAGGAAATCATTGTCTTCCTTAATTATGGATAGTGCAAATCCTTGTCATAGGTATTAGTAAATATTTGTGATAATTTCAGATAATTCTATTTCTGCATTGAGTTACATTTGTAGTTTTATGTTGAATGTGAAAATTGCAAGTGGGTTTAGTGTTAAATCGTAAGTATTGTTTTTTTTTATTTCACTGACGATTGTAACTTTAAATCATGGTATCTGCAGATTGTATTCTTATCTTTTTTATTGCAAATTTCACGCTTCCTGTTCCTTCATAGTTTTCCTATTATTTTATTGATGTTAATGGAAGTGAAGTGATCCTGAGAGGAACAGGTTTATTTTTATTGTTTTTCTCTTATAACAGTGCATTTTATGCAACAGAAACAAAGAATTGTTTTGATGTAGTCTGTTGGGACAGAAAATTTTGAGCAATGGGGATATTAGCGTGATAGCCTTTATTCTTCGAGAATCAGTATGCAGTAGATCTGTTTTTTTATTAAGCTGGTAATTAAATAGGCAGTTCTCTTATTTTCCGTATAGGAGTTTACTGTTTACAAGATCTTTATTCAGACACTTCACAATATGTCTTATTAGGTAACAAAAGTAATATTTTGCACTGTATGCAGTTGTTTCCGAAGTGTATGCTTTCATTTGTGCAATCGTGTCTTCTCATGGCTCACAGAGCTCAGACCATATTGGATTGGGGTTGCAAACAGAGTCACAGAGAGTGAAGGTTGTGTCACAGATATCAGGGGTCTTAAAATCAGAAGGCAGTCTACTAAATAAGAAATTATTCCAGCAGCTTTGGTTTTTCATGTTGTTTTTTGTGTGCATTAATCACTCAACAGGATGTTATTGTCTGTTGGTATCCTGCATGCAGTTTTGTTCTTATTTCATCATATGCAGAAATTTCCCATTACACAAATGAACATATGTGCAGTTTTTACAACAGAGTACCTTTAATCTGGCATGCACAGGATTGGACAGGTGCTGGAATGTTTAATACCCTGAGAGAATATGCACTGGTTAGTTCTTTTCATTTCATTTGTAAAAAGATTTAGCCTTTTCAGGTTGTGCATTACTGTAAACCACTTGTACAGCACCTGGTCCAGTTTTACTAATTTAGACTGTTTCAGTATCTTGCATGGATAGGTCCTTCACACTTTCACTTGATGGCATAAACAATCATAATGGTTCCTCTGTTTCTTTATATCATAGATAGTTGATGATCCTATGTTGTATGAAGCAATATCTCTCTTCAGCTTTCACCACATTCAAGCCTTATGATTATTTCAGGTTTCAAATTTCAGGTTAAAGTTAAATGTTTAGTGAGGAGTACCTTGTTTACTCATCTTGGATCTTTTGAAGCAATTGTAATAGCTCAATGGGCTCAATAAGGTCTGGAGAACCCAAGACAAAGTTGTTGAATCAGTATGAACACTGGAAGTTAGGGGCAGTAGAAGCTGAACTATGGGTCTTTGGACTACTTTCTCCAAGTGCTGATACTATCAGGAGTGTCAGATTGTCGGGTGCCAGATTAAAAGAATTACACTGTACTGAATAGATGAGTTAATGTTACCATATTTTTTTAAGCTTTATTTTCAAGGCAGTCATATTTGTTGTTTTAACTTGTCTGGGAGTATGGGTTAGTTTGTGCTTGGTGACAAAAAAAGCATTTGTTTTGATGAGCTGAGGTGAAGCAGTTGTAATGCTGTGTCATCTGTAGTCTCATAAAATAATATATAGTATATATAATGTTAATTACACACACATAAATTTCATGGATGAAATAAACAGGATTTTTTAAAATTGGTAACTAACATCCAACACTTGTATGCACTGAAATGCAATTGCAAATAACACAAAGTGTTTGTGGTGGAGATGTTTATGCATAAAGAGATTTATGGAGTGGTGCAAAGTGTCTGGCCCTCCTTGGTAAATCATGGAGGAAATCTACAAGAAGAGGATTACTTGTTAAAAACTGAAAGTGAAATATTTGATCTAATAATTCTTAGTTTACAGGGTGGTAACACAGAGCTTGAGGGAAGTGACAGTGACAGTTATTATGAAATGTAAGCTGTTCTGGATTAAATGAACAAAGTGATCATTATGAACGTGAACGTGTTACATATTTATTAATGTATTAGGATGCAAATATGTATGTTTCTCCCCCAGATTTTGTTAGGTTGCTGCTATTGTGAATGCACAAGTGCTTGTAACATTATGGTAACTTAACATTGTCTCTTGTAAAACATCTGGAATAGGGAAGTGTTACACGGCTTAATTTCTCACTTTTGGTTTATTGTACACCTAGCCCTTGTTTTACGCCCTGCTTGTGTTACTGAGACAGCAGATGTAAATCTTGGCCTAAATAAAAATTATTTCAATCAGAAATAAGGGCTTAATATAATAGAATGCAGCCAATCAAAAAGGCATTAAGCTGAAAATATGAGGTGCAAATTAAGAAGTGGTGTAAACTGGCAACAGGCATTAGAGCATAAAGGTGTAAAACAAGGGATTGGTGTATATGTGTGTGTGTGTATATATATATATATATATGAGATACAATTTTTAACTGCTTCAAAGCTTAAACATATATAGCATATTGTTTGAAGTCACAAGTTTTTGTTACCATTTTGTAATTCCATTACATATCAGTTCTGTATGAAGTGCTGTTTTTAGATCGACAGTTACAAGCCTGGTGGCGATGAAGCCAGTATTTGAGGTTGTGTTTGAAAGGCATGATGTCACATTTTATGTATTTAACAAAAATCTGCAATCAGACAAGTTATTCCCAAAAGAAAATACTACTACTAATCACTAATGATTATGAATTTGTGAATAATAATAATCTATAATATTTGTAGAGTTGCAAGCAAGATAAGGGTTCTCTCTTGAAGATCCAGTAATTTTGCAGTCATTGCTCCAGTCTAGTACCGTAACCTGTGAGCAGCTCAGTTGTACTGCATTGTTGAATTATAAATATAAATTACTCATCTGAGGTGTTAACACAAATTTTGTTGCACTGGAAGTCTGTGCAGTAGGGAAATAGGCTTTAGAACTCTGTTCATTTCCTACAGGCAATGTATGGGATCTTCAAATTGGAAGGTCATTCTGCATCTTCTGTGGTCATAATTTTGTAAATGTCAAACAAAATGTAATGCATAGAGAAGTTGGGCATGATGGAATGCAGTGTTAGATCATGCTCAGCAACCCTAATATTTTGTCTTCAGAAAATCTGGGTACATGGTCTGGCTTCTAAGGGATGCAATACAGACAGAACTGCACCCCATCACTTGAACTGGGAGGATGGATTCTTCCTAAGCAGAACGTGGAAGCCCTAAATCCATTCCTGGAGAGGAAGACTGCAACAGGTGTTCTCCAAGAACATAATGCCATTATCCTCCTTAGTGTACAGATCTGTTAACCTCAGCACCATTGCCCACAGCACAGTCTGTTTCATTGGCTATCCATGCAAGTGCTATTATGCTGAGTGTAGCTCACCAATAGATCAGACCACAGTCACCATCCACATTATTTTTATGTCTTCCATTGCTGAAGCCTTGAAAAGGGGCTTAACTCCCATTGACTCAGGGCAATCTTAACCCCTCTTCCCACCTTCCATAGCTTTGATTTGTCAGACTCCCTTGAATGGTCTTATATGACAGACACATTTTCTTCCTTCACATCACTTCAGCATCCACTTGAACCTCTTCAGCCACCCTGAAGATGGGGGCAATAGATAAACCTGAAAAGTCTGAAATCTAACCCCTGAACAATGTAGAAACTGAAAAAATATAAACAACTGCTATGAAAACCTGAAAATGTGTATTTTTGTTAATATCTGAAAGACATGACATAAAACCCTGTACTGCTGTCAATAGACAACAATTGATCATTGAATTCAGTAATTATTTGTAGGTATTGCTAGCCCCATACAGATTGGAGTGTTTGAAGGACATGACATCAACATTTGTTTCCCAGAATTTGTTGTTCAACATTGAAATATATTTGTTGGTGTGTAGTACTTCTGTGAAGACTGATGGCAGTTTCAAACTAATCCTTCTGTTTTAACATTCATGATTTGATTTATGCATCCTAAAATACAGTAGCAGCTTCATGTACACCTGTATTTCTATGTACAGATACCACAATCTGACATATTTTGAAAATTCAACAAAGTTATTTGTAATGCATGTACATCTCTTTTGCATTACCTGACCACATGCTTGATTCTGTTTTGTTGTAGGATAGGCGTCAATACAACTCGGAGATGACTAACTGCCACTGAGATTGCTGCTTCAGTAATGATGGATGGTGTTCTGGTTTCAATTTCACCTAAGTGGCATCAGCACTATTCATGTTAACAAGATAAATATACAGTGGTGGTGGTGAGGTATGGCTTGGCATAGTATTTTTATTTGTATAAACTTTGAATGTAATGCACCTTGTAATATACTTTGGAACCTGGGCTGTGTTGATGCCTGTCATGGATGGTCTTTAGTTTATAGAGAAGTGTACACATAGTAGATGCTTTTTAATGGTATCCATCCAATTGTGTTCATTCAGTTAAATAAGTACACACAAATGCAACTAATGACACTTCTTAATTGTTATTGCAACATGTTTCGATTGATGCTAGTCATCATCAGGCATGTTACACAAATTCTTAAAATCAAGGTAAAGTGTTGCTATTTATGGGATTTAAATATCACAAGATACATATTACAATAAAATTGTAACATTAATGGATTTCTCATTTAACTAGTAGGTTGTGCCAATCACTGTAGTATTTTAAGATATGTATGATGTTAGTTCCTCAGTAAAGGTTATGAATATGAAATACTCCTTTATGTATAGGATGTGTTGTATTAAGGGGAAAAGGTTTGTGTGAGTGAAAAGTTGAAAAGTGTTACTTTTTTTTATGGTTTAATTCTTGGGATGTTAAATAAGGTAATTGTCTCATATGAAATAGAAAAATAAGGTAATAATTTGTCTCATATGAAATAGCATCGTGTTAGTGTTATTTCATGGTGAAGATCATTCTGTTAGATTTTTATTTTTTTTGTTTTATTTTTTTATTTATTCTTGGCTCAGTTTGTCACTCCAGTAATGTTCTAAAATTGTGTCATGAAACGTACATGCATTTTTATTAGTCCAGAATCAGATGTTCTGCTTGTTTACAGTCCATCCAGATGGCATTGAGCCTTTTTAAGAAAACTGTGTGTTGTGAAGTGTAGTGTCTGCAAATGTTATCAGGGCATATAAATTGAGCTCCCTCTTCTGCCATCATGATGATCACGCTAATCATGTAATGAAATATGCAGATCTGAGTGCAGCATTCACTGAGATGGTTGCTGTAATATCCTCCTCTTGATGTTTTTGCTACATGTGCTCAGAGTGAAAGCATTTTTTTTAGTTTGAGATTAAACCTTCTTTGAACTGCTTGGTGTATCTTTACATTGTTTCTTTTGCTTGAGCCCTTTGAGTACCAGAATACTCTTGAAAACATCATTGTGACAAAGTAATACTTGATTTCCCAAAAAGCAGTGTGATTTATTGCCTTCATCAGCAACCCCTCCATTTTTTGTCATCTTGCTGTATTAATACAGCTGTATCACAAAGTAGCACACTGGTGTGATAACACCTCCAGTAATTTCCATGATCTGTTCGTTGACTTGGTTTGAAGTCTGTTTCTTACTTTAACAAAGTGTGTAATAATATCATATAGCACTGTATGTTCAAAGAATTTTTAGGGATGTTATACACAATTTTGGATCATGTTATAATATTGAATTATCATATAATAAATGTGCCATTGAACAGTAATATATGTAATTCACATGGAAGAGAAATCTTATTTAGCCTGTTATAAGAATTTGTTTTATTGAGAAACCCTGTGTCACTAATTGGAATGTGTCTTCATGTGATGAGTTTTAGAGTTTTTGTCATGTTTGCCAAATGTGTGAACTGTTACGCTCGCTGGAGCAGAATCATACAGGTGCCAGCCTTTTCTCATTTTATGTAACCAGATGTTTTATTACCATGTCTACATGATCTTGTCCTGGACACTAGTCTCTGTCACATGAGTCCACTGCATATCCTGGCACCTTCTTTCTTGGATTCATTCCCTCACTTGCGCCTATATTTATCAAGTAATCTCCAATAGTTTTTTTTTTACTGCTAAAATTTAGATACTTTTCTCATCTATCTTTAATCTGATTACTTTAATAATGTTTGGTGAATAATGCAAATTTTGTAGCTCATAGTCCATAATGGTTGGAACTAATCTGACAATTTATATCATATCTCACTTTTGGGTGTTAGGTAGTGGGTACTTAGCAATGATTTGTCATTACTGTACAGTGTCATGATTTTTAATCTGTATGAGCATGTTTCAGAATGTCTGAAGTAGAAGACTTTTCACGTGTGTTTAGATGATATTGCCTGGGACAGTGAAATAGGTGTCTGCCGTGAAAGCTTGTTTTCTGCCATGACGGACACGCGCAGGCGGGTAAAGCTTTATGCTCTTAATGCAGACAGGCAGTGGGATGATAGAGGCACAGGACATGTTTCTTCCTCATATGTGGATCGCCTGAAAGGCATCTCACTGTTAGTTCGAGCTGAATCAGATGGTGAGTTTATGTAATTGTTTGTCTCTTTTACTAGATCCACACATTCTCTTTTTAACTACTAGTGAATTAGGTTTTCAATATTCCATTCCATTATATAAGTATATGTGTATATGTGTGTATTGATACAGCTGTCCTGTGCTGTTGTGTGTTATGTCAGCGACAAGCAACAAGTGTTTACCATTGGTTTAATCTGTCACAGTTTTACAGTTGTTATGCGAATGTCTGACTGCATTTTGCATGTGCCTTTTCTCTCTCTCTTTCTCTTTCTTCTGTCTTTCACAAAGTGTCACGGTAGCTAAACTTGATTGTGAATGTTTGTCATGTAATGATTGCACTTCTAACCCTCTGCCATACAGAGAGGGGAAGCTTATCACTTGTGGCATGCATTTGAGATGTTGCTTAGTACACATCTGTTCAGCTAATTAAATTTTTTTTGGCTGCCATTTTGAATATTTTTCTTAGCTTCAAAACCATTTAGCAGCAGAGATATTCAGTTCTTTGTATGTGGTTGTGGATTTTCACACATAATTTCCTTGACTTTGTTTTTTTAATCTGTTACCTTAATTACATGCCAGTTTATTGCACCAACTGTATTTAGTTAACGTCTCATATGCCTGCACAGTAAGGATGCTCCTTTTTGGAATTATTCTTTATACGACTGGCATTTTGTAATTATATAATTTAGTTACTGTTATGATAAAAACATTTTTATGCATGTCCCTGTGGTAGAAGTCATTTCAGCATTCAGGCTTATGTGAAGGTACGAGTATTTGTAATATATTTGTAAATAGTTTTAGGTATGGCTCCAGAATTACAAGTTGCCTGTGGGTTGCTGTGTGTTTTATGGAAATATTTTCATCATAGATTGTTATTAACTTGTGCTAAATTTACTACCATTTGCAATCAGGTAACCAAAGTAATACTTTTTTTTCGCACCTTGCTTGTGATAATGTATTTATTTGTGCATTTAGGCAGAAGGTGAAGTATCCTCACTTTATACAGGATAATTTATTTATCTGTGCATTTACACAGAAGATGAAGTATCCTTTTCATATATATTGTTCCAAATTTCAAAGTAGGATATTTTGGTCTTCCCGTTATGATATACTGGATTGATAGTGTTATGAGTCACCGGTAATTTACTTTGGTACCGCTTAAGTGGATTGTGACTTTTTTTTTTAATACAGCGTATTTTGGTCTGTATTTAATAAATTTGCAACAGAACTATTTCAGGATATGTGCAGGAAGCATTGTGACCTTTCAGGAAGAATATTTGGAAAACCTGATGACCTTGGATTGCAGAGTTTACTGCTTTTATTGAATGTACTAATTTTTTACCAGGTGTCACTAGCATATAGGATAGTACCAGGATTCAGCTTTGAGATACACCATATGGCAGCTGATTAAGAATTTCAGGGATGATTCTTTTTTGACTTTAACAGTGCAGTCCACTCACAAAGGATTAATTGTGTTTACACTTTCAGGCTCACTGTTGTTGGAGTCAAAGATTCAACCTGATACAGCATATCAGAAACAGCAGGTATATGATTTTTTGTAATTTTTTAACCCTTTCACAGTCAGGTTTTTTTGGTGTGAAAATGGTATTTGTCAGTTGGGTATTTGCAGTTATTGCAAATTGAAATAATGTCATCCAAAAGCAGTGCTTGTTAACCAGCTTTTGCGTACATTTGGCCTAAAATTATTGCATGGTGATTGAAAAAAGGCATCTAGAATTGACCTGAGCTTTGACCTGTAGTGTTAACATTATTGACATTGTTTTGATCATTGTACCTGTTTTGATGCAAAAGTCTTTCCACCTTTGGGTCTTGATGTGCTACCACGTCTGTCATGTATGCAGATGAGAAATTTTATTTATATGCTTTTTCAACCACTTTATATAGTTATTTATGCACTGTCACCATTTTGAGGTGATAGTACTGTGAACAGGGATTCAGAACACAGCACCATTTTACATCTGCACTTTGCATTTTTTTTAAAGAAAGGATGTGTTTAAATCATTTTATGAAATATTCAGATTTGTAGTTCAAGACTTGACCAGAAGAGATTAGTACTTATTGCTGGAATTTTCCATTCATTAATATGCTTGGAGAAATGCAGGTCATTTTTTTGATGTCGCCAACAGCCAATTGTGTTATAATGTGAAGATGGTAGAGTCAGGTTCAGAGATAGTGTCACACACTGCATGCTTGCATGCTAATGTCAGAATGCTTATTTCCAAAACTGATG
>Ga0209755_10009099_pt1 | contig 10521 bp, 12 predicted proteins | sample TergutCo191P1_FD_187301 | JGI IMG/M metagenome (GOLD analysis project Ga0209755, IMG submission 187301) | Cornitermes sp. P1 segment gut microbial communities from Petit-Saut dam, French Guiana - Co191P1 (SPAdes) (version 2) | ecosystem: Host-associated > Arthropoda: Insects > Digestive system...
ATTTTCCGTTGATTATGTTAGGGTACGCAAAACCTTCATCGTCTGTATACATTTTTATTGCGTCTCTATTGCAAATGTCATGACATGCGGCACAACCAAGACATTTTTCTTTTTCGACGATCTCATGCATAAGAATTCTTCCTAATCCAAATCAACGGAAAATATTTGCGCATGGCCTTCTTTGATTTCCAATAACTTCCAACAGGCCTTTTCTGCGATTTCCAATGGATCCGTCGCGTTCATGTTGCCAACAGCCGATAAGCATCTTGGGCGGACGTACAATCAAGTACTTTGTTTTTTTGTATTTCTTGGCGGCAAAAACAGCTAACATTTCGATGGCGGCTTTTGAACACAGATAATGCGGAAAATCCAGTTCCACAGAATCAACATATCCGCTGGAAACAACCAGGCAATAGCCACCCTTCTTATTAAGCAAGTCTGCAAATGCCGACAGAGGCGAAAGCGCATAGTTAAACGATGTTGAAACATACGCCCGCATCCTATCCAAGGTTGAAGGCTCCAACTGAAGTGCTTGTGCTGGTGTGGCCACATTAAGCACCAATATGTCTATATCAAGCGTGCACCCAAAATCTCCAATACATCGCTCTGCAAAAGTTCCACCCTCCCTCCTTGTTCTTTTATTGTTTTTTTTAATTCCAAAGCTTCCGCTAAACTTTTATGAAAGTTGATGTACACATATGCTCCCATTGCCGCAAGAACTTGCGCAATGGCCGCACCGAACCCACGGCTTGCTCCAGTAACAAGAGCCGTTTTACCGCTAAACTTATTTTGCATTGCCAAGGGTAATCCCGATCTCAGATAGGTAGTGGGTAGAATTTTCGGACGGATAAACGCCTCCAACCTTCCTCTTGCGAAAACGGCATTTTGGTAAGAAAGCTCAAAACGCATACATAACAGATTAAACCTTTCGTGCCATTCTTCTATTTCCACCCTAATAATCAAAAAACCCAGTAATATTTTCTTGACGCTCCATTTTTAATTCAAGTTTGGAATACATGGCTTGTCTACCTGGAATTTCCATACCGATAAACTAACTACTCCACAACAGTACGGTGTACAGGGTGTTACCGCCATCAATTACACCCGAGGGGAGTAAAATGGGATATTTATCCTCAAATATTTGCTTACCCAAAATATCATCTATTTCCATATCCTTGGCCTGCAAACCCAGTGGCATATCCCCGAAAGCATCCATGAAGAAGGAAGACGGTAAGAGCAACCCTCCTCCAAACATTTTACTTTAACTTTCAATATCCTACTGTTACCATCAAATATTTCATTCTCAGTAACTGTATAAGGAATATCGCAAAACATCGGTTTTAGAAAAATAACCTCCAAAGTTTGTATCTGCTTGTCTATTTTTTTGACACATTCTAACACTCCCAAGATCCCATGCACAACAGGTTTTCCATACATAGTTTCATGGGTATAATCCGAATCGCAGTGCAGAGGCGAATAATCGTTGGGCATCTTAGCAAATCCATCTATATCGCCCTGCTGAAATGTTCTCATTTCAGACATTTTTATCCTCTATATTCTTTATCATGTCGCCAACATTTTGCCATTCAAATATTTCCTCACTAGTAAATCTTATGCCAAAATGTTTTTCCGTGCCAAATATCAATTGAATATGGGATAAGCTGTCCCATCCTTCAACATCTGCGGGTGTTGTGAATTGAGTCAGCTCAAGATCCGCAACATCCAAAATGTCACGAAATATTTCTTGAACTTGTTCAAGGATTTCTTGGTGCTCCATTTAACGTCCCCTTAAATATTGATAAAACATTCTTTTTCCACATAATCGCAGACATTCAGTTCAAATTTTCCATCAGTGGAGAGATGGAAACCTAAATCTTGGTAATGATTTTCCACTAATTTATTCTTTGCCGTTGGTAAATATTCACCGACAATTTTTTCAAATTTGTTCTTTTTTGCATATCTTACAATAGCATTCAGTGCAAAATATTCTATCCCTCTCTTTAACACCCTACAACTCATAAACCAAGATTCTACAAACAAATTCTTAGCTTGTTTTTCCAAAATCACTACTGCAATAAGTCCATTGTCACCGAACTTGTCCCTAAGGGAAAAAACAAAGCCTTTATAATTATCATTATCTGCCATGTTTTGAATATCCGTCTCCGAATACCGAACCGTACGCAAATTAAACTGGTTGCTTCTTAATGAAAGCTGCGCAACCCTTGGTGTATTGAACTTTGTAAACTCTGAAACTTCGCATTTCATTTCCATACTTTTTAGGAAGTCTGCCTCATTCGTAAATGCTTGTTCGGAAGCAACTCTTTCCGCCTGTTCCCTATACTGTTTTGTTCGATCCCTATCCTCTTGGGAAAAGAATGTCGTTTCAAAAAAATTTTCGCCATAGAAAAATTCAAGCCATTCGGCTGGATCTTTTGGCATTTCGGGAACACAGACTGCCGGTAGGCTTTGGCGGACAAATTCCCTTTCGGCTGGATTGTCATCGATAAAGACAATGGAATCAAAACCTATATTCAATATGCTCTGTATTTTCCGAATATTATCCGTCTTATTTTCCCAGTTTGCAATAAAAACGGAAATATCCTCCAGTCTCAAAACCATTTCGGGATGCTTTTCGAATACTTCTTTTGCTGTGTTTTCATTATTTTTGGAACATACAGCCAATATAATCCCACGTTCCTTTAGTTTTCTTAGCCATTCTTGAAACTCCACAAAAATTTTCCCAATTCCTAGGCCATGACCAAGTTTTAGGTTTTCCATGCCATCGTCACCGACAATCCCACCCCACAATGTATTATCTAAATCTAAAACCACACATTTTTTAAGAATTCCCCTATTTGCACAAATTATGTCAAGTATACGACCAGCCACAATGGGCAAACAGTCTAATGAAAGAACCATTTCCGTGTTTGCATAAATTGTGGACGAAAACATAAAGTCTCTGCCGTATTTGCTCTGAATGCCCGCTATGTCCAAAATATACAAATTTGAATTTTTCATCGCTAGATTCATTAAATAAAAATTTAACTTGCGAACTTGATAAATAAAGGATGCCTCCAATTTGTTTGCCAGACTGCCGAATATTGAATCATCTATCTCCGCATAGTTGAAATAAATTATTTTTTTATTACAAGTATTCAAGATTTTTTCTATTAAATATAATCTATTTTCTGCCAAATCGTCATTCATTTTTTGTGTGTTAAGCAGTTTATGGGTACTCTGAAATACAATAACATAATCTGCATCAAATTTATGAAAGTCAGAATCTTCATTGAAAAATTGTATTTCAATTTGGTTGAAATCAGTATCAAGAATTTCTATATTAAAATTACGAACTTGCCCCACGCCTTTTATTGCCGTCGCCAAAAATTGCGTGACCGTATCACCCAAGAGAGCTATGCGAAAAGTGGATAAATCTTTACGGCATTGTTTGGAGAGTTTATTTAGATAATTGAAATTTGTTTCCATTCCGTGCTCTTTATAAAGACAAAAAACAAATGATACGAAGTGAATCACACACTAATTACTTATAAAACGTTGTTTCACAAAAGCTAATATTTTCACCCGTTCGTCTCTTCCCAGACCTATCAACATGATAACTATTCCCGTCCATACTATACTCATTGGAATAACGACCCATGAATAAAGAACCAACGATGAAGATATAACATTTAAAAAATAAAAAGGTAAAAAAGACGCCATTGAAACAACCAAAACTGGAGCAAACATTTTTTTCACAAAAAATTTGAAAGAAAGATTGAATAATTTTTTTGACAATATAATCCAAATTGGCAGAAACAATAACCTTACAAGAGGAAAAACTACAAGAACATACTGCGGAGAGTAACCCATTCTACAGATCAAATAAAAAAGCACAAGTAAAAGCACACTAGCTGTATATGAAAAACAACACCATAACCTTAATTTTCCAGATGCACCCGGAAGAATATGCAAACCAGATAAAGACCTGTTAATTAGAGCCTCAATAATCATCAATCTGACAAATATCGACGTGTACTCAGGGACATTCCCAAGCCAAAGTTGCAAAATAAATTCCGTTTCCAACAAAAATGGCACCGAAAAAACAAGAAGCAAAAAATATGTCATTCGGGTTCCTATCCCGACTAGATTCCACATAACCTTAGTATCGTTCGCAGCACAGGACATTGTTATCTGTGGGGTTATCGCCTGATTAAAATTCATGGCGAACGATTGTACCGCACCGTTGACGGCATTCGCCAATCCTTTTGCCGCATTCACTACAGGTCCATAGAATATATTTATCATAATAGTCGTTCCTTGAGCCATCACCACAGCGAAGATATTGCCCACGACTATGTATCCTCCAAACCCGCCGAATTCCTTTATCAAGGACTTATCGTAAACAAATGAAAATTTTGTTTCCTTATATTTTTTTTGGCAATAAATAAAATGAGCCAGAAATACGATACAAGCAATAATAAACAGAAATAAAGCAAAATACACTAGCTTATCCGCGTTTATAACAACGGCCAGTAAATAAACTGCGATAAGCCGCATAGCGACATCAAAAATCCCCATATAACCATGTACATGCATGTCTTCATGAGATATTATCAGTGCCGTAAATGGGGAAGTTAGCAACGCCAAGAGGAAACTAAAAACGGCAAACCAATACACCCAATTAGCCGCAATCATCCTGTTGGCGGGGATTACGAGTCTATTATTCAAAAACCAAAGGCCTATCGTTCCAGCAAGAATCACGACGAGAACACCAGCCATAATATGTAGAATCACACTTGTAGAAAATATTTTTCGCAAAACACTTATATCAGCGTTCTTTCCTAGTTCAACCGAGATAAATCGTTGCGTCATATCCATCAACGTACCGCGCAAAAATCCGAACATCATCACCGTACTGGCTACTACATTGTGTATCCCAAAATCAACGACACCAAGCGTTTGCAAAACAATCCTGGACGTAAATAACGTCACAAACATCGTTACTACCTGCCGAAAGAACAACGCCAGTGTATTTTTAATTATTTTTTTAGTTCTGGAGCCTGAAGTAATTTAATTCCTCGCTAGTATACTTGTCATCAGTCAACACTATAACTTAGTTATGTTTTTAATCCTAAGTCAAATTGATATAAATATCTGTATTTATTGTTGTTAAACCCAACCGCAAACAAAGAACCACCAGCTTTCGAAGCAATTAGCCCATCGCACTTGGCTAATAAATACACTTCCGTAAGATAATCGAGAGCATTATCAAAAAGAGAAGAGGAATATTTCGAAAGCAAACGTATATCATTGCCTTGTTGTTCGTTGTAATTTTTAAGTCGTTCCCTTTCAATGAAAATAATTTTTTCTTTTGAAAATTCTTTACAGAACGCTTCTATTGTTTCATGTTCCTCCGTAGAAACAAAAATATATTCAAATTGTTCCTGATGATATATTTCCCGTGCTTTTTTAAGTGTCTGCTCAAGAGATGGCATAATGGGATGGTTCTTAATATAAGAGGCATTATAACCTGCTCCTCTATGAAAACACCCTAATATATTTGTTTTATTTCCAAACAATTTTTCTTTCTTTTGTTCACCACATTCTATCATCCTGGATTTTAACCGAAGATACTTTGAAACAAATTCATAATATTCCGTCACACTTTTCTTCCCATTAAATGGGTCTGGATATAAAATTCCAGCATATGGATCAGGAGAGGGTATTCTAAGAGGACTATAAAATCCCATACTTGAAAGAATTACATTTTTTGCTTTTTTTATGTCCTCCAGTGAATACCCACATGGCTGTTCAAAGTAGTATTCCCAAGCATTTAATGTTTTCTGGCCTTCTATTTCAATAGGTTTTTTCTCATTACAAAATATTTTGTAATTTTCCATATTAACAACAGGAATATATCCTCTCGAAATTGCATAAACCGTATGATCAAATACACTATGGAAATGCGAAAACAGACCAGAGGAATATCCTTCTCTACGAATAACATAAAAAACCTTATCTGAAAAATCTCTTCCAAAACATTTCATGTGCTCTTCGTGTACAGTGTCATATTTGGCACAACGAATCCTAAATCTATTATATGTTTTTTTACAAATTTTCCACAATAATGTTTTTTTTATATTCATATCGTTAACGTCATTATATTTCCGCATTTTATTACCAACAAGATTATGGTGTTCAAAATTTAGATTCCTGTGATAGGAAATGGAGAACATATTATTTTTACACCTTCTTCAAACGAAGTCTCAGGTTCCCACCAAGTATCTCTAGATAATTCAGAAATATCTGCACAAAGATATTTTACATAATTGTCATTATAGGGTATTTCTGCATACTGGGGAACATATTTAGGATTCACCATATTCTTTATTATTTCCAAAAATTCTTTTAGGGGCCTACCATTTCCGCTACCAAGACAGTATACTTTACCATTTATACCTTTTTTTCCAATCGCCAAAAAAGCCTTTCCTGCATCATCTTCATAAAGAAAATCCCATACATGAGTGCATGGACTAAGTGGCATCGTACGGTTTTCTTTACAGTTGAAAATAAAATCCTTAATTAACGTATTATCATTATCATTTGAACCATATACACTCAAAACACGCACCCATACATAATCAAGCCCTAGTTTCTCACATTCAACCTTTGCAAACTTTCCTGCGGCATATTTGGATATTCCATAGGCGTTTTCGGGGTTGACTGGGGTTGCGCTCGTCAAAGGGACTAGGCTACGACCATACTCGGCCTGTGAACCTACTCCTATGAATTTCCTACAACCCATTCTCTTTGCAAGACGTACAGCGGCCAATGTGTAGTGTAAATTCTCCAGTTGTTTGTCGCAATCAGGCCGTCCCCGTTTGTCCGTATGACTCCAACCAAAATGGTAAAAAACATCTACACTTCCTATTTTTTTTTCGGTCGATTCAAAATCTGCAAGATCATCAAGATTACAGCCCACAATCTTTAGGAAATCAGAACCAGGCAAACGATTAAGCCGTGAAGAATCTGGACGAACAAACGCTATCACCTTTATATCATTCAAAATACATTGCCTTATTAGGGCTAAACCAAGCATACTTGTTGCACCAGTCAAAGCTATTGATTTCATTATGTATCTAATCCTATGAAAATAATAGTTCAATATTGGGCACGGCATATAATCCGAAATTATCCAAAATCAACTGTTGACTACCAACATAATGGCTATATGTATCAGGTATCCCAAAATGTCTGATTTTATTTTTGATATTTTTCTTGCCGAAATATGCACAAATACTTTCTCCCAACCCAGCAATAATATTATGCTCTTCTACAATTAGGATTTTTTTATCGGTTTTAAGTAACTCATCGAGAAATTCTACATCCAATGGTTTAATGGTTGGAAACATTGTAACTCCAGCGGATACTCCCTGTTTTTCAAATTCAGGAAGCCATTCCACTATTCTATGAGCGATTATCCCTGTGGTTAAAATTTCAAGATCATCACCTTTTTTTAACGAAAATGCCTTACCAATGACTATTTTGTCATTTTTTTTGTGAATTAATGGCTCATTATTTTTTGCAAGTCGAATATACATTGGCGATGTAATATTTATACTCTGCTCAAAGATTTGTTCTGCTTCAATGGGATCTGCTGGAGCACATACGATTACATTAGGTAATACTTTAGTAATTGCAAAATCTTCAATTATGTGGTGAGTTGTACCAGCTGGTCCGTAAGCAACTCCACCACCGGCTCCAACAATTTTTATATTTGCCTGCATATACGCCGCACCAATACGTATTTGCTCAAAGCAGCGCATCAAAGCAAACGGCGCAATGGAATATACATAGGGCTTGAATCCCGAGAGAGCAAGCCCTGTAGCAATTCCAATAGTATTTTGTTCTGCAATGCCTGTGTTCAAAAAACGATCAGGATATCTTTCCGCAAATATTTCAAAAACAGAATAACCCATATCAGGTGTTAATAAAAATATTTTGTCATCTAGTTCTGCTTGTTTTAAGATAACAGAGACGAAAGTTGTCCTCATTTTTCATTCTACCTATTTGAATTATTTTAGTTCCTCTAATGCGAGTTTTAATTGTTCATCATTTGGTGATTTATAATGCCACTCAAGCTTATCCTCTGTAAAAGACACACCGAACCCCTTAACTGTGTGCGCAATAACAGCAATTGGACCACTTCTATCCTGCAACACAGGAATCAACTGTTCAATGTTATTCCCATTTACCTCCTTCACTTTGAACCCAAAAGCAGCAAATCGCTCACCTAGATTGGGTTGATGAATAACATCCCTACCCATCCCCTGCAAATGGTTAAAATCTATTATTAAAGTATAATTTTTTTGTTTCAACGTTGCGGCAAGCATAATGGCTTCCCAAACAGAACCTTCATTGCATTCCCCGTCTCCAAGTAGAACATATACGTGCCCATTGTTCATGTTTCTATCCTTAGCTATAGCAAACCCAAGGCCTATACTTGCACCATGCCCCAACGAGCCAGAAGAGCATTCAATACCATTTACTTTTGTCATGTCAAGATGACCTGGAAGGATCCCACCATCAACATAATATTCCCTTAAATAATCCTTTGGAAAAAAACCAGCATAGGCGAGTGTTGCATATAAGGCCACACTATTATGCCCCTTGCTTAAAATAAAGATGTCCCTGTCAGGAGATTTCTTCTTTATTCTTTCGCAATCCATTACCTTAAAGTACAGGCAGTATAGAATATCAATACAGGAAAGACAGCCTCCAATATGAGAAGATTTGGAATAATGCATCATCCGAAATATTTCTTTTCGTAACTCTTTAACAGTGAGTATATCAGGTGACTCATACATTATTTTTATACATCCTTATCTTCATTTCTTCAATCATTCTGTCAATCATCTCATCGGTCATACCTGGATATACGCCAAGCCAGAAAGTGTCGTTCATTATGCGATCCGTCTCGCACAGCGTTCCAACTACACGATAGCCGTCACCTGATTTCCGCAATTCGTCAAAACAGGGATGCTTAACTAAATTCCCAGCAAAGAGCATCCGAGTCTGGATGTTACTGCTTTCGATGTGCTGAACCAGCTTATTTCGGCTAATACCATCCTTACAGGTTATCAAAAACCCAAACCAGCTTGGATCTGAATGAGGTGCCGCCTCAGGTAAAATGAGTCTGTCCTGCAAATCTTTCAGACCATCATATAAACGCTGCCAGTTGTATATGCGCTTTTCAACAAACGAAGGAAACTTTTCCAATTGCGCACAACCTATGGCGGCCTGCATATCGGTGGCTTTCAGATTGTAGCCAAAATGGCTGTAAACGTATTTATGATCATAGCCAATCGGCAGGTCGCCAAATTGCATGTTAAAACGATAGCCGCAAAGATTATCCTTTCCAGAGGGACAGGCGCAGTCCCGTCCCCAATCCCGCATTGAACGGATAATCTTGTGCAATAATGGATCCGAAGTATAAACCGCACCCCCTTCACCCATAGTCATGTGATGAGGCGGGTAAAAACTTGACGTTCCAATATCACCTATGGTTCCAGTAAACATTGTAACACCATCAACGGTATAAGTCGAACCAAGCGCATCACAGTTGTCCTCGACAAGCCACAGATTATGGGCTTGGCAGAACGCTTTTACGGTTTGCAAATCAAATGGATTTCCCAATGTATGGGCAAGCATCACCGCCCGTGTTTTAGGGGACAGGGCTTTTTCCAGCATCGAAACATCAACATTATATTGGGGGATGGTAACATCGACAAACACCGGCACGGCACCGAATTGCAAGATCGGCGTAACGGTGGTAGGAAAGCTGGCGGCAACAGTGATTACCTCGTCTCCGCGTTTTATCGCCCGTTCACCTAGCAGCGGCGAGGTAAGAGTCATAAAGGCGAGAAGATTGGCTGACGAGCCAGAATTCACCAGTGAACAGAAAGGAACTTTCAGATATTTCGCAAGCTGTTTTTCAAAGAGATCCGTATAACGACCAGATGTAAGCCAAAACTCCAAAGAACTGTCAACCAGATTTATCAACTCACACTCGTCAAAAACCCGCGAAGCGTATGGGATACGGTCTCCCTCCCTGTACTGCGGCTTCTGCATGAATATCCTATAGTATTCCTTCACATTCCCAAGAATGTGCTTAAGGGCCTGTTCCTTGCTCATCGATTCAAACATTGTGCCCTCCAAAATATTCCTTTATCTGTTGCTCAACACAAATTGTCCGCTCGTCATCGGTATCAGCTTTTGCAAATTCCACCGTTTTTTCGATAGCTGTTTTTATATCCCAATGGGGATGCCAATCCAGTACGGTCTTCGCTTTCGAACAGTCCAGCTTTAGGAAATTCGCCTCGTGCGGTCCATCGCCCCCCTTAATACGCCACGTCGCATCCATCCCCCACGCATCGCAGAATAGGTTGGCCAATTTTCCAGTAGTAACACAACTTTCATCGTCAGGCCCAAAGTTATAGGCACCTTCAAGAGTTCTGTCGC
>Ga0209755_10009100_pt1 | contig 10521 bp, 5 predicted proteins | sample TergutCo191P1_FD_187301 | JGI IMG/M metagenome (GOLD analysis project Ga0209755, IMG submission 187301) | Cornitermes sp. P1 segment gut microbial communities from Petit-Saut dam, French Guiana - Co191P1 (SPAdes) (version 2) | ecosystem: Host-associated > Arthropoda: Insects > Digestive system >...
TTGGAGGATGATATAGAGAATTTCTGGCTCAATGTAATTGGCTAGATAACTTTCTGATCTGAAGGAGAAAGAGGAAACAATTTATTACTCCTATGATACTTCTGAATGATACAAAAATTATGTTTTAGTACATTCCTACAAATGAGAACCTGGTGCTCTGAAGAGTACATTGGACTTGCATTAACGTCTGATTTCCAAGTTCAGATCTGGGTGCAGACTTTTCTGCTTCACTTCATGATCAAAAGACTTTGAGAACATGAAGAATACCAGGCCCTACACAAACTCCATGGTCTGGGACTTACAATAAGTTGCAGATCCCCCATACCATCCATTGTTTTCATGATTATTCTATCACTGGAGCTAAGAGAATCCCCCATGTGGATGCCACAATCTACCCATGTAGGCAGAAGCCAGGAAGGTCAAACACACCACACATGGAGGTATCATAATCCAGCAAACTACAATTGACTAATGAAAACTCAACTGATCAGAGCACTTCTTGAGAAGCAAACAACAGCTCAGCTAGTCAAGAAATTTGCCAAATTTTACAGAATCCAAAGGTTAATTACTGTGTATTTCAGTACGTTGCTTAAGCATGACACAGCATGATTGAAAACATAAACAATATTTATTACCTCTCATCACTCTTTTGTCTGGGACTGAACAACAAGTTTGCCAGCCAGTATCGAGTAACTGCTACTAATGCCAAAGCTACAGCTGGTAGTAGGAGAGTTTCTGTCAGCTTCCATACTGTTTCTGTAGGAAGGAAATCAAACTCAGGGTAGCAAGTATAAAGTAATGTATGGAAGTCCCGATAGCCAGTTAATTTTGATTTCAGAATGTTGATAATGTGACCCTGCAACAAAATTTAATGCAACTCATCAACAATGCTCCCCTCCTCCCCTATATATACATAAACAATGACAAGTATAAAAAAAACAGGTTAACAAAACACAATATTCTACAGTGAAACACTATGAAAGCATTCTAATAATCAGCTTGGAAGACAATAAGGCCAAACCTCTATATACTTAACAAAGAAACTCTACTTTACAATGTAATATTATTACTTACATAAGATTCAAGTGGTGCTATTCAGATTGTGGTTTCCTTCGATGTAATGCCAAGTAGTTCAGTAAACAGATATGAGAGTTTTGGAGGAACCTCTTGCACTGCCAAATGGGTGCAGCAGGTTTCTCTGAAATGCTGGTACCCATCCCTATCACACTACACCATGTCATATCCCAGAAGACCACAGTCACAGAAATTCTTCTGTCTAGGTGTGTAAAGCCTGACAGTTGAAATTCAGTCACTATTATGCCCCCATGTAGCAAGTCATTCGTAATGTTATGTATGCAAATGTCAAGTGGCAGTGCGTACTGAAAAATAATCTGTCATTATGAAGCAGTCCACAGGTACCTATACTTCATCCAGTGTTACAGCCCCACAGTCTGGATAGAGAGCTGTCTCTCCATCGTAGCACTGCTCATTCTATACAGCTGTCTCTCAAAAGGTTTCACATGCATTACACACATAATCTGGGAAACACAGTGACTTCAGTGTTCCTCAGCTTATAGGAGTAGACCAATGGAATGGCTATCTGTCACTATCATCAATAGAGATGGAAACTGTAAACTTTTCCTATTGAAATTTGAGTGCATTTTATGAAATAGCAATAATATCAGACTACTTACATCATCCTTGTTGCCCAGAATATGGGACAAGCGTGCTTTGAATGTAACTGTTCCAAGCAGCGTAAGACAAACAAACATCAGTCACCGTGGTAGACAGTTGAACTGTGACAAAGTTGGCTCCAGTGTAAGTATCACAATCAATACAGATGCAATCAGACAGGTCAAAATTGATGTTATGAGCAGTTCATTTCCAAACAGGGAGACTGCTGCCTGAAGCACTCCAAGCTAGGAAGAACAAAAAAGTAACCAATAAGACTTTCAAATTAAAAACATGCAACCAACTGTAAAACTGCTTTCAATCTTTCCACTGCTTAGCTTATACCATTTCAGCCATCTGCAGTATGGCATCATCAGTGCACCCATATAATTACAAATGCCATTATCACTAACCGCAAAACAAATTTCACAACACTGTTACTTTTTTTTATTGTTTGCCATATGTTTGACCAATAATAATTAGCATGTATCTCATTAGTTTCCTCTTTAGGTACTTTCACACAATCATGAGAAGCACCTAGTAGCACCATCATGTCTGTTCGCATGTATCAGCTCAGCTCCTACTGGACACATTTTTGTCAAATTTGATATTGGCGACTTTTGTTAAAACCTGTCAAGAAAATCGAAATGTGCTTAAAACTGGGCAAAAATATCAGGTTACATGAAGACCTTTTGATGGCAGCTGTACAAAATTATTTGCAGCTTGACAACAATGCACAGGTAACCCATTGCTGCACATCAATAGCAACAATCAACAGCTTTACATTGTTGACAGCAACACGTTGTTTGATAATACAATGCACTTCCATGGCAATGCAATACTCTTTATTGTTGTCATGGAAATATATAGTACCACAGAACAAAAGGAGCACACTGTTGTATTTCCATGGCAACACTTTCAGTATATGTATATTGTTGATAAAGACATGTAACAACAGTACAAAAAAGAAAGCATTGTTGTTTCCATGGTTACAGTGCCTATGCAAACATGCTACTACATTACATTACATGTACATTCTTCCTTATCTTCCAGGTGAATATTTTGTCAGACACTTTGTTCCAAAAATTCTGTAGGCTTTACATGTCTGACCATCCCATTCATGTGCAGCATCCATTACAGCTTCCTCAAGTTTACTATTCAACAATATAGGTAAATTACACAGGGACATTTTTGAAGAGCATTACACAAGTTTCTAAGCCATCCAGGTGACCTACTCTCACTGATTCATATAACAATCCCTGTACAAATCACAAATTTCTCACACACCGTGAACATCTGCACACAATTAGTATTACTGGAAGAGCACATACTTACACCCTGTCCAAACAGAACAACAAGAAGAGTGTGTTTATCAATTGCACCAATAATAAACATAGCAGTCAATGCTATAGTCTGAGTTGCAATGACAAACTGGGAGAACTGCCACAGAATCAGGCACAACCAAGTGGAACCAGAGATAGTGAGTAGCTAGAACAAAAAGAAAATACTCTTGCAAGGAATGTAAAATTAGAGATTACGTTTTACATACAGTATAAATACGTAGCACTTCTTTCACATCAAACACCTGAATTCGTATGTGATTTAAGGATATGAAGCTCACAGCATGGCTGTTTCTGATTTCAGAGAAAAAAACCACACTACCATGCAATGACGTTTAATAATAATGATTATTTCTTCAATCTCTATGCCCTCCAAAGTCATCAAGTCAACAAATGTTGACTAATATGATCCATAAGACATCCTACTAGACAGAAACTTCTTCTAGACATACTGATGAAATTGCCCTACACCAACTTATTAACCATCACAAAATATAAAAACAAATGTGGAGCAACTTACATAAGTTGTTTATGTGATATAGTCACTCTTTCACATATTGGTAAGTAACAAAAAGAAAGGGGAAATGAATCTTAAGAGATAAAATCCACAATAGTTCTACTTGTTGGCATTATTATTTCACTTGTACCTGACAGACAAGGTGATTTGTTCAACCCTAATAATGTGCGAAATATGTGAAAACAAGAAATGAGTAACAGTGTAAACAGACAAACTCAGTTCATCACAAAATCACTCAAGTTAACTATGTCATGTCTGCAGGTCTGTATTTTCAGTGTTGCCAATTCTGCAGATTTCCTGATTAAATATGACTGGCAAACAATAAAAGTTCTGTGGATGTAAGAACATAGCTAATTCTGACTATGCTACATGACATGTTCTGGCCATCACATATCCAATATCCACATTGTATGTAGTGACACTTTTCATGTACACACATTCATTTTCTTACGTAAATCAACTTGAATCCACATTCTTTAATTATAAAATCTATTTCTAAACTACTGTCAGTTTCAGAACATTATAAAGTTACTTTGTAACAGATATTCTTTAGACACAATCCTATAAAATTCATATGCTTTAATAGTGAACCCTTGTTACTACGTTGGGACCAACTTCTGTGACAATGCTTGAAGCTTCCAACATTCTATCTGCTGTTGTATTCCCTCAGAGTCCCCTCTCACATTCACAACACCAAAGTGCTCATAGGGAGCAAAACTCATCACTACCAATAATCATGTGACCAGAATAGCTAGATAACTGAAGGATATATAGGACAGTACACTTGAGGGAAAGCAGCTGGCTTGACAGACATCCATGTGGTTTCTGTCCATGGCCTCAGACCATGTAATCTAGTACCCAAACATCAGTCACTGATAAATGACTGCTAAGTCACTGGACTGACAAGTTGCGTACTGTACCTGAATTAGAGGAGAAGGTTTCACTGATAAATTGCTTTCACGTTGACGCAAACAAACACTAACACACATCATTTGAAGTAGGCAGAATGGATATGCGAAGCTCTCACGTAATGGTGGTGTCCACTGTACACGTGTACACTGGAACAAAATTTGATAGAACTGTAAAAATTCAACAAAGTCTTACCTGGTGATCACCCAAATGAATATGGACCTTTTATCCAACATTTAAGACTGTCTCCATCTTCAGGGGTTGATGTGGTATGTAGCAAGACCACACACTGTAGTTACACCCACTGTATGCAATCAATGCTTTAAGTGTGAACTCCATCATAGATAAAGACTGATGACACCTAATAACCCAGAGTGCCCACACTAACCTTTAATAAACGGCCTTTTAAATCCCATGTTTCCTCTGTAGCCAAAACACTGTTCAATTTCAGTGCCCACTGTAGGAAAATGTTTTCTCTGTCAGACAAAAAGGATGGCATTTCATGGAACAGTGTTCTCCAGGTCATCCATTAAAGGTTAAGCAACACAGTCTGTCATGACTGGCCACCTGATTCCAGCTACTATTCCCAAACAGTCCATGCCAAGAATAGAACTCAGAGCTCCCACGGCATATACAATGTAAAGCCATGCCACTCATCATATGAACCCTTGATGATGGACTTGAAGGCAATCTCTGAAACGGTAGACATGAACTGCCTACTGACACAGCTGCCTTTCAACAGAACCTTCACTGCATACAGTCACTACAAAAGCTTAAATAATGCAATGTGTAATTGTAAAGATCAAGTAAACTAAAACTCAAGAACACAGAAAATGCCACAACCAATTTCTCTGCATCTTCTTTCCAAATTGAATGACTGTTTATGTGAAAACTTGCAGACATAATTATGGGGTGGATCAGAATTTATAATGATTTCTATCTTCCTACCTCATCAGTACTTTTATCTTTATTGTAGGGTTCCCAGGACCTGGTCAATGACACCATACAATTTGAATTACAGACCGCAAACTATCTTCCAAGGATGTTTATAATCAATCTTCATAAAGACGTTAAGTGATAAATCGAGAGATCACAAGCACAGCCAAAAATCCATAACTGAATAAAGTAGGTGTGTACTGTAGTAATGAAAATATAATGATTACTAGTAGACTTGGTGTACTCAGAAGTTACAAAATCACATTTGACTTTCTTAGTGTATTTCCCCACCTAAAAATAAACAACATTTCTTATTTTTGACTGAAAATAAAACTGAATGTTTTGCTTACAAATAGGTAAATGAAACTAAATCAATGAAAGCATTGGTGGGTTTACATCAGCCACAACAAACACTGAATAGGTCATTTCTTTCAGGAAAACAAGGGGTTGCTTGGCAAGATGTAGATACAGTGATCACTGGCCAGTTTGATCCTCATCCACACTGTACTTGCCATATGAAGAAGTAAAAAGAGAAGACAAAGTGTAATAAGTGTGACATGACACTTTGTATTGGTGAATGATGTGAAGATTATCACACCAAATACAAGGTATAATGTAGGACTGACAGGTGATGCAAAGTTTCAAAACCAGGCACTATCTCTCCCAACAGTTATGCAATGAAAATTATTTATGTTGCTCTCTTTCCTGCAGGGCACTGCTAATACACACACACACACACACAAACATATCCATCACTAAGCTGACCTCAAGCACTTTAAAGACCAAGGTATGGCTATGCAGGATGCAAAAGCTAAAATTCAAAATGCACACGATCTGAAAAACAAAGTTGAAAGTCTCTATTCAAGGAACAGAAATTTCACATGTAATGAAAGATCAATAACATGGATGACTTGTTAAATTGTACACAGAATTTAGAGTGTCTGCAAAGAACAACTACGTACCTCACTGTGATTATAGAAGAAACACGCAACTGCTAGTAGACCTCCTGCCACAGAACCACTGCAAGAGAGCATTTAACAGTACCTGTACCAACATGATACACAACTGGTGCCAATTTAACATCAGAACACATATTACTTCAAGCCACTCATCTGTTTTCCCTCAGATTCTGCAACTGTGTGCTATGTTTGGTACCAGAAAAGTTGAACACTGTCTGTGACAGAAAGACCAGAGCCTGTAGGTCTATCATAATCCTTACAACTTACTGTGCAGTACAGACAGCAATATTTATCCTTAGTTCACCAACTGCAACAGTCTGGTACCCTGATACAAATTCACTATCATGCTGACAATATCATTAAGCAAACTGACATTATGCTACTGCTCCAGACTTTATTCAGTAAGTGCTCAGTTCAAATCCCGGCCAGGACATCAACTATCCCAACTGAGGCCTTATGTCATTTTTCTTGGTCACCCAGACAATTGCCAGGATAGAATCTTAATTTGGTCACTGTTCTTTCCTTCCAAATTCTTTGTATTTCAGTCATTCATGCTACCATTTCATGCTATATAGTATGAGACACTGACAGCAATATCAAATATAAACCATTAAGAAAAATGACATCAAATGTTCTGGTCTACTTGTTTGAACTCCATTTACATATTCAGAAGGTCATCAGTTCAAATGGCCACACAATCACCTATCCTAGCCAACAGATCCTTTATAGTTTTCCTTGGACCCTTCAGGCAAACACTGAGAAAATACATTATAAAGTGGGCTTCATCCAGTGCCTTTACGATCCTCTTCTGTTCATCACATATAGCTACCTTGAAATTTTTATTGTATAATTATTATATTATAATTATTGTATAATCTTTGCAGTTGTCATGACCTCACTAAATAAACCAAGAAACAATACAAATCATCATTAAAACTCTATATAAACACACCTTAGGAATACTCCATACAGAAAGATCAGAGTCATTGTGAAGCCAGCACAGAGCCACACCATTTCTAGGTAGAAATATGCTGGCTCACCTAGGCCCTCACAACTAGTAACTGGGGGTAGTCCGTGGCCCCTTTCCACCTGCCAACACTCCTTGGTGGCCCATCCAAGCCAGTTCATCACTCGGTACAAAAAACCAGTAACTACCTATACAAGAAATTCACTTAACTGAAGACACTAAATAAAGTCCATATGCAAACACAAATGAAACAGAACCAAATTGCATTAGTATGCAGAATTCGATTCCCCACAGCACCAGAACTACTCACATCACACAGTATTAATGCAACTATTCAACATGTCAGGTAAATGGAGAGGCGTATTTTGAAGTGCAAATTAATACCCTGTAACACAACGATGTGGTTGAAAGAACTAGCATACATAAATGTTCATAACTGAAAACTGAACATTAGCATGATCCGAGATATGACACTGCATAATCTGCCAGAAATTGACCAATTTAACAGATAAAACCAACAAATGCACAAGTATTACAATATTCACTTTCACGTACAATCCACTGATCCTCCAACATGTTTTGATCTTCTCATCATCCTCAGCAAGTCTTGCATCACACAAGCATATATAAAACACATATGAATTATCATATAGATTAAAATTTTTTTAGTCCTTAAAAATTGTGGGTATCACAAAATTCATGCAGAATTGGTCCATCCCGCAAAATGCAAATTTCACAAACTTTCATGTAATGTGTAATTGTTAAAATGAATCATATTCATTTTCAAATTCAACTCCTCAACAACATCTTAACTATAAAGTATGACGCATGATGGTCTCTCAGTGTTATACAGCCAAGTCACTGACGGTGTCACAAATTAATGCGCAAAACAAATTACACATAACAGTCCCAACGATTAAAACTTAGCACTTGCAATCAAGTGCATATGTAGCTTACTTACATTCCTTAAACACAAATAAGTAGTTTGTTTTTTGACAGAGGCCATCCCACTGTGTATTAACAAATTTGTGTAATGTATTATATACTGTCAGTACACAACAATATATCAGTACAATGATACAATATATTGTTTCGACCGTTTACGGTCGAAATGTGTAGCCGTAATGTGACCTAATTGTATATATTGTATCACTGTACTGATATACTGTTGTATACTGACAGTATATAATACATTATACAAATAAATAAGTAGGCTTATGAATCAATTTCACTGTGCCCCCCATCCCTTCAGCTTGTGAACCAAAAGAGCTACTTCCATCAGAAATTGTATGAGCAGTTCATGTCACTGACACTGTAATATTCATATAACTCCTACAAACAACAACAACAACAATAATGACAACGACAACAACTTGGCAGGTGTGTGAATTTCTAATGTTGTAGTAATTTCACAATTTAGTGCAAAGTCCTAAAGTTATGTTCTCATATGACAGACCTTCAAAAAAAATACAAAATGCTCTTATGATACACATCATTAAAAGACAGCACCTAACAACATTCCACTGAATAAAAATATAGTAAAATCTGGTTGAATCACCACATGCAGGACCAGCCAGTTCCAAAAAAATCACAGTTTTGCAGCTACTATAACACTACACATAATGTGCATCTCAGCGCACATAACTACCTCACGGACAGACCTAACCATTTAATTTGTCTCTTAACATCGAGTCACATTTTCCACCCTACACTTCCTGCCCTCCTTCAATCACTACGCACATAATGTGGTGTACATATAACCCAAAATACCAACAAGACACCAATACATTACACTTTTAATCATCATACCCACAGCACTGAATCACATACACATTTTGCTGTCACTATGTACATGTCCACATATACAAATTTACTCTGTAAATATTCTTACTTGATCAGCTTAAAGAATACAATATAAACTGAAACTCTACTCGTTATTGGAAAATCTTTCCATCTCTTCTACAATTTATGCACCATGATACCACTACTTCCACCACGGATGCCATAAATTCTACGAATTCCTCTCCCCGCTATAGCTCCTTTGGACACAGTCAGATTACATGTATGTGATTCACAAGCTTTCTTGAACATCAGGGCCTGCTTGCTTGGTGCATTCCTTTCATTTGTGCAAAAAATGAAATACAAAATACATAACTGCAGCCAAGTAACAAGTTGGTGGGCTGTAAAATAGCAAAACTATCATTAGCTGCACCCACTCAGAACTAGGATATTTGAGGATGGCTGCTGCTGGTATGTGAAGTCATAAAATGTCATGAGCATCTACACTTCCAGTTAACAGAGCTTTCCACATCATTTAGCAATAGATAAACTGGCTTTTTCTATAATAACATTCTGATTAAACCCGTACCACTAACTCTTCTTTTACCAGAAATATAGTAAAAAGAGGTGCAGACACTAGTTGACAGTTAACCCCCAGAAGGGAGTAGAACTGTTTATGCAGATGCCTCAGTAGATGTAGCTATTTCCTTGTTACAGAAGATATGATTCTGACTAATACTAAGAGGATTCGATTAAGGAATTTTTTTTTTGTTCTGATAGATGAAACAGATATTAAGAACCAGTGCAGTGTAATTTACTGGCGTTTGTTGCCAAATCAGTTTCTTGTGATATTACTCACACAGTTAGCAGCCAAAAGACAGAAAAGGGTAAGTTAACAGATAAGCATGCAAGAACAAATTACAGTTCACTCAAACTTACTTCTGGATACAAATTAAACCTCTGCAATGTGTTGATAACAGAAGGATATTCTGTTAAATTATCATGTGTGATTTGATGAAAACCATCTGAAAATGTTGGAGCTTCTATCAATGTTTTGTAGTATGAATAATACAAACCCTGGAACATAAATATTATGTCAGATGCAAATATACATAACTCACACAACTGAATTTTAGCAATAACGCTTCAGTTTCAGTTCTCCCCATAAAATGTAAAGAGGCAAAATTCTGAAGACATTACATTCTACGAAGATTACTGTCTTACTGTGCATGATTTCAGGCTTCCACCGCAATGTAAACGAGTTCTGTGCTCTTGAACAGCACAGAACTCTGGGTGTAGCACTGTGAAGTATGGTTGATGATACCAAACCACATGTTATCACTTTCATAAAGACAGTAATTTTTATCATCATTTGCAGGGAAGCACCATATCTCACAGGTAAATTAGGTGGTCATTCCTTGCAGGATGAAAACATATGCAGAT
>Ga0209755_10009101_pt1 | contig 10520 bp, 7 predicted proteins | sample TergutCo191P1_FD_187301 | JGI IMG/M metagenome (GOLD analysis project Ga0209755, IMG submission 187301) | Cornitermes sp. P1 segment gut microbial communities from Petit-Saut dam, French Guiana - Co191P1 (SPAdes) (version 2) | ecosystem: Host-associated > Arthropoda: Insects > Digestive system >...
CGTACTTGAGCATATAGGCCATGTACTCAACGTCGATAAGGTCGTTGATGCCCACAATCTCCATTTCCGGGTGCTTCTCGAAAGCAGCGCGGAAAACCAACCTGCCGATCCTGCCGAAACCGTTAATTCCTACCTTAATAGCCATACATCCCTCCGGGGGTTTGAAGTTAATTGCGTTTAAATCGGTACAGAATAGATAATATAGTATTGTGGGCGGCGTAAGGTCAAGAGCAACAAAAAAATTACATATTTTTCATGGTATTGATGATTTCCCCCACATCCGCCATATTGGACACGCTGATGGCCGAAACGTCGTCCCGGTGCCGTTTTACCCAGCGGGTTACGATCTCCAACTCCGGGAAATCCTCCGGCGAGGCGGGCAATGCCCCCGAATAAAAATACTCCTGAAGCTCCTTTTTGATGGCCTCCTCATCCGCAAAATCGGCCCCGCAGGCCCTTAATTTGACCTTTTGGTCCTTTTTTATCCACACGGAGGCCAAAAACCCCTCCTGGGCGTGGGGGAGGATGACGACGCTGTCGGGGATGGGTTTGTAACTCCCTTTGCGCTCTGAGATGTCGTACTGGGTGTTCAGGGCCGGCTTGTGCTTTTTGATCAGCCGGTATTCGTAAATCAGCGCCTCTAATTCAGAGCCGCACCTGTGTATCGTCAAATCGTGGGCGTCTTTCCTCAATTTCGCCAGCTTTTCGGGGGATTCGCTGTTGAACCGGAAGTAGGTGCCTATGCGCCGCTTCAGGTTTACCGCCTTTCCTATATATATATACGCGCCGGATTTATCCGTAAAACCGTACACGCCCGCCCCGTCCGGCAGTTCTTCCAGCGTTTTGGCGGTGATGTTTGTGCCGGAGAAGCCGAACCCCTCCCCGCCCTCGCTCAGCGCGGCGTCCAAATGCCCCCTCGTCTCTATCCCGGCCGGCTTCATCTTCCCTATAAGCTCCCCTGCTACCCGCCCCCACTGCTCGCCCCGGCTGTACGCGCTCTCCGCCGTCCGAAATCCCCCCAAAACGGCCGCCGCGGCGGATTCGAGCGTAAGCGGCTTGGGCTCGCGCTCCTTGATGGCGCGGAAGAGCTGGTTCATCAGGTAGTAGTCGTCTATCCCCGCGTTGATGCCGTGCCGCTGCGCCGCTAAGGTGAAGAGCGAGTACTGCTGCTGGGAGAGGAAGAGCGGGATTTTGCCGGCAAGGGCGGCGGCGATCTGGTCGATTGCGGCTGTGGCGGCGGCCGCGTCGTACGGCAGGTCGCGCGGGTCGCACAGGTGCTGCCGGTCATCTTCCGAAAACTGCGCCGGATCTGCCAGCCACACGCTGCAAACGCACCTGTTTTCGGCTACGGGGGCCCATAACGATATGTGGATGACGGACTTGCGGGAGGCGTCGGTCAGTACGTAAATCGTTACCCACGGCACTTCGCCCACATCCGTAGCGTCGCCCCCGCGCCGCGCCCCCGCGATGCCGGGCGCCCACAGGCCGTCGTCCCCGCGGCGCACGCGCAGGTCTTTAGACAGTATAGCCCCCACGGCGGTATCAGCAAGCGCTTTGTTGGGATTTTTGAACCGCAAAAACTTCTCGGCGATGACCTCCGAAGCGACCCCGCCCCGCTGCTCCCGTATAAACGCCACGATTTCGTCATTCATGTTAATAAAAATAAATTTTCGCGCGGCCCGTCCCCAATACTATATTTATATTACGAAAAATTTATGCCGGAATAAGCCGAAAGGATCCGTATCAATGAATAAACGCACCGTTGTTGTCAGGCCATTGTCAATTATAGCGGTATTGGCGATGGCGTTTGCCGCCAGCCTGTCCGCCCAGCCCGCGGTACCCGATGGCCCGGTGGTGATCACCGCGCCGGCGGCGTGGACCACGCTGCGGTCGGACTCGGTGACGGTCTCCGTACAGGCCGACCTCGACAAGCTGCCCAAGGGGACCATCGACTTCAAGGTCGTCCGGCGGTCGGGCACCCGCGCGAACACAGTCATAACCAAAAGCGTTAAGATGGAGGAGGCCGCCGCCGATGTGTTCCTGGGACGGGTGAAGGAACTGCCTGTAGGCGGGAACGTGTACCTGAGCGTTGAGTGGAGCGTGCCGGGGAGCAGCCTCAAGGGGGTGGTGGAGCCGGTGGGTATTGTGAAACTGTTCGGCGAGATGACGGCCGGGAATAAGTGGGTACCGGCGCAGCCCCCGCAGACCGCGGTTAGGCTTGCCGACGGCATCTCCGGCGCGCAGGCCGCCGAGGCGCTGTCCGCTACGCCCGTGTTCGACGTAGGCGGGTTGGTGAAATTCTCTGCGGGGTGGAACCCCACGGGGCTCTTTATCCGCTTTGTGCAGCCGTCCAGAACAGCGGTTGTCGGCATAGATTTCGCGTTTGACATGAAGTGCGGCAAAAACGCGTTCCTCGCGTGGGCCGACAGGTTCGCCAGGTATAACCTCCCCGACGACAGCGTGAGCGGAAAGCACATAGGCAACAGAACGGCCGACTCCGCGGGGATAAAATTTGAGGAGCTCAAGTGGGGGAGCAACAACTCGCCCGGGCTTGAAAAGGCCGGCGACGCGCGGGTAGTTATGGTGCGCTGGCCCGACCTGGGCGTACAGCCGTTCGAGGAGCGCAGCATAGGGTTTGCCGTCTTCGTGAGCGGCCGGACGGACAAATCGTACCCGGCGGCCGCCGACCGCAACATCCCGGGGACGTGGGGCGACTTGAAGCTCGCTAAATAAAAAGTTGCATTTTTGCCTTGCGCGATGTATATTTGTAAGATTGTGTTGAGTTTGGAGTGTGGAGTTTGGAGTTAACGTCGAAACTGTGCCAAAAGCTCCACACCCCAAACTCAACACTCCGAAAAATATCATGGTGGCCGTAGTTCAATGGTTAGAGCACCGGATTGTGGTTCCGGGCGTTGGGGGTTCGAGTCCCCTCGGCCACCCCATCTTACAATATCCCCGGCGTTCGTGATATGCTTATAGTACGAAAGCGGAACAGGAAAGAGATAAACGAGAAGGAGAAGAGGGAGAGAGCCCGCAAACGCGCCGCTCTCCTGCGGTTGGTATGTGTCTCCGTGCTGGTCGCCGGGCTGCTGGGGGTCTTCGTATACAACAATCTCGACTATATCTCGTCTGTCCGGGAATCCGTCGGCGCGCTCCTGGAAAAAAAGGAGCCGGCGCAGGCCATGCAGCCGGTGCCGCCCAAAGAACACAAAACTGCGACAGAGCTTTTGGGTACCCCGGAGTTCTTTGACGACAACAACGTAAAGCCGCTCAACAACCTCATTGAAGAGCTGGCCGCCGAACTGGCTGCCGCGCCGGACTCCGCGCAGGCTCCGCACCTGCAGCAGGCGCTCCTGACCCAGGTCCCGCCGGCCGCCGCCAAGGCACCGGCAAAGACCGACACCGCGCCGCACCCGTTGGTTTCAATGACCAAGCCCGAAACGGAAAAGGTCACGCCGGTACCGGACAAAAAAACGCAATATCCCGGCACTGTGGCGCGTCCGCAATCAACGCCCGGACAGAACATGATAGCCGTGGATATCGACTCCGTTGGAACAGTTTTTGTATCGCAAAAGTTGACACCGGAATTTTGGGAATCGCTGAAGCCGGCGCCGGTACAGGACTCCGCGGAGGCGTGGTGGATGTCGATGAAGGGTTCGGCGGAAACATGGCTGACGTCGCAGGCCGATGCGGCGAAAACATGGTGGGCATCGCAGGCAGGTATGGCGAAAACATGGTGGACATCACTGACGGATGCGGCCGAAACGTGGCTGGAGTCGCTTTTGGACGTGAACCCGCTGAAGCCGAAGCAGAATCCGGCGGAGACAGAGCAGGTATCGCCGTCTGCGGAGCCGGATTTGGCCGGGATAACGCAAGTATCGCAGGCATCAACGCCTAAGCCTGACGCCGCGGATGTAAAGCAGGTGTCGCTGGTGTCAACGTCCGAGCCGGGCCATGCGGAGATAAAACAGGGGTCGCAGGCGTTTATGCCGAAACAGGATTCTGCGGATGTAAGGCAGGCCGCGCAGACACCGGCGCCAAAGCCGGACACGGTGAAGGTAAACCCTGAAGCGGGGTCTATGGTCATCTCCAACATCCTGTGCAGGCTGGCCGACCGCTCCGACATCAGCATCAATGTCTCGGTGGAGCTGTACTACGACAGCAGGGCGCTGCAAGATGAAACCCACTCTAAGCGCGGAGCCCTCGCGGCCGTGCTGAACAGCGTGGTGCAGCGGCAGGAGTACGGCAACGTGGCAATGGCCGCGCTGAGCGGCGAATTGTTAGACGCGTTTAACGATGTGCTGAAATCAGGGCAGTTGAGCAATGTTGACATAAGAAGCTTTAATGTTGTGCAATAGAAAGGTAATGCTGGTAAAATGGGATTTTTTGACGCAGTCATAAAACTGATCGGCTCCAAACAGGAACGCGATGTCAAGAAACTGATACCGCTCCTCGAAGCCGTCAACTCGTTTCGCGAACCAACCGCGGCGCTCTCCGACGACGAACTCAAAGGCAAAACCGCCGAGTTCAGAGAACGCATCGCAAACGGCGAAACGCTCGACGACCTCCTCCCCGAGGCCTACGCCGTGGTCCGCGAAACCACGCACCGCGTCCTCGGCGAACGCAAAACCGTCAAAGACTCGGAAACAGGGCAGGAGATCCCCTTCATGGCCCACTTCGATGTGCAGGTCATGGGCGCAACGGTGCTCCATCAGGGCAAAATCGCCGAGATGAAAACCGGTGAGGGAAAAACGCAGGTCGCCGCAATGGCTACATACCTCAACGCCCTCAGCGGCAAAGGCGTGCACGTTATCACCGTAAACGACTACCTCTCCCGGCGCGACAGCGAGTGGATGGGAAAGATCTTTGCATTCCTCGGACTGACCGTAGGATGCCTCGACCTCACAGAGCCGGGCACGCCGCAGCGCCAGGCCGCCTACAACAGCGACATTACGTTCGGCACCAATAACGAGTTCGGCTTCGACTACCTCCGCGACAACATGGCCGGCACGCCCGAACAGTGCGTACAGCGCGAACTTAACTTCGCCATCGTAGACGAGGTAGACAATATTCTGATTGACGAAGCGAGAACGCCGCTCATCATCTCCGGCCCCGTCACAAAATCGAACCGCGAGTACGAGGAGCTCAAGCCGCGCGTAACCAAACTCGTCTCCGCGCAAAACGCCCTCACACAAAAAATAGTCGCCGAGGCCGAAGAGCTCCTGCAGCAGGAGGGCAAAGAGTTCGAGGCCGGGTTCAAACTGATGCTGATGCAGCGCGGTGCTCCAAAAAACAAAAAATTTATCAAGCTCTTGAAAGAGCAGGGCGCGGCGCGTTATATGAAAATGGTGGAGACCGAGTATCTCCGTGACAAAAAGCTGCACATGCTCGACGACGAACTCTTCTACACGATAGACGAGTCCGGCCACAGCGCAGAGCTCAACGAAAAGGGCCGCGTGCTCGTAGGCGGCAGCAACCCCGAGTTCTTCGTCGTCCCCGACCTCGCCGAACAGCTTGGCAAGATTGACAAAGACGAATCGCTGTCAATTCAGGAAAAGGCGGAGACGAAAGAAAAAGCGCACCGCGACTACGCCGAAATATCCGAACGCATCCACAGCGTAAGCCAATTGCTGCGCGCCTACTCGCTCTTCGAGAAGGATGTCAACTATGTTGTTCAGGACGGGCAGATACTTATCGTAGACGAGTTTACCGGGCGTATCCTGCACGGCCGCCGCTACAGCGAGGGCCTCCATCAGGCGCTTGAGGCTAAGGAGGGCGTAAAGGTCGCCGGCGAGAACCAGACGCTCGCCACCGTTACGTTCCAGAACTACTTCAAGATGTACAACAAGCTCGCGGGCATGACCGGCACCGCCGTCACCGAGGCCGCCGAGTTCCACGACATCTACAAGCTCGACGTGGTAACCATCCCCACCAACCGCACGCTCCAGCGTCAGGATTTTGACGATGAGATATACAAAACGCACAACGAAAAATACAAGGCTATAGTACAGGACATCCGCGTCATGAACGAGCAGGGGCGCCCGTGCCTCGTGGGTACCACATCCATCGAAAAATCCGAGCTTTTAAGCCGCATGCTTTTACGCGCTGGGATCCAGCACGAGGTCCTCAACGCGAAGCACCACGCCAAGGAAGCGGCAATCGTGGCCCAGGCCGGGCGCGTGGGCGCGGTAACCATCGCCACCAACATGGCCGGCCGCGGCACCGACATCGTGCTCGGCGGCAACTTTGAAATCACGGTCAACAACAAACTAGCCGCGGAAGGCGTCCTCCCCGATACCGTCACCCTCGAGGAAAAACGCCTGAAGTACGCCAAACTCTACGAAGAGATGCGCGACGAACAGAAAAAAGTGCTGGAACTGGGCGGCCTGCACATCATAGGCACCGAGCGCCACGAGAGCCGCCGCATAGACAACCAGCTGCGGGGCCGCGCGGGGCGCCAGGGCGACCCGGGGTCGTCCAAGTTCTTCCTGTCAATCGACGACGACCTCATGCGCATCTTCGGCGCCGAAAGGATCAGGGCAGTCATGGACCGCCTCGGCACCCCCGAGGGCGAGGCGATAAGCCACCGCTGGGTCTCCGGCTCAATCGCCGGTGCGCAAAAACGTGTGGAGGGGCGCAACTTCGACATCCGCAAGCACCTCAAGGACTACGACGACGTAATGAACCTCCAGCGGCGCGAGATATACGGCCTGCGCCAGCGCATCCTGCGCGGGGAGAACCTGAAAGACGAGATGCTCGACCAGATAGCCGCCTCCCTTGAAGACCTCGTGCTCAAGTATGCGCCCGACAAATCGTTCTCCGACGACTGGAACTTAAACGCCCTCTACGAAGAGGCCCAAACCGCCTTCGGCATAGTCTACAGAATACCGGAAGACGATGTCAATTCCAAAATACAGGATGACGTCTTCGACGAGATGTGGATCCTCATCAAGGCGCGCTACGAAGAGAAAGAGGCCCGCTACGGCGCGGAGGGGATGCGCAAGTTCGAGCGAGCGGTCTTCCTCATGGTGATAGACAACCTCTGGAAAGACCACCTTTTCGAGATGGACCACCTGAAAGGCGGCGTGCAGTTCCGCGCCTTCGGCCAGAAGAACCCGCTCTACGAGTACCAGCGCGAAGGGCTCAAAATGTTCCGCGAACTGCGCTCCGCAATCGCCAAAGAGGTGTCGGGCTACCTCTTCCGCTTAGAAAAAGCGGAACGCGCGGTTTCGACTGCGTTCTCCGGAGCACGCACGGTCCACGACAGCTCAGCCTCATTCACCACCGGCCCGTCGTCAACATCGCCGGACGCAGTCCGCCAAAGAATGCCCGCCCAACTCATGACAAACCGCGGCGGAGACGGCGGGCAGCCGGGCCCTAAACAACCAATCAGAGTAGGCCCCCAAACTGGCCGAAACGACCCCTGCCCCTGCGGCAGCGGGAAAAAATACAAAAAATGCTGCGGTGCCGGCGAGTAAATTATGGGACAAGGCTTTTTTTTCACATTCGAAGGGATCGACGGCTGCGGCAAATCTACCCAACTGGCCCGCGTGGCAGAGGCTCTGCGCGCCCGCGGCGCAGACATCCTCATCACCCGTGAACCCGGCGGCCCCCCAATCAGCGAAAAAATCCGCGAGATTCTCATATCCCCCGATAACAAACGGATGTACCCCGAAACCGAGTGCCTCCTCTACCTCGCCGCTCGTGCACAGCACATGCGCGAGATAATCAAACCCGCGATTGACAAAGGGCAAACAGTCCTATGTGACCGCTTCGAACAGGCCACTTTCGCATATCAGGGCTACGGCAGGGGACTGGACATAGATTTTCTAAAAAACACCAACAACTTCGCCGCCAGCGGAATATCCCCGCACATAACCTTCATCTTCGACATTCCCGTAGAACTCTCCCAACAGCGCCTCTCCAAAATAGGCAAGGGGAAGGACAGGCTTGAGAGCGAGGGCGCGCAATTTTTCCAAAAAGTAAGAGACGGATACCTGGCCGCCGCGAACTCCTCCCCCAACAAAATAAAACTGCTGGACGGGGCAAAGGGACGGGATGAGTTGACAGAGGAGATACTGGGTATTATATCATCATATATCAAAAATTTGTAAATTGGGGTTTATCGGTGTGATGGATATGCGGTTTCGACGGAACAAAACGATTTTGTAGGGGCGATCGTCCCCGATCGCCCGCCGGAATTGCGATATTGCGTTTGATTTCAACGTATAACGCAATCCATGCGTTGGCGGGCGACCGGGGACGATCGCCCCTACGGGTATTATCGTTATCAAAACCCGGATTATTGGTGATTTTGACGTTTAATCATGTTAATCCTTTAATCATGTAAATCATGGTTCAGACAAAAAAGGCGAATCATCCCACCGATAAATTCCCATTTACCGCCCAAAACATAAAAAGCACAGCCCCACAAAAGGCGCGGCTCGTGGCGGCGGATTGCGGTTGCTGCGCTATTGCGGTGCCGCGGAGTCCTGCGAACACCTCAGCGAGAACAAGCCGCTCTTGCCGTAGTAGTCATTCCTGTCCACGTACTCGTAGTTGTAGCCCATGTCCCGGTACCAGGCGATGTCCGCACCGTACTCCGTGGCGCTCCACCAGTAGCCGTAGTAGCCGGCACCGTAGAAACTGCCACCTGAGTAGCTGCCGCCGCCCGGCGGGGCCGAAAAGCCGTAATCGTCAGTTGCGGCTTTATGGTCTTTACCCGTAAGCCACCCTGTCTTCGACTTCAATTTTGTTCCTGCCGTTTTTTTCCCGCCCACAAAATCCGTCAACGCCGTCCACTCCGCATCGCTCGGCAAATGCCACCCCGCAGGGCAAGCCTTCAACGCCGTCTTCCAGTCGTACAATCGTCCATATTCCTGACAGTTACTTTCTTCATTATCGTAACAGACGGATTTACCGGTCTTATAATTGAGATTCTCCGCCATCCACGTCTGATTCCCAATCTTCACCGTCCGGTACGTCTTCCCATCCCGCTTATCGGTAAAACTCCCACCCTGCGCGTTAACCGCCGAAACCGACAACAGCACCGCAGCCGCCACCGCGCCCAAAACGCGGCCTGCAGCACGCCTGCTTTTACTGCCGGCTGATGCGTTCATCCTGCAAGCTCCTTTGGGCTAAGTCATGGTTAAACAGCCATACCATAAATCTACATTATATTGGCCGGGATAGCAAGGGCAACGCCCTGTGCCGCAAAAGGCGCGGCTCGGGGCGGCGGATTGCGGTTGCTGTGCTACCGCTGTGCCGCTTTGTCCTCCAGGCAACGCACGCTACGCAGGGATGTCTTGTAGTAGCCGTACCTGCCCACGAAGTCGCTGCGGTAGTACATGCTCCAGCCCCAGGCGCCGTTCGCACCGTCCTCCGTGGCGCTCCACCAGCTGCCGTAGTTGCCGGCATTGCCGAAATCGCCGCGGGAATCGCCGTAGCCGCCGGGCAGGGCCGAAAAGCCGTAATCGTCCGCAGCTGCTTTATAGCCATTAACTTCAACCACCCACTCCGTCTTCGACTTCAATTTCCTTCCTGCCGTTTTTTTCCCGCCCACAAAATCCGTCAACGCCGTCCACTCCTTATCACTCGGCAAATGCCACCCCGCAGGGCAAGCTTTCAACGCCGTTTTCCAGTCGTACAATCGTCCATATTTCTGACAATTACTTTCTTCATTATCGTAACAGACGGATTTATCGGTCTTATAATTGAGATTCTCAGCCATCCACGTCTGATTCCCAATCTTCACCGTCCGGTACGTCTTCCCATCCCGCGCATCAGTAAAACTCCCCCCCTGCGCGTTAACCGCCGAAACCGACAACAGCACCGCAGCCGCCACCGCGCCAAAAACGCGGCCTGCAGCACGCCTGCTTTTACTGCCGGCGGATGCGTTCATCCTGCAAGCTCCTTTGGGCTAAGTCATGGTTAAACAGCCATACCATAAATCTACATTATATTGGCCGGGATGGCAAGAATTACGCAAAGATTTATCGGTAAATAGGGGTTTAGTGCATTCCCTCCACCCCCAGTACCCTCCAATTCCTCCGCTCCCGCCCTATCCGCCGAATCGCAACCCCCAAAAAGATCACATCAGAAAACTGAAGGTATCGCCAAAACAACATCAGCAGCCCGTAACAATCCCCTCAAATTACCCTGATTTCGCGCCCTGCGGCGGCGCGGGTATTTCATGGCAAGGCAGAGGTAATTGCATCAAGCAAGCCCGCCGCAAAAAAAAATATTTTTTCTTGCCCCCGCACGCACACAATTAACATTTTATCAATATTGTCATTGCAACAGCCCCGGCACAACCGGGACTGAGGGGACGCTTGGGGAATCATATATTGGGAAATCAAAGGTACGTAACTTTGATTTGGATGACATTAATATTTATACACTAAACGCATGGAGTACAGCAACCAAATGAGCGCCAAACCGCGCACATCCGGCTATTCGCACTACCGCCTGTACAGTTACAGCTCTGCCCTCACCACGCCCTGCTTTGCCGTAACCCCCCC
>Ga0209755_10009102_pt1 | contig 10520 bp, 13 predicted proteins | sample TergutCo191P1_FD_187301 | JGI IMG/M metagenome (GOLD analysis project Ga0209755, IMG submission 187301) | Cornitermes sp. P1 segment gut microbial communities from Petit-Saut dam, French Guiana - Co191P1 (SPAdes) (version 2) | ecosystem: Host-associated > Arthropoda: Insects > Digestive system...
CCGCTCTTCGCCGGTGAGCGTTACCCGGTATTTGATATTTGGTTTAAGCATAGTTTTCCCCTCTGCTTTTAGTATCGCAGGGGAAGTGTTTTTTAGTCAAGTAATTTTAGACTTCGTGGAGTACTAGGGTGAAGGCAAAAAAGCCCGCCCCCTCTTTTGGGGGTAAAACACAGGGCGGGTTTTTTGCTTCAGGGCGGTCTTAGTTACTAGCCATATCCACCCGTTTACACATCGGGTATTTTCGGAGGTTTGCAATATGCAATCCAAAACTACAAAGCGGTACTATTCACCGCAATTTTCGGCTCACTCCACTATTTCAGTTCGCCGCTTGGCGTGGGCTTTAGGCATCCCAATGACAAAAGCAGTGGATCACATCGTTAAACTATTACCCTCAGTGTTCGACCCTTCAAAAGTCTGTTTATCGTGTAAGGACATAACCAAGTGTAAAGAGTGTGCCTTTTGCTGTTCTGGCTTGCCGCAGGATTTTAGCGCACCTTCGGCACTGTAACTCATTCATTCAAGCCCCTGCCATAGCGCAGGGCTAAGGATTATTTTATGCCATTGCATTATCAAGTTTTTATCACTTTCTCAACTTTGGCAAACTACAACAGGCAGTTAGACAGTATAGCCATTAAATCAACCACAGCCGCCTGTACCACTTTGCCATTCAAACCAGACACAGCAAGTAACAAAACCATCTCCCGCATATTTCACACCATGCAGGAGGCAGAACGGTACATAGCTCATGTGCAGTCCGTTTACAGCCACAGCACACCACCGCTGCCAGTAATTAACGGCGGGCAGCTTTCACTTTTTACGGAGGTTTCTCAATGAAATACTTTAATAATTGCCAGTCAGTAGAAGAAGCAAAAAAGCACTATCGTAAATTGCTCTTGCAGTACCATCCCGACCATGCAGGGGAGGAAGGCGAATCCATCACAAAAGAGATCATAGAGCAATTCAATGCCTTCTTAAAGAGCTTTATGTCTCATTCCTTCAATACATATTACGAGGACAAGGACTATAAGCCAGACCCCGACAACCTCACGCCGTTCCAGGACATCTTACTAAAAGTCATTCATCTTGAGTGCGAAATAGAAATCATAGGTTACTGGATATACTGCTTCAAATCAAAAGAAGTTAAAGACCAGCTAAAAGAGCTTGGCTTCTGGTTTACAGGCAAACATAAAGCGTGGGTATATTCCGGCGGCTCCAAAAAAGGCAGAGCGACCAAAAAGACCCTTGACGACATTAGGGCAGAAAAGGGAAGCCAAAAAGTCAGCAAAGAAGAAAAGAAAAAAGAGAAGAAAAACAAATTTTACAAGATGGTCGGCTAGTTTTTTACCCCCGGCGTATGCCGGGGAATTTTTCAACTTGGAGAAGCAAACATGAAAACAATAACATTTATTCCTACGGAAGTATCCGCCATAATTCCCTACAGCCAGCTTGAAGTTACAAAAGAAAACCTTCACGCTTTCACCGCAGAAATACAACGCCTTGAAAAGCAGCTTTCAAAATGCCCGAAACTCTACGGAACAAGAGGCATGAAAGAACATCCGGCAATATTCCATTACTTCTACGGCGGCACGGATATTTATATCTGCGAGTACGATCAAGACGATGGCTTGATGTTTGGTTTTGTCATTCTTAATGGCGATCTGCAAAATGCAGAATGGGGATATATATCCCTAGAAGAAATTCTGCCCATCGCAATCATGAACATTGACTACCACTTTCAAGAGCAGAGCATAGAAGCCGCACTGCACCAAAAGCATCCGAAGTATTTCAAAAACCCAAAAGCCTAAGTATTAAAGTAAAGAGCCGCCAGACATCACCAGCATATCTGGCGGCTCTTTTTTACCAAAGTAATTTATCCTTCATTGACACCTGAAAACGGTTTGCCGTTGACAGGTGTATTTGTCAAAGACCTCTACAGATACAGGAAACAAGAAGGCTTTTCAAAGCTTCGTTATCTGTTAACCTTTCTCTGTTTTATTTTTTCGTTTTCAGAATGACCATATTCCCCTTCGGTCTGGTAACAAGGAACCCATCACGCTTTCGGAAGCGAAGGAACAACTCGCCATATTCAAGGCTTTCTGTTGTGCCATCAAACTTTTTCAGTTCAATACCACGCCTGTTTCCGTGCTGTATCCGTTTCGGATTCATAAAGATAGCAAAGCCCTGATCCGCTTTTATATCCGCAATCTGCGGAAGTATCGAAACTTCGTGGTAAGGGTATAAATCCAAACGCCCTGGCATTGCTTCAGTCGGTCGCCTCCAAATAGGTCTGCCTGTTGTATCCTCAATGTTGGCAATGTGGTTTAACACCGTTTCATTCAAGAACCAGCAACAGTCTTTCCGCTCTTCGGGCGATACCTTATAAACAGCATCCCTAAAATCCTTCCAGGTCAAATCATTGATAGTATTCCCCGCAATCGTTACCGCAGTAACATCGGCAGAGGCAAACGCACCAGTAAAAGGGTCATTGTCGGCGGTAAGACATTGGCGGTCAAATTCTTGTCCGTATGTCTCGATGAACTCGTCTATGAAAATCGCGCCAAGGTCAACAAAAACATCTTGCTCGAATTCATCAAACCACGGAATATAGCCTGCCAGCGTATGCGCCTTTAATTCTACACGTTCCGCGCCCTTCGGCTTTGACCCTTCAATCTTCTGCCCATAAGCAGTAAGCCAGTTTAACTGTACGCCGCCCCTTTCCCTTGTAGGCAGAAATATTGAAGGAGCCGTCATCGGGCGGTGCCGAACAAGGTTCATCATCACTGACTTTTTGGCTACGTCTTGCATGATTTCAGTTTCATAAACAGGATTAATTAAAAACTGTTCATTAGTTGCCATGTTACCCATCGGCTCGCCTAGAGGTGCTTTTATTACCTGCCAACCCTTTTCGCCCCACGAGACATCGCGCGGATTAGTCCAGTTTTCCGATTTCAGGTTAGGAGTAAAAGCCAGTTCCGCGAGCATCTTGTGATTTCCAGCCCACGCCGCAGAAATGCCCTTGCCCAAATTAAAAAGCAGTTCCCGCCGTGAAAGTTCCCTCGGATTAGCCGCCTGACTTTTGAGTTCTCCCCGCAAACTCTTGACAGTTCCTTCCAACGCCTCAATCTGTGATGACTGGTTAGTTGTTACAGTTTCCAGCGTCTTAGCAATTTCTTCCAGTAGCATTTCTTTGTCAGCAAAATACTCCGCCGCCTTAGCCGGATCAGAAAATCCGGTTTTCTCGATCCGTTTCATCTCGCCCAATTTCTGCCGTATGGTTTGCAGCTCGTCCATAGAATTACGCTCCCTCAAAGTTGTTGATTAAACCGTTCCAAAACAGAACAGCATTAACGCCGCTTTCATTGCCCCTTTCTAATTGCCCATTATTCACTTTCGCCAATGCGAAAGGATTAGCCGGAACATTGCAAATACTAAATTCAAGAAGTTCTTGCTTTCGGAAAATCAAAGCCGTGCCATCCCTGCTATCTGCCTTTGACGGTATTTCAATTTCCATTACCCGAAACCCAACTGACCCCGCGCGTATAACTCCTGCCTTCACCCTCTGCCCGATAGACCACCCGAAAGGGTCAAAAGATTTATCGTTGAAAAACACAACGCCATGAAGCCCACTATCATCAATCGTAAGCCCTTCAATCTTTCCTATCGCGGGAATATCAAACCTGTGCGCCCACTGTACAACAGGATTTTCCATGAACCGCTTAAAATCCCAACCATGCGGATCTACCCGCTCGGCAAACCTGTCAAGGTCAAAAGTTGAAAGCGTCCACGGATAGCCTTCTTCTTCATTACCAAATGTAACAGGCGTTATCAGTTCAACATCACTCGCCACTTTATGCACTCCCGCCGCACTTTTCTTGATACCTAAAAAATCCAGCAGCATAGAAACATCACCCGCGCGATATTCCCCGCCCTTCGTTCTAACAATCATTCAAAACTCCTATCCGCCACGGATGGCGGTTTTACAAATGCTTTTAACGCCTTCTTCCCTTAATGTTCTCATCCGGCAATGGATTGAGGACTATATCGCTATGGCGAAAGCAAAGCTCCTCAATCTGAATAAGCCCTGTCAGCAAAGCGACATGGATAAGCTCAATGACGCTCCTGCAATTAAGCGATGTTAAAATATCTGTTTTGTGGTTTACAACCGTGTTCCGCGAAATATGAAGCAGTGTGGCAATTTCTAAATCTTGCCAACCGTTACAAAACAGCCGAATTATCTCTTTATGCCGAGCCGTAATTTTGGCAGGCGCAGGGTAACATCGCCTCAAGGAAATCCGTTTTTGAACTTCGAGGGATATAAAATCCCTGCCGCTTGCAATCTCATTTAGCCCCTTCCGCCATATATCAATGCCGTCAAACGAAGTAGCATACGAACTAACGCCGTTCAAGATAAAATACATGGCAAGTTCCGGCGGGAATTCCCCGATAACCAAAGAAGCCATTTTGATTCGCGGAAAATCGCGTTTTAGCTCGCCCATTAAATAAGGCGTACAACAGTGGTAGAACCTCGCCCCCATAATCAGCAAGTCAGGTTTGAGATCATAAATTAGGGAATTCAAAGCGTCTTTTTCTAACGCCGTTACCGTTACATTGGAAAAACCCAATTCTTCCAACCGTTTTTTGTAATGCGCGTGGTTGTTGACACAGCGGCTGATCATCAAAGTTTTTCCGTTCATTTTTTACCTTCCACATCGGTTTTACAGTTGCAAGAGCAATTTGCAAAATGCTCGGTTGCTACAAGATTTTTGGGTTTATGCCAAACATCCCCCCACGGTTTTAGTTCTTTTCCTCTCTCTTTCAGAACATCGTTAATCGTTTTAATTCCGGAGTTTATCTCCGCAATATCCCGCTTGCTCTGCGCGTCCTCACTCTCCTGCAATTCGGGAATATCCCACAAATCAAATACCCCACGTTCCTCTATACCAAATCTGATAAAAAACTGACTTTCAAGAATCTGCTCAAATTGCCGTAGTATGGGAATAAGTGTGTATTTCCAGAAAGCCGAATGTTGCTCTGCCGTATCCTTGCCGGAAAGAGCGGTTGACCTGTCGCTGATGTTAGCTACTCGCGGCGGAATACCGTACTTAGCAAGTATCGTATATAAATTCCACCGTTTCAATTCAAAAAGTTTTATTACTTCCGGCGTAAACGATAGCGGCTCAAAGTTAGTTCCCTTGCCTAGCACCGCAATTTTACGCCCTGCCTTTACCGCCCCGTATTTGCTTTCCCACCGCCGCTCAAGCTGGTCTGCTTCTTCCGGTCTAAGCGTCTGTTCTGTTTTAAGAATTCCCTGCGGTATAGCATTATTTTTAAGCAGTTGCGAATTGGCTTTATTGGCAAAATAATCCTGTTCCAGTTCTATGGCAAGCGAAACCAGCGGATTAACCCCACGCACAGGATTCCACGGATTCCATTCCTTAAAGTGGATAATTTCATCGGGCAGGATAGGTATTTGCTCAACACCTGAATGGTAAAACCAGCGGCGCGATTTATTCTTAAATTCAAATTCTATCTCGCCCCTATATTCTCCCTCATGCCTCATTTTTCGCGGGTCAAGTATAAATATCTCTTTTGGAATTCCGCCTGAGTAATCATGCCCGAACCACCAAAAAGCCTCGCCTTCCAAAAACCACCAAGCGGCGGTTTCTTTCCACAGGTCATAACGGCTTAAAGCGGCATTAGGTCTGCGGAACAGGTCGTAAATAATTCCGCGCTCTATATCTTCCCCGCCTTTTTTTACGGTAAAGTCAGCACGCGCAATATTTCTGATAAGTATATTTACAGCGATGTTTACCCAAGCATGGAGTAGGTAAGTATCGGTAGTTTGCGGTTCTGCGCTCAATACATCAAAATCGCCAAAGCTTGCCAAGCCATGCGGTTTCGTGTTTACACCTAACGATTTTTCTTTTTGTTTCCGGCGTTGCGGTGAAAGCAAGTTAAAAATACTCATAGCAGTATTACTCCCTGCTGGACATCAGAAAACACCGCATAACGCAAAGCGTCTAAATAATGGTCATTGGTTTTTACAATCTGTCCGGCTTCATCTCGGCAGTAATCCCAAATCTCCGACAGCACTCCTGTACAGCGTTCGCTAACAAAAAATTGCTTGCGTTCTATTTTCGCGTTGATAAAATCAATCCCGCTTTCAACGCTGTTATTCGCTTTCACGCCTCCTGTTATTTCTTGTATCCGTTCACCCCCCGCAGGGTCGCAATATACAGGCATCCCCAAGGTCGCCCCCATTCCGTTCATACATTCTGCACCACCATAAGTGGCGAGCAACCCCCGCGCCTGTAATTCTTCGTTAAACGACAGAGTAGTCATGTTAAACGCGCCGTAATCGTCCAATACATAAATCACATCGCCCACCCAACCGATTTTGACAAACGTGATATTAAGCCCGAAATCCTGCCCTGCGGCGTAGCGGTCAAAGTCTTTCGGCAAATCGCCAACCTCGACAATCATGCTTTCGTCAAAGCGGTCATAAATAACGCCCTCTGCTTTAACCCAAAGCCCATCACGAAAACGCGCCTTTTGCTTTTCAGGAAGCGTGTCAAGAATATCGCCGATATAGTCTTCCGGTAAATTGTCACGGTTATCATCTGGATTTAGTAACATAGACTGATACAATTCAGGCTTTTCCAGCGGCTCACCTGAAAGAAAAGTACGCTTTAGCACAAAAACCTTATAAGCCCAATGAAGCGGCGAACCCGGATTGCAATCATAAAAAAACAGGTTACGGCAACCAGCAACACGCATAGCAAGCCTTGAATATGCAGTCGTAACCGCCGCATACGAAAGCTGGCTAATCTCGTTAAAGTAAATGGTGTTGTACTCATGCCCAAGGATTTTGTCTGCTTGCTCTTTATCCCCAAGACCGCCAATCCAGATTTCAGAGCCGTTAAAAAGCGTCAGCATACTTTCATGGGCAAGGTATCTATAACCGTTTTTGCCGACAGTCTTATCGAGCCACGGAAAAAGAGTCTCACGCAAAACGCTAGACCGCGCATCTTTCGCCCTGTAACGGCAAATCAGATGGCGACTCCCTGCATACCTCACAGCGCGGAAAATAATCGCCATCACCAGCACGGTAGTTTTGCCGGAGCGCGAACCGCCGAAAAGCAAGATATGTTTCGCCCCACATATCAAAAGAGCAAGAGCCTTTTTCTGAATTACTGTAGGCTTAAAAACCGCGCTGGTTCTCATACAATCTTCCCTCTGTTCCCTATTCGCTGTTATCTGTTTAGAGTCCGTTAAAGTCAGAGACAAAGTTCAATTCGCCCTGTTTCATATCCGCTTTGCCGTTTGTATTGCCAGACCCTAAGCAATTTGTGTCAAAGCTTTGCAATGCCTCACGTTCCGCTTTAATTGCGGTTTGCACCCATTCAGTTACAGTGCCATGCGAAAGTTCCGAAGCGTCCATCAGGTCAAGTTTCTTTTCCACAACTTGTAACATTTTCCCTGTTACTCTGCGGTGCATTTCGCCCTGCGCCTCAATGGTCTTTCGCAATTCGCCCTGTTTCAATTTTTCCACGTAGCGGTCATATTCCATAGCGCGTTCACGCCAGCGGAATTGCGCCGCCCAATTACGCCACACCCTGTAACGCTTCCCGCGCTTTGCCTCGTCTTTTTCTGTACTCTCAACAGCACGGCGCACATTCCGTTCAGAGCCGCAATCCCTGAAAGCGCAAAACGCCGCAAATGCCATAGAACTTTCACCCGCCAGCCGTTCCCAACTTTCAAAGGGCAGAATTTCCGATTTTGCTTCCTCGATAGTCCTGTCAATGTCGGTCATACTTCTGCCCCTGATTTTGCACTGCCGAACAGCGTGTCAGCGTTCACTGCTTCCCGATTTTCCACCCACTTTTCAATTTCAGTTTTCTTGTAGCGCACAGAGCGGTTAATCTTATGAAAAGGGATTTCCCTGTTCATCGTGTAACGCCGTATACTTTGCACCGAAAGTTTTAACAGTTCCGCAACCTCAAAGGCTGTCAAATAGGTATCCATCTCAACCCCCGCTATAAATTAGCCAGGCAGTTTCCCGCCGCCGTATGTATAAAAGATATGCCCTTCGCCTTCATGCTTAAATAGGACATTTGCACAATTTTGAAGGGCAAAGAAAAAAAATCACTTGTTTTCATCAGTGTCAGTTACTTGCTCTTTGGTTTGCTCTGTAGTCGTGTAGGAAACCGACACAACCCGCCCATCATGCAGTTTTGCGGTAACTGATACCGTGCCGTACCGCAAGCCGTCAGCATTGGCTAACATTCGCCCTACAATCTTTTCAGTTTTGTTCTCGTTCATACTTTCCTCTTGCTTGTTTTTTCAGTGTTGTCGTCAATCCACTTGTTCAATACATCGCGCTTGTACATGACCCTATGCCGCACCCTTGTACGTGGAATATCCAAACGGTCAAGAGTTGTTAGGCATATCCCCAAATACGCCGCCGTCTCCCTGCGGCTCAAAATGTCAGGATTGTTAAAATCTGTTTTCATCCCTGCCCCCAAAGTGCAATTTTCAACAACTGTCAAAGTCGTTATAGATAAAATATGGGTCTGCTTTTGTCAAAGTTAAATGGGACATTTGCACAAAAAAAGCCCTCGGCAGTCCGAGGGCTTTTTTTGTGCAATCGTTATCTTGGTTTTTTATGCCGCTGTTGTTTTCTGATTTTTCTTGTATTCCAATAACAAAACCTGTTCAGGCAACAGCCCTGCAAACGTTTCGCGCTGTTTGGCTTGAATAAGCTCCCTGTCTCCTACGGTCTCGTGGTCGCTGTAGAGATCAAGCATTATATCTGTTTTATGCCCTGTCTGCGATTTCAGCAGTTTCTTGTCAAGTTTACCACTCATGTACGAGGTAAAGAAATGCCGCCAGCTATGAAAATCATACTGTGCCGCATCGTCTTTTGAGAAGCCGATTTGAACAAGCGCCTCACGAAGCTCTTTTATAAACGCCTTTCCGTACATCGGCACATCTCGTTTTGTAATTGACCAAAATACAAAACTGTCTGGCGTATCACCCCAAGGATTCTGCCGAGCCTGTTCAACCAAGGCTCTAATCAAATCTGGGAATGGTATCTCTACCGTCCGTGTTTCATTATTTTTTGGAAGCTTCATCCCATCAGCCTTATTCCATGAGCCGCGCACATAGATACAATCCGCCCCCAAGTCCTGAAAGCGCAAAGCCAAAATTTCCCCGCTTCTCATCCCTGTTACAGCCGCCAGCATATTGGCAAGCTTAGTTCGCTCATCAGACCAATCAGCCCTAAAAGCCGCCGCCACCGCAGTCGGAGTTAAAATCTCCCGCTTCCGCTGTATCCCTGAAAACATGATATGCCCTCTTGTCGGATCTCTTTCGATGATGCCTTTGGAAAACGCCCATCGTAATGGCTTAGTTCCCGCCTTAATCACCACATTTTTTCGGGCGGCAGACAAAGGCATTTCCGCCATAAAGTTGATAAATGCGTCAATATCTTTGGCGGTAATGTCGCCCAAAAACCGCCCTTTAAAAAACTGCTCCCAATACAAGGCGATAGCCCGCCCCTGTATCTTGCAATGGCGGCGGTGTATGCTGTGGCTTCGCCGCAGTTTCTCTTTCACGTATGGCGAATTCTCCCAGTTCCAGAAGTTCTCCAGAAAAGCGATAAAATCCTCTGCGGCTTGTGTTTCGCTTAAAACAAAGCACTTTATCCAGCCTGTTTGCTTCATTTCCGCCAGCAGAGTTTCAGCATCATCAGAACCCTTGATTTTGCGAACCGTATCTTTCAAAGATAAATCGTGAACCCTCACAGCCTGTTGTTTCTGCGGTATGCCATCTCGTAGCCACAGGAAAGCCACCTGAACAGCCTCATCGTGGTCTTTCTTTTTGGTAGAAACAGGGCGGAGATATTTTCCGTTAGAGTCCTTAAAGGATACGGAAAAGCAAGAGCGATCGGCTCTTTTGAAAATAGAGAAAGGGTAAGCATTCATAGCTCATACCTCTAAAAACCAGCAATAAAACCGGCTATATGCCAGTTTATGTGCCAGTCGAATTTAGATAATAACTATGAACGCCCATTTAAAGGGAAGTTCAACGCTAATTCCTTATAACATAAGGAATTAGCTACTTGAGCCGCGAAGGGATCGAACCTTCGACCCGCAGATTAAGAGTCTGCTGCTCTACCAGCTGAGCTAGCGGCCCGTAAAACATAAAAATCCGCAATGCTGACACATTTGCGGCTTATGATGAATATATATCAGGGCGAAATTTGTGTCAATAAGCGGCAAAATCGTAAAGATTGAGAGAATCACCGTGTTTTTAACAGTTTTCATTGACCACTTCGTCTTTTCGATATAGTATGGTGATTATAGGCAGTACGTATTTTCGTAATAAACAGATGGAGGTTATCCAATGGCATCAAAAAAGAGCGTTTACTTTTTCAGCAGTGGCAAAGCCGAGGGCGATGCGTCAATGAAAGATTTACTTGGAGGCAAAGGCGCAAACCTGGCTGAGATGACGAATCT
>Ga0209755_10009103_pt1 | contig 10520 bp, 5 predicted proteins | sample TergutCo191P1_FD_187301 | JGI IMG/M metagenome (GOLD analysis project Ga0209755, IMG submission 187301) | Cornitermes sp. P1 segment gut microbial communities from Petit-Saut dam, French Guiana - Co191P1 (SPAdes) (version 2) | ecosystem: Host-associated > Arthropoda: Insects > Digestive system >...
GTGTGTATAGACGAGCTAAAAACACGCCATAATATTCAAATTCATGAGTATTTTCCACATTACATATTTTGATAAACTGCTGTTTCGAAGCAACATTCAGACTGCCAATGGGATTCAGTACAATCCAGCACGTAGCCTAGAGCAGACCCGTGCTGTATATAAAGATTCAGTGCAATGTAGCACGTAGTCTAGAGCAGACCCGTGCTGTATATAACGATTCAGTGCAATGCGGCACGTAGCCTAGAGCAGACCCGTGCTGTATATAAAGATTCAGTACAATGCAGCACGTAGTCTAGAGCAGACCCGTGCTGTATATAAAGATTCAGTGCAATGTAGCACGTAGCCTAGAGCAGAACCGTGCTGTATATAAAGATTCAGTGCAATGTATCACGTAGCCTAGAGCAGACCCGTGCTGTATATAAAGATTCAGTGCAATGCAGCACGTAGCCTAGAGCAGACCCGTGCTGTATATAAAGATTCTAAAACATTTTGAAGCGACGGGTAGACCGGAGATTGAGGTGTATCCGTAACTTATATTTATCAAAAAAAGCAAGAATAAGACCGTGTAGGTACTTTCATATCTACAGTCCGTCTGTCTAGTCCAAAAGCCATTGAATACCGTACAATAATAAGCATCACGCCAAGCACTGTGTCCCACGCTGCAAAGATATATAGTCGAATATGAACAGTGCCCTGAAAAGGAATTCTTATGTAACACTGGGATGTGGAGTTATGCAGTCTGCAAAAAGTCCTACTAAATTGCACGGCGTCATATCCGAAAACATATTATTCCTCACAGTCACAAACTGAAAAACGTACCTACAAAAATTATGCATAATTTTCATCTACATTTAGGCATGTACGGTTGAAATACACGAAACAAGAAGGGGGTCTTCAAAAGAGAGCATTGTTACAAAGGCCAAGTACGAGGAATAACCTACGAATTAAGGATAAGCACAGAAGAATTTGTGCATTATTTGTCTAGAAAGTCGAATGTTCACGCCAGCAGAAAAAATAGTGCAGTTAAGAACCGTCCCGTGCTACAACTTAAAGGCAAACAGATCGGGTCTTAATTTGTATTTAGACACAACAAATTGTTGTGGTCAAGTTCGATAATTTTACAAAGCCTCTTATAATCCGTTTTCAATCATTTTCTGCTTTCCTGATTTATGTGTTTTCGAGTCTACCTAAACCGGACAGCCCGGCACATGAACACAATTCCCGAACTGAGCGAACGAAATAGATCTTATATCCGAAATGAGGGCTGTGAGAAAAAATGTAAAGTCATGATTTTTTAAGAATGACCAAGGCGCTGTACCTACACCGCTGTTATATTATTTAGGCGGCCTTATAACAAGATTTATAGACATCTTGTTTCGAGTGGAGGGATGGATTACTCTCTCCGTTTTAGAAGTTCTCCAGCAACAAACAGAAAGCGATGGCTGGATTCCAGCAGTTCTGTGATGTAATAAAGCAAAAGCTAAGTGTGGCTGGATACTTACATAACACCTATTGTCTATCAGACACGAGGATTTTATAGCATTTGTTCTACGGCAGTTCATCTGTCACGTAATATTGTTGCATCTCACCTGCCTGCTAGGAGAGTAAGTTACAAAATTCCCGGATTTAAGAACAATTTCATCAGGCGCTTTTCGGATAGCGCATTCGGCACAGCGGCTGGCTACAAACTGGGCGGTCCGGGGATCGAAAACCAGTGGAGGCGAGATTTTCCGCACTCTTGAGGACCGGCCCCGAGGCCCACCCAGCCTTCTGCACAATGCGTACCGGTTCTCTTTCCGGGGGGTAATCGGCCGGGTCGTGGCGTTGACCATCCAGTTCCATTTACCGCCGAGGTTAAAGAAAAAGCAGAGCTACACACCTACCCCCTCTGTGTCTTTATGGTATGCTCTAGCAATTTGCCTTTATTTGCAAATAAACATTACAGACTTCATTTAAGTAATTACACTCTAAGTGTTACTAACAAATAATAAAGGCCTGAAATTATATAGAAAATATCCTAGCCATATCAGCATCCAATCTATTTCTAGTTCTGTAAAAACTGCCATACCGGCAATGTATAAGTACACACACAATTCTCTGCAAATCAGGGTCTTCCGTTAGAAGGTGACAGTCGTGCAGCTGATTATGAAATTCACCGCTGTATATGGAAACCGAAAGTTCATAACCGTATTCACAAGATCCCGTTATCAGACCATATCCTGTATCAGTTGAATCCAGTTCACAATCTCACATCCCAATTTTTCATACAGTTGTATGTCCGATTCCCGGAATCGAATCTCCGGAAATGATGTTTAAAGAATATATCGAAACCTACGTCATACTAACGGCTTCGATTTCCACCTTCCACCCCATTTGAGACTCTTTCTTCAGGAAGCAACAGAGACAGAATGCGATGCTAAACATCGGTGTGCTGGCATTAAAGGAAACTGAATGTTCCGAGGATCCCTCTGTGACGTCAATCGCAGTGCCTTATTACTGCACAAGATATCTTTATTTCATTACAATCATTATTATGAAGTTTGTACGGCAGATCGTTAAGGGTCACTGCCGCCAGTCCCAAGACAGTCTCCTACCCGCCATCGTTTTGAATGTTATGCAAATAGAATCTTTCGTAACTCCAGGGGGTAAAGAAATGCCAGTTGTGGAAGGCGGTCTCTTTCGTGAGATTTGACGTCCACCGGGAAGCTACTGTGAAGTTTACGTAGCAGGTGGGTTTAGAGGTAAGGTTGTGCACTGATATTAGACAGGTGTTGGTTTCGAACGGCCATCGTGATCACCGGCTTTCCTGCGGTATATACGGTTTCCCTTAGTCAGTCTAAGAAGGTACGAGTACTTTGCTAGTAACATGAATGTGTCTTTTTTAAGCGACAGCGTAGATAAAAGTTACGTTATAATTTCGTATAGACTGCGTCTTTATATATCTAACACAAATATAAACAGAAAATACCAAACAGGTTTTATCATCAACAAATCGCCCCTCCACTGAGTGTTTCAAATTAAGTAACACACGATCATAGGGACTGAACCCCTTTTTGTCTTGTCAACTTGGAAGTCATTCAAGAATTCACTGCAGTACTGTCCATCCAGTATCCACTCATATTAAAGCATATGTGAGCACAAAAAGTTTTACAAGACAAACTTTTCAACATCGGATATCCTATTTGTCTGTTTTTTTATTTTCTAATATTTGTATTCTTTCTTGTGTGTCGCTATGTCTCTCCCGGCCAAACAAAGACGCACAAAAATGTTTTACTGGAAGTACAGCGACATAGATCATTTATAACATTGGAAAGTCCAAATAATTCCTCTTAGGAGACTTACAAAGAAAGAAATATCCCCCCTGCCACTTATATCGCCTTTTGTCTCTTACTCCACATTCTCTCTCGCGAGAATTTTTCTTTCTTTCCTCAGGATGTGTACAAAGCAGCAAAGCAGTGGCATATAGCGATGGTGCTGCAGCCTAGTGACAAGGGACATATAAATAAGAAGCTCTTCCCCTTCTCTCTGAGGGTTTTGGCGCTGCAGTCACAGCCTCCACAAAGTTAACGTGCGTACTGTCTCTAAAGTAACGTGACAATACTGACGTTTCGATACAAAAAGCAAAGTCGAATGAAAAGTTTCACTCTTCTTAACCAGCTGACTAAATTTCAGTGTTCATCGTAAATAACGTAAATGCGAACATCTTGTCCTGTGTTTCGTTGTAATGGTCGTCATTACACGGACGTTTCTGCAATAAAAGCAGTTCTTGTTTCAGGCGGCAGAATAAACAGGAGTATAATTTGGAGAAATAAGTAAACAGATTAGATAGCATTGAAGGGTAAAGCATGGTGGTAACAGTGTGCCATAATACTTCACCAGTAATACAGAGAGATATGCATTCTAGTTGAGAAAAACATCCTGCAGGTAGTGTCGTATAAGAGAATAAAGAAATAGGATATAGAGTTTGTTAGCAGAAGTGTGGAAATTTAAGACAAACTGGGAAAAATAAGGGAAGATGTCCGCTACATTTAGGCAAAGGGGGTGTTAAGACTTTCCAGAATATAAAATCGGGATCGTAATATACAAGAAAAAATGTCTGAATACGAATAAGGAAGTAGATTACCAGGATTAAATAAAGTGATTTAATAATTTAAAATTATTTAAACAATACAAGTACTTGAGATCTTCGCTCTTCCGCGATGTTAAGCAGCGTAGATTAGTAGTTAAGTGCCGGAGTTTCGTGACAACCTATCGGCCCATCTTTAAGGGCCGAGCATTCTTCTTGAACCTAACACCAATATGTTGTCCCGAAACGTCATAGCTAAATACCCATCTACCCTGCGCAGTATCTCATACGAGCGAAGATCTCATTCACATAGCGGCGGAAGCCTAACATCATGCATCATTTAATGGAGATGGGCATTTTACCGTGACACCATGGGGTTAATTGGAAGATAGTCGCAGTAAAACATCAATAAAATGGAAGAATTGATCTAAATATATAGAAATCAATGGCCGTCTCATGACTCATCTCCATATAGCGCCAAAATTAAGAATGACTGGGGCTACGCTTCCAATCCCCCTTTAATTTCAACGCCTTCATGTTGGTAAGACATAATGCACATTCATGAGAGCAGAATTAGTAAAGTAAACAGAGGATATACAGCCTATGGCTGACTCACATAAGATAATTACCATTTTTATAGTGTTGTAACAGTAGTGCAGACGATATTTGAGATCCTGACAGCAGAGTGGTAAGGATTCCAAATGTCTAGAATGTGACTATGTACAAGACTTCCAAGAAACGTATCCTTGGACTGTTTATACTGTTGAAGATGAAGGAACCAAGTCCATCGCAACATCGAGAATCACTCAACTAATGATACCGTGTCGCATCCCACAATTATTTAAATCTTCAGTATTAAACACATTTATACTGCTGCAGCTTCTCGGAAGGCCCAATGACGTCATAGTGATTATTCTACTACTGTTCCAACCGCTAAGAGTCAGTGGTTTAATCTGTCTGAAAAACAGCAGTCACAACGGCTAACATTTGAAAGGGACAGAGATTTCAACCACGCTAAACACAGCAACGTCAAAATGAACGTTAAGTTGCTTTCTTAACTTCTCGTTGGTGTCAATTTTTATAACTGTTGAAATCTTAAAACTTATTTGGAGCAGAAATACCCTCTTTCCTTCTATTTGGACAACCCCAACGACGGAAAAAAAATGCAGCAGTTTTTATCTCCATCTACACTTTGCTGCTTCTGTGAGAGCAGTACTTGAAGGATGAACATGGAGGAATGTAAATCTAGATTAGATTCACGATGTAATCCACAGCTATCGTATTCCAAGGACTGGGCCATTCTTTACGAGTTCCTTAAAAACATACACAAAGGAAAAATACTCAACAAATGCACGACTTTATTTTTAAAAAACCGTACCTCACTTCCTTCAAAGGCTGGCGACAGAACGGAAGACAGTCTGGAGGAACAGCCAGCGCAAAGGCACACGGTTCATGTTTAAGTAATCTCTGCCAGGGCAACAAAAACGACTGCATATTGATCGCTGCTACTTCTCACAGCACTATATTAAAAAAAAATGTAGTCATGTCAAAGAAGCATGAGGCAGTTCTCATCTCTTCCAAAAAGTTTTTCTTATCTCGTGCTTTCTCCGTTTGTAAGTTACCTTTTTTGGGTGTTAGGCTATCGACGTTCTATAATGCGTAAAGCGATCTACAGCCAACATGAGCGTCTTCCCTAATATTTATTAAGAGTACCAGACGTTAACATTTTATTCAAGCCGTGTAAATACTTCATTTTCACCCAATGGCGTATAAGCATCAGGAAATTAAGCTTAGGCACAAACGCCTAAAATTGAATTATGAGGAGTTTCAAGATTTAACTCAAGACATATCAGCAGGATGACCAAATCTAGGAGAATCCGAGAGGAAGGCATGTAATAAGAAAGGGGAAGAGAAATGCATATATGGTTTTGAGTGTGACAACTAGGCGTAATGATAGATATTTAAATAAATAGACTGGAAAGGCGTAAATTGGATTAATTGGGATCGGAATAGGAAGAAATGGCGGGGTCTTGTGTAACCGTGTTCCATAAAATACGGGGAACTTCTCGAATAGTTTCTCAAGAAGGATTGCGCTCCATGCAGTTAGTTCGTCAGTCAGTCAGCCATTCAACTAGACAAAAAGACCAACTTCTCGCTGCTGACCAACTGACTGTTGCGACACGATAGATTACGTAAGCTAAAGACTAAGAAGGTGGGATTTAATCCAAATCATACAGTGCAGCAATCCTTAGGTCGTAACTGACCCAGTAAATAGCTGCAAGCTTACAAAATTGGCCGGAATAGCTTATACCAATATAGTTATAATTTAGGTTATGGACAACCGCGCTCGATTTGCGGCAATAGCAGAATTTCAGGCTTTTCAGTGGTGTAATGAAGATTACTGTCTTCTGGGACGTGACAACATGTAATGTGGTAGAGAGAAACATTGGGTTAGGTGGAATCTGCAGCCTCCAACTTCAGAGTAGAAGACCTTTCTCTATTCCACTGAACCAACTGTCCAAAGGTTACATCAAGTGCTGTCCTTGGGGGTTGAAGAGGCTGAAGCCTGGTGCTTGTTATCTAGCTTTACCTATTGTCACAGTAAAGATGTGTCGAGCTGTTGTCCTACTCGCTTAACAGTTGGTGCTTCATTAAATGCCAGGAAAAACTTTACTGTCTAGCATCGCCTTTTACGGGTATTTCCTATTCAATCACAACATTCTAAACCACCAATTACACTCTTTTAAGTAGACACCCCGACTGTCTACAAAAGATCTCCCACATGTTTCTGTCTCTCTGGAAGATTATCAAGCAGCTTAAAGTTTTATAAGCAGAAATGTCTAGGGACGAAAGTTTCAAAGTGGTTTAAAATTGAAGTCTACAGAGCACTCAATCAAACACACGACAATGGTTTAAATCCTCGAAGCATGAAGTTCATTTATATAATACACAAAAGTCCATTTGTGCCCCACAGGAAGCACATGTCATATTCTTTACGAAGAGCACTCGACTAATTTGTTGACGGCAAATCCCCTTTTTAATTCTGGGTATCCCACAAAACACGAAAACACTCTGCAGACAAAATGCAAATATTCGTTAATACAAGGCAGACGGTATACATCACAGCCACAGTACTTTAAAGTTTCAATCCACAGCAGTATATACAAGGTACAAAGTTTTACTCGGAAATGTCAAATATAATTATTTATTTTCAGAGATTAAGATTACAACAAATAGGGTGTGGTCCTGAAGATGGAGGCAGAATAATGCTCAGTGAAGGTAGGTACATTCCACCGTATACAGGGCATTACATACCATAAGACTTACTTCAGGATAAGTTAGCAAAGAAGTAAAGACTAAGCCAAACTCAATTAAGGGTAAAAATGATTACAAATCTTATTCTTCATTACACGAATACGTTAAGCACAGTGGCCTAAAATTTTAAGGCAGTTAATAGGCGTATTGTTTTGAAAGACGCTGTCAACTGCTAAGATTATATAATGGCCAGGGTAGGTGAATAAAATATGAGAATGGAACACTGATCGAACGATTGTAGTAGGCGTGAAACGAAAACTCCGAAAACAGTCACAAAATACAACCGTGAGCTGGCAGTGTAGGTTGAAAGTGTAATAAATTCTACTAACTATAACTTTTTTGGCTAATTTTAAGTGTCGTTATTAGATTCATATTTGAAATTTATTTTTTTAGTATTGATAATGCCCTACACATTATCGCAGAGTTGAATAGATTATAACAGTACCGGTGAAGCCATTTAAATCAAGAAACACAAATATGAACGACGGCAAAGTTTAGTTTCTTCCCCTGACTGAGACAGGAAGGTGACAAATGTGCATTGGTAATATCTCGCAGAGGTGCTAATTTGTATCGTTATAGCACAGGAAGGGGTCCACAGCGAATAGCTAATGGTCAAAGTGTGGACATAATTAAGAGCCAGACAGGGTGTACCGTGTAGGCCTACCGTGTCTGAAGGAACCGAAAACAAATAGCGAGGTGCACTACCAGAGTTGCTACAGGGACACATCGCACTGAATAGCGCTAATGGACACTGTCAGCCTCGTAACCGGCACTCCCCTCTCGATTGCTTATTGCAACCAACCGCCCCTCTAGCATCAGCGTCAGTAGCATTTAATGACGTACGCTATGAACATGCAACACATTTGTAATATCGAAAATTAAATTCAGTTTAGAATCAGAGCAAACACTATAAACTGACGTAATCATCGCACAACCTTGGCTGGGAATCACATATAAGTAACACAGCAAATTACATTGATCGCTAGAACTTCTTTATTGTAAATAATACCTGGTTTTTTTAGAGAGAACTTCCCACATAAAATAATCGCCTTTTTACGTAGCTACTTTGAACGCGAAAAACATACACACAAGTAACTATTTATCTGTTGTTCAAATTCATTCTACGACTGAAGACGGTGTGTATTTCTTTAAAATTTCTCGGTTTCTCTTAAAATTCCAGTCATGTGAAATTATTTAAAAAATTACTAACCAACGGATATGTATAATTAAGTAGATTTATAACGTAATAAGCGAGCCATAATACGAGTTTCTAGGTAAAAACGGGGTGCACATAAGACAGCGATTCAAACAGCAGAGGCGGTGTATAATACCGTAACAATGAGGCGCGTTTACATAACCATTGTGGTCGTAGATAAGCAATTAGTATTAAAAACCCTAGTTGTGTGCCTGTAGCCTTAATTATCCAGCACGAAAAACGCCTGCGCCGTCTGGTACCCTCTACTGCGACCTGTCCATATTATCCCACATTATCTTATAAACGACAAGATTTTAGGGAAAAAAAAGTTGTTGAACATAAAACTGTCGTTTGATTTTCTCTACAACTTGATGACTGAAATATATTTCAAATTAGCGTCATTTTTGTGAGATTTTCAAGAAACTTCCATTTTCTCGACTGATCTTCGAAAAATGCCCACATACAAAATTTCATGGAAGTCTCTACTGTGGGAAACGAGTTGTTTCATGCGGATGGGCAGACGGGTGAGCTAATAGTCACTTTTTGTAATTTTGCGAACGCGTCTAAAAAAATAGAACATTATGTTTATGGAAAGTAGTCAGCATCCTCATAAAATGGTTCTGTAAATAGTAATGAATTTAAGAATTCCGGCGGAATGAAGGAATACGAAAATAAAGCATAGGCTCTTGGTTGTTCTGATGGTTGTTCCTCTGAACTCGAAGAAGAGACATAAAGACAGAGACACAGAAAAATATACAAAAGCAAGCCTGGAGGGAAAGACGTGTGATTTCTTTAAAAGTATACCTGAGCCCTTCGGGCCCCTGCGTGGGTTGATAAAATTCAGAAAAAGTACTGGCAGGAATTTTATATCAGTCACCTACTTTACGAAAGTTTTCAACATAAATAGCGTCAGTTACATACTATACAAAACGACATGCCTCTAGAATTCAGCTAGTTGAAGTAAGTTACATCTACAATCCAAACGATCTGACTGAAAATATTAGGTTATCTTCTTTGTATAACCACATTATATTGCATTTAAATTACAGATGAACCCGGTTATAACGACATCGGTTTATGTGACACCTCGTATGTAGCGTCAGATATTCTGTGATGCCACTGAATTTCTCACTGTTAATCATAACATTATACTCCTCGGTTATAAAGACACCCGTTTATAAGGACACAAAGTATTCCTTTAGTAACGTTATAAGAGAGATCGACTGTATTTGTTCCAACGTAATAATTATAATACTCGTAATAATAATTCCTCCGCTCTGACAAATAACTCAACCATAATAAACTATTTTTAGCGAAAAGATAACCCATTATTTTCAATTATAAAATTACCGTGCAGCATAAAGGCGTGCAAACAATGACGAAACAAGACAGGCAATATATGGATAACATAACACTGAGGCGCCTTCTTGCAACCATTGTCACAGTGGAAAAGCAATAAGCATTACATATTCCGGTTGTGTTTTTGTTGCCTTAGGAATCCAGCGCGGAATGCGCATAAGCACTATTGTCATATGTGGCATGCCCGGCTCGACAATATTTTTCCACACTCTCTCACACACGGCACGATTTTCTTAAAAAAAATCTTTATGGGACATAAAATGAGTGTTTTTATATTTTCTACAAATTTTGTCTGAAGCATTTATCATTCTACAGAGATCTTAGTGAGATATGACCACATGTGTATTGTTCTTCATGTAAGGTACTGTTATTCTTGTCCGATTTTAATGCAACTTGAATTTTCTTGACAGTTTTGCGAAAAATACTCAAATGCCAAATTTCAGGAAAATCCGTCCAGTCGAAGCCAAGTTTTTGCATGCCGACAGAAGGAAGGAAGGACGGACGGACATGACGATGCTAACAGTCAATTTTCGCAATTTTTCGAACACGCCTGAAACTGTAAGAGGACTAGAGATATCAAAAAAT
>Ga0209755_10009104_pt1 | contig 10519 bp, 8 predicted proteins | sample TergutCo191P1_FD_187301 | JGI IMG/M metagenome (GOLD analysis project Ga0209755, IMG submission 187301) | Cornitermes sp. P1 segment gut microbial communities from Petit-Saut dam, French Guiana - Co191P1 (SPAdes) (version 2) | ecosystem: Host-associated > Arthropoda: Insects > Digestive system >...
AAATGAAATGCGTCCAATTGCAGACAGTTCCTTATGGCAGTCTGCGAGGAAGATATCACTGCGACAGGTAACCATGCAGCAGGTCAGCTGTATTGCACAATTGACCCTGTGCATGTGACAGGACATTCTCCAGGCCATGCCACTTAGTTTTATTCAATATTTAAAAAACTACTCTTTCTATCCTATAACCAAAATCAGACAATTTAGCGTCCTGGTTACAGCATGAAAACTGCGCTCTTCTGGATTATTATGCGGAGAGTAGTAGTAATTTCGTACCGATGTTTTGGAACAACCCTTGAAGATGAGACCCGATAGGCTGTCCAGAAACGTCAGTAAGAAATTACCACTACTAGCTGCATAATAACCCAGAAGAGAGCAGTTCTCATCTTCTTCCTGGAGGAAGCCTGAAATTGCTCTTGGTTATAATTTATTTGATCTTTGGGTAAAGTTACTGAAAGCAGAGACTGTCACAGGAAGATCAGGACAAATGGGAGCCTTATCTGTATAAGCTTAGTTTGTTTTAGTTGTGACCCTGTTATTCAAGGTCAGAATTTTGTCTAGTGCAGAGAACGTAAAGTTACAAACTTCACATTCCTAACAGTAAAAATGTGTGACCAGAATCACCTTGTTGACACACAATAGCCAGAGAGTCCATAATGCTGTCTCCCCATCCAACAGAGGACCCGGACGATGATGACATATCTACGCGCCGATATACTCGTCGTGTGATGACAAGCACAACTGTCAATATGGTCACGGTTACAGCGTAAGCAACCCAGACTGAGGTGCTAAATGGCAACTCGTATATCACTGACACCTTAGACAGTGAAGGTTTCAGAAACATGAAGGCTCCCCTGCAAAAAACGAAATGTGTCAGGGAGCGGGCACTGCTGTCGCATATAACTGTCTTTTGTGACCATGCCTTGCACTACTGTAAGGGTGCATGCACAATGTCTATCTTGCCAAGGGTTGCAGTTTTCAATACTAACATTACTATGTCTGTGTTTAAACAACATAGCATCAGTAGAGATAAATGTAAAGTTGCCCCTTTGCATGCCACAAAGGCGCAGGTGGGAGTACAAATATAGCTCCACTCATTCTTAATCTGAGCAATATTTTGAGGTTTTCGGTCAGCTCCAGGACCCGGCCGCTTCACCCCCGATGAAGGTTTCCACAGTATCCACTGAATACGAGGCTGAATTGGTCCCAGAAGTGGTTCACACAACTTAGAGAAAAGAAATCTGCTATAGTGTTAGAGAAAGGTAAGGCCTGGAAAGGCCCTGAGGGTTCCAGAAGGTTGAGGCTCCCAGATTTCATTACAATCAACACATGAAGGTGGTAAGTTTGTCAGCCCTAGGCACAGCCACCTTTACACCCAGGAGATACCCGAGGGAAGGATTATGTCAATGTCAATGAAAAATTCCGATGACACAATCAGGAATCAAACCCATGACCTTCTGGCTTATAGCACAGTGCCTAAACCAACTGCACCATCACGTGCCCCCACGGTCAAGCCCATAGGTTAGTCAGTATATTAATTGAGTTATCCCAAATCCTGTCAGAACAGTGCCACAAAATTTAGATCTCCCTTATTCTTGAACAATAAAGGTTTACCTAGATAAAGTATTAAATGTCCTTTTGACAAAGTAAGAAACTGGACACAATATACCTGTTTGTGTCATCTCATATATGTAATACTATAAGAGAAAGCAACACTTTGCACTGTGAAAAGTGAACAATGTAATGGTGCAAGCAATATCTAATGTCTGTCCATTGTATCCATTCGTTTCTATGTCTGGGAAACAATTTTACATTTATGTTTTGCAGACACTTAAGTTGAATCCTGAGGGGAACCAAACTTCCTCCTCAGCTTCTCAGTGCATCATCCAATTTATAAATGCATGCCCATCATACAGACACTTTAAGTATATAAAGTAACAGCAGTACAGAGTAACCTTTTAAACCACAGTGGTAACTATGTGTACCACTTGCTTAACATTAAGAAATTGTGCATTTTATCCACACAGTGCTTTTGTGTGCCACATGACTTGCAATGAACAATTATGTCTGTATACACCTTAAACCAATTGGTCTTTGTAACAGAGTTGTGGTGTGCTTTCTGTGAGTAAAGAGCCAAGGTTTTTATACTATAAACTTGAATGTGAAGGGAAACTATAATCTTACCTGAACAAAACTGTTTCTCCAGCATAATCAATAACTTGCAGGCGCTCTGTTTTAAACAGAAGTGCAACGGCACTAATCTCACATTTGCCACACTGCAGCATTCCAACTACTCCATTAAAACATTCTGAGCCATTTATGGGATACCCCCAGGTGTATGCAAAGTGTGGTTGTATACTGTAATATACACAAGTAATTAAATTTAGTGCATGATATCCTTCTTTCTACATTCATGGGAGTACACAAGCTGGCTTAGGATTGTTTGTCACAACCCCATTCTAGTATGGATGATGAAATAAAGGCAGAAAAGTGAATGAAAAATAAGATGAAATCCAATTTTATGTTTTGTTTACCACGCATCTCTGTACAATCTTGTAAATAAAGCCAACTTGTTGCACAATTCTTAGTACATTTATCAATCTCTACATGTTTCGGGCGACTATGTGCCGATCATCAGGAGAAACAATTGTGTTTATGTGACACTTGGTACTTGTTATTCTGTGTGGATGGCTGTCTGGTATTCATACCAAGTATCAAGTGTCGCATAAACACAGTTGTTTCTCCTGATCATGGGCCCATAGTCGCCCGAAACTTGTAGAGTCTGATAAATATAAATATACTAAGAATAAATTGTGCACCAAGTTGGTTTTATTTACAAGAAGAAGAAGAAGAAGAAGAAGAAGAAGAAGAAGAAGAAGAAGAAGAAGAAGAAGAAGAAATCCAGTTTTAAACTTTTCTCAGACACTCCTTTCAGGGATCATACCTTAAAACTAAATTCATACATTTCGAAAGAGTTCACCATTCATTTTGTCATTTAGCAGCTTTACTGTGACAGAAATGTCAAGGTTATACATTACCTAAAATTCAGCACACTGGCAATGTTGCTCAAAAACACATAATTAACCTTACTGTCTGTGTTGATATGTCTGTACTGAAAGTCCATGAAATTCTCCCACGTATCTTCTCCCAGCTATAAAAAAAAAGCCATCTTAGATAAAAAGAAGGAAGGCAATGTACATATAACATTGAGGTACCATTGCATAGCCATTGATGTCATGGAAAAGCAATAAGTATTACATATTCTGAGTGTGTGTCTGTAGCCTTAGTTATCCAGCATGTACACTCAAGTGCTATATTATGTTGTCATCTGTGACTTGTCTCTTTCTACAATATTTTTCCACATTATCTCATGAATGGCATGATTTTTGGGAAAAAGTCACTGAACAAAAAATGTGTGTTTTGATTTTCTCTAGATTTGTCTGAAACATTTCTCATTGTAATAAGAATTCAGCAAGATATCATAAATGTACGTACGTTTTCATGTGAAACACCCATTATTATTGTCAGATATGAATGAAACTTGAAATTTTTCAACAGATTTTTGAAAAAAAATCACATTTTAATATTCATGAAAATCCATCTAGTGGCAGCCAAGTTGTTCCACACGGATGGCTAGACGGATGGACTGATCAGCAGACATGACAATGATAATAGTCACTTTTTTTGCAATTTTGTGAACGTGCTTTAAATTAATAAAAATGCAATTAATACTTATAAACATTTATGAAGTCAGTAATAAATTACCTCTAATGCTGGTGCTGGTGCCACTAGCACCACCACCACTTTTGTTGTGTGTTGTCTTGTAATTGTATTTTAATTTTATTAGAACATAATTAATTTCCTTAGCTTTCTTTCATGTCCATATTGTTTATTCTACTTATTGTAGATTTACAGTGGGTGCTAAGGACAATATTTTGGCCTAGGAGAGAGGAGTGGAGAAACTACACAACGATCTCCATTTTTAAGGGGAATGTAATAGGCTGCATAAACAACATGCAGAAGAGACCAAATCATATATGAATAGACACTAACAAAGTGGATTAAAAAAAAAATGTGATGGTGTGCACTGCATTGAATCAGCTCAGCATAACCTTAAATAGTAGGCTTCTACAATTATGGCAATGAGTTTTGGTGTCCATGAAAATTAAGAAATGTAGTGACCATCAGCTTCTCAAGGACTTTGCTCCATGAACTTTGTTAATTAGAATTTACATGATTCTTCACATCTTTTGTGGCAATAAAGTCACAGTTCAAGGTATGACATATATAGCTGGTTCACCTGAACACCATAATAGCCACAAATACTGGATGCTTATAGAATTCTACAACATACCAAAACGACAACTGGAATCGTTATCCCTCCATAGTCAGTTCGCTGAGGTGTTGAGGGAAGCTGCAGCACTGGGTTCCAGTAGCGAGGAGGAGTGACAGTCAGGGATTGGTTAACTCCAACATGATACAGATCCTGCAGGAATGTTTGATTCCATCCCATTTCTTGGTACAACACAGTCACATGGCTGTCTAGAGGTAGATACACTGATTCCAGAACACAGTTTGATAGCTTGTCTTCAGACAAAAGCAGCCAGTAATGCAGTCTGCTAAATAATCGCTGTCTCGAAGCCTACACAGAACATACATGTTTTGAAAGCACATTAAAAGTAGATATCCTACATGCTTCCCAAAACAACACTCAGTATTCTAACATGTAAACAGAAACTAAACCCAGAGGAACTCACTAAATCTTATCAATTATTGAATTCTCCTCTTTCAGCAATGCCATTAATTGCTCAACATTGATGAGCAGGAGGTATACATGTACTTCAACATGCCAAAGTTGTAGCAAGGCAAAGATCACAAGTAAACTTGTCTGCTGCTACAGAGGAAAACATTTGGTAGAAAATATAGAGAGTTGGACACTTAGAATATCTGTCCAGTAACAGAGGTGCCAGTTTTTAGAGAATTTCAACAACAAATGAATCATACATGAAGTTTTAAGGGCAGTGGCAATTTACGAGATGCATCCAGAAAGTATAAACCAATTGCATATAGAGGCCGTGCAGGTTATGCGTGCACTTCCTGTAAGGGTTAGTCACCTTCTTTCTGTCAAGAGGATCACGTATATTGCATAATATGATCTCATAACTTTTTCCCCCATTTGCTGTAGTCCTTAACAATAAACACCAATCTGGAAATCCAGCTGCCTGTGATGTGCAGTCAGAAATATGATTTTTAAAGGCAAAGAATGTTTGACCAGTGGAAATTCACAGTCTGATTGGTGAAGTACAAGGTGGAGGTGCAGTGGAAGCAGGAAATATGAGTAAATGGTGTCGGTTGTTAAAAAAATTCAGGACTAATATGCATGGTGAAGAACAAAGTGGGCGCCAGTCTCTGGTCATGGATGATTTGAAAGGAAAAGTGCAAAATGTATGCATTTTGCACAACAGGCAATTTGCAATTTCCCATTATGTCAAGTTCCTTAATTTACATGCCGACTACATGGAGAAGTAGTTTAATGTAGGTACCAACATGCTGCAATAAAGACATTTTTAAAAATTCTTTAAACATTTTTTAAGACCACCTAGTTCTGACTTTCTGGACATGCTACATACATCATGCATGGTCTTCTGTCCTATCAATCACTTACCAGCATTTCAGAATAACTTACTGCATACATATGCATACCTATCCTGAGAGTGGAGTCAGTGTGTTCCTCTGAAACATGTGCTATTATGGCATCACAATCCAGAAGAACAGAACAGGAATTCAAGAACTAAAACATGTTACAAACATAATGAAGCAGACCAGACCAGACGATATGAGGCAAGAACAGTCTGACTAGAAAAGTGAAACCATCCTTACACGCTTCAAACAGAATATCCATTTCAATGAGTCTGATTACTTGGAGTTCTGATAACAGATTTAAAAGCTAGCAATCCAATTGCATAAGTCATGCTTAAGCATGACAAGGTTTGTGTTGCCTTTTGTGAAGCATGGCACCCCAGCGCCATCCTGTGGCATTCAGGAGAGCAGCAGAACAGGAAACATGGCTAGTTTGGATACTGATTGTGAGGAATAACTTATTGCTGTAGTATAAAAAGTAAAAAATACAGAAACAGAGAAGATGTCCAGAAAGTGTGGGATGATGGTGGGAAGTAGATGGGGCAGCTAGCTCCTCCAGAACCTCAGTAACTACTTACCAGTCAACATGGCATAGCATCCAAGAATACTTGGATTATGATCATTATTATGAAATAATGGAATTATAAAATAGTTTGTAAATTTATCCTCATGTTGGAGCAAATTTGTGTGCAAACATGATAAAACACCAAATTGTCACTGTCTTGCATTTATGAATACAAAGGCATCTATTGCTTTCTCAGTGACATTGCCATATGACTGTTACAATTGGTGTAGCTGAGAACCTGACAATGCTGGCAGAAATTCTGCATAAATCTGGTCTGTGCTGGATCATTTCACTGTAGCCTGACTGCATATTTGTATTGTGTGCGTGCCTAGTCTGATCTGCTGTGTTATGTCTGCACCTTAAATAACAACAATGTTATGCAGTTAAACTAAAATTATGAATTGACATTTTATAATGTGTCTTGTTTGTAACTATGTTCCAGATTTCTAGACAAAGCTCTTATACTCCTTCTGGCTAATTTTTGGGTGGTTTGAGCAGCTTCAGGGAATGTCTAATTTCCACAACAAATTCTTTTCACCAATTTTCATTACTGTTAGGTTGCCGTAAGTATATCCAATCAAAGGACAAATCTGTTGTACTTGTTACCGTTTGTAGAAGTTGGGTGCTTGCCTCACATGCCAGATCAACAATCACAGCTACTGGATAGAAGCTGACCCTCAACAATAGGGTTGTATCTATGTCAGAGTCTGGCATAAGAATCTGTAGAGGCAGTCCTTGAGCAGAAATACTTGAGCTTAGCTGCAGGATAGCTAGATCACAGGATTCACAAAAACAACTCAGACTGTACACTTCATTTGTTGACATTCACATTATGAAATAAAATACCATGAAATAAACTGTTTCATTCCATGGGGTCCCAAAGAAGTTTCTACAAAGCAAAAATTGGAAACTTAACGCTGGATATAATAACTAACTTCTATAGGACTCCACACACTTTGCACAAGTAAATTATGAAAGAGATGGTCACTAAATAACTAGAACCATACCATATTAGAAATGGATTTTAGCAGTTTATAAGAGTAAAGAAACAACAACAACAACAACAACAACAACAACAACAACAACAACAACAACAACAACAATAATAATAATAATAGCTACTACAATGGTTTTGAATAATTACCCTGGAACAAAAAGAATGAAAATTATGTGATCTCATAATCAAGTGCACTTTTAAACTTTAATATACAGTTTTGATGCAAATGCCTGATGATGATGATACTTATTGTTATTGAAACATGGAGCTGAATAATTTGGAATGTACATTAGAGTTGTGTTTAGACTGATTTTTGGGATTTATTGAACAACAGTGAAAATCACAACAGGATGATGACAGTCAAAGACACTAATAAACAACTTCCAAATTTCAACTAATAAATCCCCTGCTTCTGCACAGCTTCAAAACTGCTGCTGGTTCCTTGAGCCTCCCGCCCACTGGGTACCTAAATTATGGGTAAAAGGTAGTAGTGCATTTATCAGTATGAAGACAGTGAGTGACCACACCATAAAGGTATAAATGTATGAGTACTATATAAGACATATCTTAACAAACATGTTACTACCACAACATCATGAGCAATGGTGCATTATAATAATACATTACACGCAGTAGGATACAACTGTTTACAACAAACAGTGTGATAAAATACTGGAAAAATTTTATACATTTCCATGTTTTTTTCTCATATTATAGACCTTATGTGTACATTTTACTACTGGATCACCTTATCAGGTGACAAGGAACATTTAAAGATGATACAGTGAGCCATTAAAGTGTATCTTGTTTATCAATAAATTTTGAATATGTGTTTAAAGCAGTGTGCCACAACCTCATAATTCTCTGTGTTGCTGATATCCATGATAATCTGGCATAGTCAGAAGTCTCACACTGCATCCCACCAATAAGATTTACACATCTGCCATAATATTGTGTTCTGCTGGTGACAGCTCATCTTAAACACTTGAATAAGTGCTTGGTTGGGTTCAGAACTCATATCAGTTACAGAAATATATAAAAAGCTTCTTTTCTAACGCACCTATTGCTCTGAATACTATGCTGCTCTTCAGAATTTATATTCTTCACCACAAATTATTAGGGTGACCAATCAAAGAGGATGAGGTTTGTATGACTGTAGCATGTATGGGAGGGATGAGAAATTTATGCAGAATATAAGTCAGAAAATTCAAGTAGAATAGACCACTTGCAAGTCCCTGACATGGATGGGGCGATAATATTAAAATGGATGTTAAAAAACAAGGTGTGTAATGAATTCGTCAAGTTCATGTCAAAGTCCAAGGGAAACCCTTGTGAGCAGAGTAATGAACATCTGTGTTCTCAGAAAGGTTATGGGTTTCTTGACTGGCTAACTTATAATTAAATTTTAAAAAAGACTTTAATCTCTGCAGTTATTCAGTGAATTTAATTACGGATATTTGTTAACTGAAGGTTCACTGCATACAGTATTTTGATACAACTCTAATTAGATAACAGCTTGTACAAACTAGGACGATGATGAGGTCCTGCTTTTGTACAAGCACCATGCCATGAAGATGATTACTCTTCAGTACAGGAATATTTTCAGCTTCACACACAGTCAAATTTACCCTGAAGAGGTCTAGTGACGTGGGTAGTTGGGTCCCCGGCCCATTTTGAGTATGTCAGAGACACAAATTTCCACTGCTGAAACTAAAATTAAACCTTGATTTTGAAATGTATGACCACTCTCTTATTGAAGGTACAGAACAAACGTAACTTTTCAACTAGGTACTATCATAGTGAAGATGCAATATAGATACATACATTCTGCATACTTGACGTGACAAGAGGTTATTTGTTTTGTGTCACCATCAGTCCAACAATGTCCAGCAAAGTCCAGCATGCAGAACGAGTACCCATCTGTCTAGCGAGTAGGATCAAATATCACATCAGTTATACCACCAATACCTTCAAAATAGGATTTCTTAACGATAAGGAAGCAAACGCATAAAATTCTTGTGTGTATGTATACAATGTTATCAACCAAAAAAAAGGGGGGCGGGGGCAGGAGGTAAAAGAACAATTGCCCAAACATTATGAACGACAGTACACTGAGCACGCCTTCAACGTAAGACTACGAAGGGGAACGAGAATTTCCCTTTCGTATGAGACACGTAGTTGCGTGCGATGAGTCTGTGAACACAGCGGGGCATTGGACGGCGTGTGGAAGGTGTCTGCTTGGCTGATCCACAGAACACACTGCCGGTACTATGTACGCCTCCCCACACCCCCAATAACTGCTATGAAGACAACAACTGCAACTTCTGCAAGAACGTCAGGCAATAGTAATTCCTCCACACAGCCTACACCCGAAAACTGATGCAACGCATTCCACACCAGCAGCGAACGGCTCTGGATTAAACTCAAGGGAAACATCTATTGAATGCACGAAGAGCGCGGTGAAAGCAACCCAAATTCCTTTGTGAGGAAAAAACTTCAAGGAAACAAGGTGATCAGTGTGAGAACTGAGTCTTTCACAATGGTCTTGATTAAAATTCACGCCTACATGAATGTCATACCAAGTCAATGTCTAAGTATTTTCCAGTGTTTCGGATGCGGTGGTGGTTCCATCTTCAGTCGGGTAGTCCAGGAAGAGTACCCTTTATGGCAGGAGAGTAGACCAATGGTTTTCAACGTGGAACACATGCCCCCCCCCCCCCCCCAGGGGACCACACCAAGTTTCTAAGGGACCACAGAAAATTCGCTGCCTGAATAAAATATTTAAAACTGTATCAGAAGTTCTCTGCTCCCATACATCCTCCACAGCACAGCTGGCAACACTGTATTTTATTGCTTTTCCCACATCTTATGTGGTAGAATCTGGTTTCAGCTGGGTTACTTATTTGATGACAAATGTACGTAACTGCCTTGACATGGCAAAGCGAGATGATCTTAGCTTATCACTGACCACAGTGAAACCGGGCATTCAGACAAATGCAAGTGTCCATCAGCCCCAAGTAACACAGTAGACCACTCGCCTACAACTGCAGGTAGGGAAAGGATGCTTTCCTTTGCGAAATAAAAAATAATCCATCATTTAAGGTAGAGCGGGAAACCAACAAGATGCAACTAATCTGATGTTTATTATCAATCGTTTATCTCAACATGTTTCGGGCATCACTATGCCCATCTTCAGGAGAACAAGACTGTGTACTGCCGCATATGGTGTTCTGCACGGGTTGTGCTGGCCGTGGTCGTGTGTAGCTGGCGATGCACGGTCACAAGAGCCTAAAATCGATCATTTATCTCGCAGCAGA